>Ga0210040_10001067_pt1 | contig 42872 bp, 41 predicted proteins | sample CryGeyCG12114_NA_FD_185462 | JGI IMG/M metagenome (GOLD analysis project Ga0210040, IMG submission 185462) | Groundwater microbial communities from aquifer - Crystal Geyser CG19_WC_8/21/14_NA (SPAdes) (version 2) | ecosystem: Environmental > Aquatic > Deep subsurface > Groundwater | place: USA...
CGGGCTGGAGAGGCTCGCTGCCCGTCTGACGGATCTGTGACGCGCAGCGGGCGCGCCGTGCGCAGCTGCGACCCCGGCCGCACCGGCCGTGCCCTGCTGCACCTCGGCGAGCCAGCCGGCGACGCTGCGCGGACGGCCGGAGCCCTCGGTCGGCAGCGTCCCGCCGGTGGTCTGCCCCAGCCGACCCGCGGCGAGCAGCGCGTCGACAGCGGCGCCAGAGCGCTGCTGGTCGGGAGTGCGCATCGTCATGCGAAGAGCCTGTCGGCCACGTCCGACAGTCCTCAGGAGCGACGAGCCCTGTGGACAAGCACGTGGCGGCGTCGGACTACGCCTGAGCCGGCCGCAGGTGCACGACGTCGCCGGCGCCGTACGCCCGCCCGGCGACGACCAGCCGGCCGACGTCGTCGACCGCCTCCGCGACGCCCTCGACCGAGGTGCCCCCGGGCAGCTGCAGGCGGACCGACCGGCCCAGCGTGGTGCAGCGCTCCCGGTACGCCGCGCGCGCCGCGTCGACGTCGCCCAGGACGTCGCCGAGCGCGCGCAGGACGGCGCGCAGCAGCGTGTCGCGGTCGGTCGTCGAGCCGCCGGACATCGCGACGGAGGTGGCCGGGGTCTGCGCAGCGGCCGGCAGCTCGGCGGCCCGCGTCGTGACGTTGAGCCCGATCCCGAGCACCGCCGCCCCCGGCTCCGGCACCTCGGCGAGCACCCCGCACAGCTTGCGGCCGTCGACCAGGACGTCGTTGGGCCACTTCAGCACCGCGTCGAGCTCGGCCTGCTCGCGCAGCGCCGTCGCGACGGCGAGACCGGTGAGCAGCGGCAGCCACGGCCAGCGCACGGGCGGCAGGTCGGGGCGCACCAGCACCGACAGGGTCAGCCCGGCCCGCGGTGGCGAGACCCACGAGCGGTCGAGCCGGCCGCGGCCGGCGGTCTGCGCCTCGGCCACCACGACCAGGCCGGAGGGCTCGCCGGCGAGGGCCCGCTCGGACGCCACCGCGTTCGTGGACCCGGTGACGTCGAGGACCTCGACCCGCCAGCCGTCGGAGGTGAGCGCCCGCTGCAGCGCCCTCGCCCGCAGCGGTGGCCGGGACAGGTCCCCGTACACGCCCGACGCCCCTTCGCCGGTCGGCTCCGCACCGCCGGTCCCCGTGCCCACGCCTCCAGCCTCGCACCTCCGGCGGTCGCTACCCTCCGTCGGGTGACCGCCGAGCCGCGAGACCCCGACGCGTCCGGACCGGACCTCCACACGACCGCGGGCAAGCTGGCCGAGCTGCGCCGGCGCAACGAGCAGGCGCTGCACCCGGGCAGCGGGGCAGCGCTCGAGAAGCGGCGTGCGCTCGGCAAGCGGACGGCCCGCGAGCGGCTGGACCTCCTGCTCGACGAGGGTTCCTTCGTGGAGACCGACGCGCTGACCCGCCACCGCGCACGCGACTTCGGGCTGGCCGACTCCCGTCCGCTCGGCGACGGTGTGGTCACCGGCTACGGCACCGTCGACGGCCGGCCGGTGTGCGTGTTCAGCCAGGACGCGACGGTCTTCGGCGGCGCGCTCGGCGAGGTGTACGGCCAGAAGATCGTCAAGGTGATGGACCTGGCGCTGAGGAACGGCTGCCCCGTCGTGGGCCTGAACGAGGGCTCCGGCGCCCGCATCCAGGAGGGCATCGCCGGTCTCGCGCTGTACGGCGAGATCTTCCGGCGCAACACGCACGCCTCCGGCGTCGTGCCGCAGCTCAGCCTGGTGCTGGGCAACTGCGCGGGCGGCCACGTGTACTCACCGGCGCTCACCGACTTCACGCTCATGGTCGACCAGGCCAGCGCGATGATGATCACCGGCCCGGACGTGATCAAGACGGTCACCGGCGAGGACATCTCCATCGAGGACCTCGGCGGCGCCCGTGCCCACAACAGCACCAGCGGCGTCGCGCACTTCATGAGCGCCGACGAGGACGAGGCGATCGAGCTCGCTCAGGCCCTGCTGTCGTACCTGCCGTCGAACAACCTCGACCCGGCGCCGGTGCTCGACGGCCCGGACGCGCTCGCCGAGGAGCCGCTGACCGAGCTCGACACCGTGGTGCCGGACAGCAGTCACGCCCCGTACGACATGCACGTCGTCGTGGAGGCCCTGCTGGACGACGGCGAGTTCCTCGAGGTGCAGGCGCTGTGGGCCCAGTCGATCCTGTGCGGCTTCGGCCGGGTCGAGGGCCGCAGCGTCGGGATCGTCGCCAACCAGCCGATGCACTTCGCCGGCACGCTCGACATCGACGCCTCGGAGAAGGCCGCGCGGTTCGTGCGCACCTGCGACGCGTTCGGCATCCCGGTGGTGACGCTCGTCGACGTGCCCGGCTTCCTGCCGGGCGTCGGCCAGGAGCACGCCGGCATCATCCGGCGCGGCGCGAAGCTGCTGTACGCCTACTCCGAGGCGACCGTCCCGCTCGTCACGGTGATCACCCGCAAGGCGTACGGCGGGGCGTACGTCGTCATGGGGTCCAAGCACCTGGGGGCCGACGTCAACCTGGCCTGGCCGACCGCGCAGGTCGCCGTCGTCGGGGCGCAGGGCGCGGTGAGCATCGTCCGCCGCAGGCAGATCGCCGCCGCCGACGACCCGGAGACGGCGCGGGCGCAGTTCGTCGAGGAGTACGAGGACACCTTCGCGACGCCGTACATCGCGGCCGAGCGCGGGTTCGTCGACGCGGTGATCGAGCCGTCGCAGACGCGCCGCGAGGTCGCAAAGGCCCTGCGGCTGCTCGCCACCAAGCGCGAGACGCTGCCGGCGAAGAAGCACGGGAACATCCCGCTGTGACGGCTCCGCTCCTGCGGGTGGTGCGCGGCACCCCGACCGCCGAGGAGCTGGCCGCGCTCGTCGCGGTCGTGGCGGTGCGCGCCTCGGCCGCCGGCGAGCCCGAGCGGCCCGCCCGCCTGCGATGGGGCCGGCCGGTCCTGCGTCCGTGCCCGACCCCCGGACCGGGTGCGTGGCGCGCCTCCGGTCTGCCCCGCTGAGCCCGTCTCCCGAGGAGCAGTCCCGTTGCGCAAGGTCCTGATCGCCAACCGCGGTGAGATCGCCGTCCGCGTCGCGCGGGCCTGCCGCGACCACGGCCTGGCGAGCGTCGCGGTCTACGCCGAGCCGGACCGCGACGCGCTGCACGTGCGCGTCGCCGACGAGGCGTTCGCCCTCGGCGGCGCCACACCGGGCGAGTCCTACCTGCGCATCGACAAGGTGCTGCAGGCACTCGCCGACTCGGGCGCCGACGCGGTGCACCCCGGCTACGGCTTCCTGTCGGAGAACGCCGAGTTCGCGCAGGCGGTGCTCGACGCGGGCGCGACCTGGATCGGCCCGTCCCCCGCGGCCATCGCGGCGCTCGGCGACAAGACGACGGCCCGCCACATCGCCCTCACGATCGGCGCGCCGCTCGCGCCCGGGACGGCCGACCCGGTGTCGGGCGTCGACGAGGTGCTCGCGTTCGTCGCCGAGCACGGCCTGCCGGTCGCGATCAAGGCGGCGTTCGGCGGCGGCGGCCGCGGCCTCAAGGTCGCCCGCACCGAGCAGGAGATCCCCGAGGCGTACGACTCCGCCGTGCGCGAGGCGGTCGCCGCCTTCGGGCGCGGCGAGTGCTTCGTCGAGCGCTACCTCGACCGGCCGCGGCACGTCGAGACGCAGGTGCTCGCCGACAGCCACGGCAACGTCGTCGTCGTGTCGACCCGCGACTGCTCGCTGCAGCGCCGCTACCAGAAGGTGGTGGAGGAGGCGCCGGCGCCGTTCCTGACCCAGGAGCAGACCGAGCAGCTGTACGCCGCGTCCAAGGACATCCTGCGCGAGGCGCAGTACGTCGGCGCGGGCACCTGCGAGTTCCTCGTCGGCCAGGACGGCCTGCTCAGCTTCCTCGAGGTCAACACCCGCCTGCAGGTCGAGCACCCGGTCACCGAGGAGGTCACCGGGATCGACCTCGTGCGCGAGCAGTTCCGCATCGCCGAGGGCCAGGCGCTGACCTTCGGCGACCCGGCCCCGCGCGGCCACGCCTTCGAGTTCCGCATCAACGGCGAGGACCCGGGCCGCGGGTTCCTGCCCGCGCCCGGCACCGTCACGTCCTTCGTCGCGCCGAGCGGGCCGGGCGTACGGCTCGACTCGGGCGTCGAGGCCGGCTCGGTCGTCGGCGGCGCCTTCGACTCGCTGCTCGCCAAGCTCATCGTCACGGGGGCGACCCGCACGCAGGCGCTCGAGCGCAGCCGCCGGGCGCTCGACGAGCTGCAGGTCGAGGGCGTGGCCACCCTCCTGCCGTTCCACCGGGCGGTCGTGCGCGACGAGGCGTTCACCAGCGAGCCGTTCCGGGTGCACAACCGCTGGATCGAGACCGAGTTCGCCGACGACCTGCCGCCGTACGCCGGCGCCGCGCCCGCCGAGGACGACGCCGAGCCGCGGGAGACGGTCGTCGTCGAGGTGGGCGGCCGTCGCCTCGAGGTCTCGCTGCCCGCGGGGCTGGGCGCCGCGAGCGGGGTGACCAAGGCCGCCGCGAAGCGCTCGGCGCGCAAGGCGCCGGCAGCCGCCGCGTCGGGCGACAGCCTCACCTCGCCCATGCAGGGGACGATCGTGAAGGTCGCCGTGGCGGACGGCGCCGTGGTCGAGGCCGGTGACCTCGTCGTGGTGCTCGAGGCGATGAAGATGGAGCAGCCGATCACCGCCCACAGGGCGGGCACCGTGCAGGGGCTGACCGCCGAGCCCGGCCAGGTCGTCCCCAGCGGCGCGGTGCTCTGCCAGATCGAGGGCTGACCGCGAGGCGCACCCGTCCGGGTGGACTGCGCCCGAGACCGGCTGCGGCCGGGCCGGACTGCCTCGTCCTCGCCGGTCGTCGAGGGGGTCCGGGACGGCGGCAGCGCTGACGCGTGGGACGACGTCGACCTCGACGCGTGGGTCGGCGCCGGACGCCCCGAGGCGTCGGCGGACGAGCGCGTCGCCCGTACGGCCCGCGTCGCCGGCGACCACGCCCGGCTCGACCGGGGTGCCCGGCCAGGCCGGCTACGCCTTGCTCGACGAGTCGCCCGACGGCCACGGAGCCGACGGGCTGACCACCGTGATGCCCGGCAGCCGACCGACCTCGGCCAGCGCAGCGCCCGCTCCGTCGAGGCCGACCTCACGGGTGACGAGCAGGTCGGGCCGCAGCCGTCCGGCGGCGACCAGGTCGAGCAGCGCCGGGAAGGCGTGCGCCGCCATGCCGTGGCTGCCGAGCACCTCCAGCTCGAGCGCGACCACCCGGTCCATCGGGACGAGCGGCCGGCCCTGCGCCGGCGGCAGCAGCCCGACCTGCACGTGCCGCCCGCGGCGGCGCAGGCAGAGCACCGAGTCGACGCAGGTCGTCACGCTCCCGAGCGCGTCCAGCGACAGCGCAGCGCCGCCGCCGGTGGCCTCGCGGACGTCGTCCACCACGTCCGCGGACCGTGCGTCGACGACGACCGACGCCCCGAACGACGACGCCAGCGCCAGCGCGCCCGGCGACACGTCGACGGCCACCACCTGCGCACCGGCGGCGACCGCCACCTGCACCGCCGACAGCCCGACGCCGCCGCAGCCGTGGACCGCCACCCACTCCCCCGGCCGCACCCGCCCGACCTGCGTCACGGCGCGGAACGCCGTCGTGGCGCGGCAGCCGAGGGAGGCCGCGACGGTGAAGGACAGCGCGTCGGGCAGCGCCACGAGGTTGACGTCGGCCGCCTCCAGCGCGACCAGCTCGGCGAACGAGCCCCAGTGCGTGAACCCGGGCTGGGTCTGCGCCTGGCACACCTGCTGCTCGCCGGCCACGCACGACGCGCAGCGCCCGCAGGCGCACACGAACGGCACCGTCACCCGGTCGCCGGCGCGCCACCGCTGCACGCCCGCCCCGACCGCCTCGACGGTCCCGGCCAGCTCGTGCCCTGGCACGTGCGGCAGCCGTACGTCGGCGTCGTGCCCCTGCCAGCCGTGCCAGTCGCTGCGGCAGACCCCGGTCGCCCCGACCCGCACCACCACGCCGCCGGGCGGCGCCACCGGGTCGGGGACCGTCCGGACCTCGAGCGGTCCGCGGAACGACTCGTAGACGAGCGCCCTCACGCCTCGTGGAGCATGAGCTGCCGCGCCGCCTCCGTCACCGAGCCGGACAGCGACGGGTAGATCGCGAACGTGTGCGCGATCTGGTCGGTCGTCAGGCCGTGCTGCACGGCGAGCGAGATGGGCATGATCAGCTCGCTGGCGTCGGGTGCGACGACGACGCCGCCGAGCACGGTGCCCGACCCCGGCCGGCAGAAGAACTTCACGAAGCCGTCGGTGATCCCCTGCATCTTGGCGCGCGCGTTCGTGGCGAGCGGCAGCGTCACGCTCTGCGCGGCCACCGTGCCGTCCTCGACCGACTTCTGCGTGACGCCGACGGAGGCGACCTGCGGGTCGGTGAAGACGTTCGCCGACACGGTGCCGAGCCGCAGCGGCGACACCGCCTCGCCGAGCGCGTGCCACATCGCGATGCGCCCCTGCATGGCGGCCACCGACGCGAGCATGAGCACGCCGGTGCAGTCGCCCGCGGCGTAGACCCCCGGGACGCTGGTGCGCGACACCCGGTCGACGTCGACGAAGCCCTGCTCGGTGAGGCGCACCCCCGCCTCCTCCAGGCCCATCCCCCCGGTGTTGGGCACCGACCCGACGGTCATCAGCGCGTGCGAGGCCTCGACGGTGGTCCCGTCGGTGAGGTGGACGACGACCCCGTCGGGCAGCCGCTCCACGCGCGCCGCACGCCCGCGGCGCACCGCCATCCCGCGGCGCTGGAAGACGCCCTCGAGCAGCTCGGCCGCGTCGCTGTCCTCGCCGGGCAGCACCCGGTCGCGGCTGGAGACGAGGGTGACCCTCGAGCCCACGGCGAGGTAGGCGTTGGCGAACTCCGCCCCCGTCACGCCGGACCCGATGACGACGAGGTGCTCGGGCAGCTCCGGCAGGTCGTACAGCTGGCGCCAGTCGAGGACCCGCTCGCCGTCCGGCTCGGCCCCCGCGACGACGCGCGGGTGGGCGCCCGTCGCGAGCAGCAGCACGTCGGCCTCGAGGGTCGAGGCGTGGCCGTCGTCCGAGGTCACCTCGACCGCGTGCGGGCCGGTCAGGCGGGCGCGACCGTGCACGACCTGCACGCCCTCCCGCACCAGCCGCGCGGTGATGTCGGCGGACTGCGCGAGGGCGAGCGTCTTGACGCGGGCGTTGACCTCGTCGACGGCGGTGACGATCTCGCCGGTGGTGTGCACGCCGACCCGGTCGGCGTGCGCGAAGTCGACCATCGCCTCGCTGGTGGCGATGAAGGTCTTCGACGGCACGCAGTCCGACAGGACGCACTGCCCGCCGACGCCGTCCCGGTCGACCAGGGTGACCTCGGCGCCGAGCTGCACGGCCACCAGTGCCGCCTCGTACCCGGCCGGACCTCCTCCGACGATGGCGATGCGCGTCATGCGTCCATCGTCGCCCATGCGGCAGGAGTGCTCCTGTCGGACCACTAGTCTCGCGGTCATGGCGCTCTACGCCGCGTACGGCAGCAACCTCGACCCGGCGCAGATGCACCAGCGCTGCCCCCACTCCCCCGTCGCCGGCACCGGCTGGCTGGAGGGCTGGCGGCTGACCTTCGGCGGTGAGGACCTCGGCTGGGAGGGCTCGCTCGCCACGCTGGTCCAGTCGCCGGGCGAGCACGTCTTCGTCGGGGTCTACGACATGACCGACGCGGACGCCGCCCAGCTCGACGCCTGGGAGGGCGCCGACACCGGGCTGTACCGCAAGCTCCGGGTGCGCGTGCACACCCTCGACGGCGACAGGCTGTGCTGGGTCTACGTCCTCGACGGCTACGAGGGCGGCCTGCCGTCGGCGCGCTACCTGGGCGTGCTGGCCGACGCGGCGGAGGCGGCCGGCGCGCCGGAGGACTACCTGCGCGAGCTGCGCACGCGTCCCTGCCGGTCGACGGGACCGTAGGCCGCAGTCGGACCGGCGGCCGTACGCGCGGCGATCGGCATGGTCACGTCGCGACACGCCGGCGAGTCGACGGTGACCATGCCACTCGGTGGGGCCGGGCCGGTCGCTCCTGCGCTACGCGGCCGACAGCGCCGCGAGCGCCGTCGACACCAGCACGCGCACGGCCACCGGCAGCGCCGCCTCGTCGACGTCGAACGAGCCCTGGTGCAGGTCGTGCGCGTGCTCCTGGCCGGGCGGCTTGACGCCGAGGCGGGCCATCGAGCCGGGGACGTGGTCGAGGTACCACGCGAAGTCCTCGCCGCCCAGCGACTGCAGCGTCGGCACCGCGGCGCCGGCCCCGAGCGCCGAGCGCACGGCGGCGGCCATCAGCGCGGTCGCCGACGGCTCGTTGACGACCGGTGGCACGCCGCGCTCGTAGGTCACCTCGGCGTGCGCGCCGTAGGGCGCGACCAGCCCGTCGACGATCCGCTGCACCATCGCCGGTGCGCCGTGCCAGGCGCTCTTGTCGAGCACCCGCAGCGTGCCCTTGAGCATCCCCGCGCGCGGGATGGCGTTGTGGGCCGTGCCGGCCGACACGTGGCCCCACACCAGGCACAGCCCGGCCCGCGGGTCGACGAGGCGGCCGAGCGCGTCGGGCAGACCGGTCGCGACGGTGGCCAGCACGTGCACGAGGTCGACGGTGTTGTGGGGACGCGAGGTGTGGCCGCCCGGGCCGGTGAGCACGACCTGCAGCACGTCGGCGGCTGCCGTGATGGCGCCGGACTTCAGGCCGACCCGGCCGACCTCGAGCGCCGGGTCGCAGTGCAGGCCGAACACCGACGACACGCCGTCGAGCCAGCCGTCGGCGAGCACGTCGAGCGCCCCGCCGGGCATGAGCTCCTCGGCCGGCTGGAAGACCAGCCGCACCCGCCCCTCGAGCGCGTCCGCGGCCTCTGCCAGCGCCAGACCGGCGCCGAGGACCGCGGCGGTGTGCACGTCGTGGCCGCACGCGTGGCAGACGCCCGCGGAGGTGGAGCGGTAGGGCACGAGCTTCTCGTCGTCGAGCGGCAGCGCGTCGATGTCGGCGCGCAGCACCACGACCGGGCCGGTGTCGCCACCGACGTCGCAGACCAGCCCCGTACCGCTCGACAGCAGCTTGGGCGACAGCCCCGCGGCCTCGAGGCGGTCGTTGAGCAGCGCGGTCGTGCGGTGCTCGCGCCGGCCGAGCTCGGGATGGGCGTGCAGGTCGCGCCGGACGGCGACGAGCTCGTCGCCGGAGTGCCGCAGCCAGGCGTCCGCGAGCGGACTGCCGCTCATGTCCCGCCCCCTCCTGCCGTGGCCCCCGCCGCACCGGGCTCGCCGAGCGCCGCGGCGGGCTCGCGAGCGGGCAGCCAGAGCGGCGTGCGGGCGTCGAACTCCGCCAGCAGGCTGTCGACGACGGCCGTCAGGTCGCCCCCGCTCGCCGCCGCGACCGCACGCTGCCGGGAGTACGACGCGCCGCCCTCCAGCACCTGCTCGACGAGGTCGAGCTCGGCCGAGCAGCCGAGCCGGCCGGCGGTGGAGCGCATGTCGAGCACCAGCTCGCGCAGCTCCTGGCGCAGCGGCGAGACCGTGTCCTCGCCGACGATGATGTCGGCGTCGAGCCCGTAGCGGGCCGCTCGCCACTTGTTCTCCTGCACGACCCACCGCCGCGGTCGCGGCAGCGTGTAGCCCTTGTCGATCTCCCGGTCGAGCGTGTCCACCAGGCACTGCGACAGCGCGGCGATCATCGCGACCTCCGCGATCGACGGCAGCCCGTCGGCGATCCGCAGCTCCACCGTGCCGTACGTCGGGTGGGGGCGGATGTCCCACCACACCTCCTTGATGGAGGAGATGGTGCGCGTCTTGATCAACGTCTCCATGTAGGACTCGAACTGCGCCCAGTCGTCGAGCTGCTGCGGCAGCCCGGCGGTCGGCAGCCCCTCGAAGACCTTCGAGCGCGCGGACGCGAGACCGGTGTCGGCGCCCACCCAGTACGGCGACGAGGCCGACAGCGCGAGGAAGTGCGGGATGTAGGCCGACAGGGCGTTGACCATGGCGATCGCCTTGTCGGGCGAGCGCACGCCGACGTGCACGTGCACCCCGAAGATCTGCATGCGGCGGGCGAGCCACTGCATGTCCTCGATCAGCTTGGCGTAGCGCGGGTCGGCGCTGACCTGCTGCGTCTGCCAGCTGGTGACCGGGTGGGTGCCGCTGCACATCAGGCCGAGGCCGCGGTCGGCGGCGAGCGGGACGACCTGGTCGAGCGTGGACTGCAGGTCGGCCATCGCCTCCGGCACGGTCGTGCAGACACCGGTGATGACCTCGATGGTCGACTGCAGCAGCTCCTTCTTGGCGGTCGGGTGCTCACCGCCGCCGGAGAGGGTGTCGAGGATCTCGGTCGCCCCGCTGGTGAGCTCGCGCGTCTCGCGGTCGACGAGCTGCAGCTCCCACTCGACCCCGAGGCTGGAGGTCGGCGAGGCGTGGTACGGGATCTGCACGGCGTCCCCCTACCCCGCGTCGGCGGGACGAGTGACCGCGGCGACCTGCGCGAAGTGCTCGACGTCGGGCGCGCCGTCGAACAGGTGCCCGATCAGTCCCCGCCACTCGTCGAACGCGGGCGAGCCGCGGAAGCCCTCGGTGTGGTCCTCGAGGGTCTCCCACTCGACGAGCAGCAGGAACGTGCTGGGGCTCTCGACCCCCTTCGACAGCGTGGCGCTGACGAACCCCTTCGCGGCGGCGATGACGAGCCGGGCCTGCGCGAAGGCGGTCTCGAACTCGTCCTCCCGCCCGGGCGTGATGCGGAGCGAGGCGCGTTCGAGGACCATGGGCGGAACCCTATGCCGTGCGGGAGGCCTCAGAAGTGCTCCTGCGGGCGGTGGACGCCCCAGACCTCGCGCAGCGCGCCGCACACCTCGCCCACGGTCGCCAGCAGCCGCAGCGCCTCGCGCATCGGCGGCAGCACGTTGGCGTCGCCCGCGGCGGCCTGCCGGAGCGCGGTCAGGGCCTCGTCGACGGCCGGCTGGTCGCGCCCGGCCCGCAGGACGCGCAGGCGCTCGCGCTGCTCGGCCTCGATGGCCGGGTCGACCCGCAGCGGCTCGTAGCGCTCCTCGGAGTCGCTGCGGTAGCGGTTGAGCCCGACGACGACCCGCTCGCCGCGGTCGACGCCCAGCTGCACCTCGTAGGCCGACCGCTCGATCTCGCTCTTCTGGAACCCCTGCTCGATCCCGGCGACGGCCCCGCCGCGCTGCTCCACCTCGGCCATGAGCGCGAGGGCACCGCGCTCGACCTCGTCGGTCATCGCCTCGACGACGTACGACCCGGCGAACGGGTCGACGGTGGCCGTCACGTCGGTCTCGTACGCCAGCACCTGCTGGGTGCGCAGCGCGAGGGTGGCGGCCTTGACCGACGGCAGCGCGAGCGCCTCGTCGTAGGAGTTGGTGTGCAGCGACTGGGTGCCGCCGAGCACCGCGGCCAGTCCCTGCACGGCGACGCGGACGAGGTTGACCTCGGGCTGCTGCGCCGTGAGCTGGACGCCGGCGGTCTGCGTGTGGAAGCGCAGCATCAGCGACCTCGGGTCCTTCGCGCCGAACTCCTCCGCCATGACCCGCGCCCAGATGCGGCGGGCCGCGCGGAACTTCGCGACCTCCTCCAGCAGCGTCGTGCGCGAGACGAAGAAGAAGGCCAACCGCGGGGCGAAGTCGTCGACGGCCAGGCCCGCGGCGACGGCGGCCCGGACGTACTCCACGCCGTTCGCGAGCGTGAAGCCGATCTCCTGCACGGGCGTCGCACCGGCCTCGGCCATGTGGTAGCCGGAGATCGAGATGGTGTTCCAGCGCGGCAGCTCGGTCCGGCAGTACGCGAAGATGTCGGTGATCAGCCGCAGCGACCGGTCGGGCGGGTAGATGTAGGTGCCGCGGGCGATGTACTCCTTGAGCACGTCGTTCTGGATCGTGCCGGTGAGCGCGTCGCCCGGGACGCCCTGCTCCTGCGCGACCAGGCCGTACAGCAGCAGCAGCACCGCCGCCGGCGCGTTGATCGTCATCGACGTCGAGACGCTCTCGAGCGGGATCGCGTCGAACAGCAGCCGCATGTCCTCGAGCGAGTCGATCGCGACGCCGACCTTGCCGACCTCGCCGGAGGCCATCGGGTCGTCGGAGTCGTAGCCCATCTGCGTCGGCAGGTCGAAGGCCACCGACAGCCCGCCGGTGCCCTGCGCGACGAGGTGGCGGTAGCGCTCGTTCGACTCCTTCGCCGTCCCGAAGCCGGCGTACTGCCGCATCGTCCACGGCCGGCCGGTGTACATCGTCGGGTAGACGCCGCGGGTGTAGGGCGGCCCACCGGGCTCGCCGAGCCGCTCCGGCAGGTCGGCCGGCAGGTCACCCGGCCCGTAGACGGGCTTGATCGGGAAGCCGGACTCGGCCGCGCGCGCCATGACTGCCTCTTCCTCGGGGGACGAGCTGGGTCTCGGCGGAGCCTAGAGCCGGGTCTCACGGTCGAGGACCGCGCGGCGCGCTTGACTCGCGACGGGCAGCGGGTAGGCACGTCCCCGTGGACCCCTCGACGCGCCGGCTCGTCGGAGGCCGCTACCGGCTCTCGGCGCCGCTCGGCGTCGGGGGCATGGGCACCGTCTGGCGGGCCGAGGACGAGCTGCTCGGCCGCGAGGTGGCGGTCAAGGAGGTGCTCTTCCCGGCCGGGCTGTCCGAGCGCGACCGGGAGCTGCTGCGCGAGCGCACCCGCCGCGAGGCCCGCGCCGCGGCCCGGCTCGACCACCCCAGCGCGGTCACCGTCTACGACGTCGTGGAGCAGGACGGCTCGCCCTACCTCGTCATGGAGCTCGTCGACGCGCGCACGCTGTCGGAGGTCGTCCGCACCGACGGCCCGCTCACGCCGCAGCGGGCCGCCCACGTCGGGCTCGCGCTGCTCGGCGCCCTGGAGACCGCCCACCGGTCGGGGATCGTCCACCGCGACGTGAAGCCGGGCAACGTGCTGCTCGGGCCCGACACCGGCGGGCTGCCGGGACGCGTCGTGCTCACCGACTTCGGCATCGCCTCCTCCGCGGGCGACGCCAGCATCACGAGCACCGGGCTGCTGCTCGGCTCACCGGCCTACATCGCCCCCGAGCGGGCGCGTGGGCAGGCACCCGGCCCGCCGTCCGACCTGTGGTCGCTCGGCGCGACGCTGTTCACCGCCGTGGAGGGCCGGCCGCCGTACGACGGCGGCGGCGACCCGCTGCTGACCGTCACCGCGGTCGTCACCGGCGAGCACGAGCCGTACGTCGCGGCCGGACCGCTCGAGCCGGTCCTCGAGGGGCTGCTCGAGCGCGACCCGGAGACGCGGCTGACCGCGCCGCAGGCCCGCGACGCCCTGCGCGCCGTCGCCGACAGCGCGGCGACCGTGGCGGTCCCGGTCGCCCGGCCCGTCCCCGCCGCCGAGCTGCGGACCGAGCACACCACTGCCCTGCCGGTGGACGCGCTGGCCGACGTCGCGGCCGCCGCGCCGCCCCCGCGCAGGGCGCCCGCCGCCGCCCGCCGTCCCGCGCGTCCGCCGGCCGCCGCGCGCCGCCGCCGGCTCCCCTGGGCGCCGCTGCTGCTCGTCGTCGCCATCCTCGCCCTCGGCGCCGCGATCGTCGGCTACGTCGTGTCGCAGCCGCCCGCCGACGAGCCGACGGCGACGCCGTCCACGTCGGCCCCGTCCGCCTCCGCCGAGAGCGACCCCGTCGTCCTGCCCGAGGGCTGGACCCGCTACGAGGACCCCGAGCAGGGCTGGAGCATCGGCGTCCCGCCCGGCTACGAGCGCAGCGACCGCAACGACCAGGTGCAGTTCCGCGACGACGAGCAGCGACGCACGCTGCGCATCGGGGCGACTGCGCCGCGCGGCGCACCGCTCGAGGTCTTCGCGGACTTCTCCCGCGCGCTCGAGGGCACGCTGCAGGACTACGAGCAGCTGCGCCTCGAGCCGAGCGAGCTGCTCGGCCAGCCCGCTGCCGACCTCGAGTTCACCTACTACGACACGACGACCCTGCGTGTCCTCGACCGCACGTTCGTCGACGAGTCGGGGACGCAGGCGTACGAGCTGTACTGGCAGGTCAACTCGGCAGGCTGGGACGAGGCGCGCCCGGTCTTCGACGAGCTGGTGGCGACGTTCCGCCCGCGTCCCTAGTCCGGACGTCCGACAGCACGACCCGTGTGCAGCACCTCACAGTCTCCGGAGCGTCCCCGCCGGGCAGGGGGTCGGACCCGCCGATAGCATGGGCGCCCCAGGTGAGCACCTGGTGCAGGTCTGGAGGCGATCGTCGTGCAGGCACCCGCTGGCACCCTCTACCGGGGCCGCGAAGGCATGTGGAGCTGGGTCGCCCACCGGGTCACCGGGGTCCTCATCTTCTTCTTCCTGTTCGCGCACGTGCTCGACACGGCGCTGGTACGGGTGTCCCCCGACTCCTACAACCGGATCATGGACACCTACAAGACCCCGCTGGTGAACCTGATGGAGATCGGGCTGCTGGGCGCGGTGCTGTTCCACTCGCTCAACGGCCTGCGGGTCACCGCCATCGACTTCTGGGCCAAGGGCACGCGCTACCAGAGGCAGATGATGTGGGCCGTCCTCGGCCTGTTCGTGGTCCTGATGGTCCCGTCCGTCTACCGGATGACGGCCCACACCTTCGCCGAGCTGTTCGGGAGCACCTCGTGACCGCGATCGACGAGACCGGCAACCTCAAGGCCGGCTCCACCGTCCAGCCCGACGACCGGGACCGCATGGTCATCGAGTCGCCGCGCACCCGCCGCAAGCGCCCCTCGCAGTCCGGCCGCGGCACCAACTTCGAGATGTACGCGTGGATCTTCATGCGCATGTCGGGGCTGCTGCTCGTCTTCCTCGTGCTGGGGCACCTGTTCATCATGCTGCTGCTCGACGGCGGCGTGCAGCGCGTCAACTTCGGCTTCGTGGCCGGCCGCTGGGCCTCGCCGTTCTGGCGCACCTGGGACCTCATGCAGCTCTGGCTCGCCCAGCTGCACGGCACCAACGGCCTGCGCGTGATCATCAACGACTACGCCGAGCGCGACGGCACCCGCTTCTGGCTCAAGATGCTGCTCTACACGGCGTCGTTCCTCGTGCTCGTGCTCGGCACTCTCGTGATCTTCACCTTCGACCCCGACCTCGCGGGCTAGGGAGCGCAGCCAGATGGCCTCAGGAGCAGTGCAGTTCCACCGCTACGACACGATCATCGTGGGCGCCGGCGGTGCCGGGATGCGGGCGGCCCTCGAGGCCGGCCAGCGGTCCCGCACCGCCGTGCTCACCAAGCTCTACCCGACGCGCTCGCACACCGGCGCGGCGCAGGGCGGCATGTGCGCCGCCCTCGCCAACGTCGAGGAGGACAACTGGGAGTGGCACACCTTCGACACCGTCAAGGGCGGTGACTACCTCGTCGACCAGGACGCCGCCGAGGTGATGTGCAAGGAGGCCATCGACGCGGTCCTCGACCTCGAGAAGATGGGCCTGCCGTTCAACCGCACGCCCGAGGGCCGCATCGACCAGCGCCGCTTCGGCGGCCACACCCGCAACCACGGCGAGGCCGCCGTGCGCCGGTCGTGCTTCGCCGCCGACCGCACCGGCCACATGATCCTGCAGACGCTCTACCAGCAGTGCGTCAAGCACGAGATCGACTTCTTCAACGAGTTCTACGTCCTCGACCTGCTCATGACCGACGTGGACGGCGTCCAGACGACCAGCGGCGTCGTGGCGTACGAGCTGGCCACCGGCGACCTGCACGTGTTCCACACCAAGGCGGTCCTGTTCGCCACCGGCGGCTTCGGCAAGGTCTTCAAGGTCACCTCGAACGCCCACACCCTCACCGGTGACGGCATGGGCATCGCCTACCGCAAGGGCCTGCCGCTGGAGGACATGGAGTTCTTCCAGTTCCACCCGACAGGCATCTGGAAGATGGGCATCCTGCTGTCCGAGGCCGCACGCGGCGAGGGCGGCATCCTGCGCAACAAGGACGGCGAGCGCTTCATGGAGCGCTACGCCCCCACCATCAAGGACCTCGCGCCGCGCGACATGGTCGCCCGCGCCATCTACAGCGAGATCCGCCAGGGGCGCGGCTGCGGGCCGAACGGCGACCACGTGCTGCTCGACCTCACCCACCTCCCGCCGGAGGTGATCGACGCCAAGCTCCCCGACATCACCGAGTTCGCCCGCACCTACCTCGGCGTCGAGCCCTACACCGAGGGCGTGCCGATCCAGCCCACGGCCCACTACGCCATGGGCGGCATGCCGACCACCATCGACGCCGAGGTGATGCGCGACAACACCACCGTCGTCCCGGGCCTGTACGCCGCCGGCGAGGTCGCCTGCGTGTCGGTGCACGGCGCCAACCGCCTCGGCACCAACTCGCTGCTCGACATCAACGTCTTCGGCCGCCGCGGCGGGGTGTCGGCGGCGGCGTACGCCAACGCCGCGGAGTTCGTCGACCTGCCCGCCGACCCGGCCCGGGAGACGCTCGCGCTGCTGCAGCGGCTCAAGGACGGTGGCGGCACCGAGCTGGTGGCCAAGATCCGCGACGAGCTGCAGGACTCGATGGACGCCAACGCGTCCGTCTACCGCACCGAGGCGACCCTCAAGCAGGCCGAGGTCGACATCGCCGGGCTCAAGGAGCGCTACCTGCGCGTGGGCGTCGCCGACCGCGGCAAGCGCTACAACACCGAGCTGCTCGAGGCCGTGGAGCTCGGCTTCCTGCTCGACCTGGCCGAGTGCCTGGTCGTCTCGGCCAAGGCCCGCAACGAGTCGCGCGGCGGGCACTTCCGCGAGGACTACCCGACGCGCGACGACGTCAACTTCATGCGTCACACGATGGCCTACAAGGTGCCGGACGCCGACGGCAAGGTCCACTTCGGGTCCGACGTGCGGCTGGACTACAAGCCCGTCGTGCAGACCCGCTACGAGCCCATGGAACGGAAGTACTAGATGACCGTCGTCGAGGAGCGCCCCTCTCCGGAGGTCACGCAGGCCGACCACCAGCGCGTGGTGAGCGTCAAGATCCGCCGCTACGACCCCGAGATCGCCCCGGACGCCAACTGGCAGGTCTTCCAGGTGCCGGTGGAGAAGGGCGACCGCGTCATCGACGCGCTCCACCAGATCAAGGGCTACCAGGACGGCTCGCTGACGTTCCGCCGCTCGTGCGCCCACGGCGTCTGCGGGTCCGACGCGATGCGCATCAACGGCGTCAACCGGCTGGCCTGCAAGGTGCTGCTCAAGGACCTCGGCGACGACATCCTGATCGAGCCGATCAAGGGGCTGCCGGTCCTGAAGGACCTCATCGTCGACATGGAGCCCTTCTTCGAGGCGTTCCGGTCGATCAAGCCGTTCCTCATCACCGACGGCCGCGAGCCCACGCGCGAGCGGCTGCAGTCGGCGCAGGACCGCGAGCGGTTCGACGACACCACGAAGTGCATCATGTGCGCCGCCTGCACGACCTCGTGCCCGGTCTACTGGAACGACGAGAGCTACTTCGGCCCGCAGGCGATCGTGATGGCCCACCGCTTCATCTTCGACAGCCGCGACGACGGCGCCGAGGAGCGGCTGGAGATCCTCAACGACAAGGAGGGCGTGTGGCGCTGCCGCACGACCTTCAACTGCACCGACGCCTGCCCGCGCGGCATCCAGGTGACCAAGGCGATCCAGGAGGTCAAGCGCGCGCTGATCTTCCGGCGCGGCTGAGCCCGCTCGCCGTACGAGGGCCGTCTCCCTGCCGGGGAGGCGGCCCTCCGTCGTACGCGGGCCCTGCTCGGGGCGAGCAGCTCCCCGGCCACCCGCGTCGCTCGACGAAAAGGCCTTGGCAGGTCGCCGCGACCGGGGCTACCGTCCGGGCATGCGCCTGCGCTAGACACCTCGTCCCGCTGCTGACCACGCGCGGCGGGCGCACGGGACGGCTCCCGCACGAGCCGTCGACCACCGCTGCGCCGGTGCTCTCCGCCTCCTCCCCCCGGGCCGCCGTACGCCGGCGCAGCCAGGCCGCGCGCGCCCCGGGGACCCCCGCACCGCATCCCCGCATGGAGGACCCCGTGCCTGCTCCCGACCCCTCGCTCAACCGCGCCGCCCGCCGGGCGGCCCGATCCGGCGGCTCGTCCGAGCGCCGCTCCCCCGACCCGCGCCGCGTCAGCGTCCCCACGCCCGCGCCGCGGCAGTGGGCGATGCGCCGCCACTGACGGCGCCGCCCGCCCCGACGACCGGCATGGTCACCGTGGACACGCGCGCGTGTCAGGACGTGGTCATGCCGGTCGTCGGGCGTCAGCGCCCAGCGGGCACGCGCTCCGGCGCGCTGACGCCCGTGGCCCGCCACGCGCGGGCGCCCAGCACCAGGAGCGCGAGGCCGAACGCCATCGACACGACGGCCAGGCCGACGTGGACGACGAGGTAGGCCGTCGGGCCGTCGTCGAAGGCCCGCTCGTCGGTCGCGACGACGCGCACGAAGTTCGGCCAGACGAGCAGCGGCCACAGGCCGGCCGCCACCAGCAGCGCAGCGGTCTTGCGGGAGCCTCGCACCCGTCCAGTGTCGGTCACCCGCGCACCTGCGTCGCGGCGGTACGGTCCGCGGACCATGCGCATGCCCCTCCGCCTCGCAGCGGTCGCCGCGGCCGCGGTGCTCGTCGCAGCCTCCCCGGCCGCAGCCCAGGACGACCGCGAGGTCGTGGGCGGTCAGGACCTCGCCGGCACGGGCGTCGTCGTCGAGCCCGGCGCTCCCGCACTGCCCGAGGTCACCGCCGCCAGCTGGGTGGTCGCCGACCTCGACTCCGGCGACGTGCTCGCCGCCAAGGACGCCCACGGCCACTACGCGCCGGCCAGCACGCTCAAGGCGCTCACCGCGCTGACGCTGATCCCGGAGCTGCCGGCCGACCGCGTCGTCCAGGCGAGCTTCGACGACGTGGCCGTCGAGGGCAGCAAGGTCGGCGTCAACGAGGGCGTCCCCTACCCGGTGCACGAGCTGTTCGCGGCGATGATGATGGTCTCCGGCAACGACGCCGCCAACGTCCTCGCGTCAGCCGCCGGCGGGCAGGAGCGCACCGCCGCGCTCATGAACGCCCGGGCCGAGGAGCTCGGCGCGCTCGACACGCACGCCGTCAACCCGCACGGCCTGGACGCGCCGGGCCAGGTCAGCTCGGCGTACGACCTGGCGCTCATCGCCCGCGCCGGCCTCGACGACCCCGACTTCGCGCGCTACGTCAGCACCAGGCAGGCGAGCATCGCCGCGCCCGGCGGGGCGCGCATCGCCACCGCCAACAAGAACAAGCTGCTGTACCGCTATCCCGGCGCCCTCGGGGTCAAGAACGGCTTCACCACCGCGGCCCGCGCCAGCTTCATCGGCGCCGCCGAGCGCGACGGGCGGCGGCTGGTCGTCACCCTGATGAAGGCCGACCCGCGCGTCGTCGACGACGCCGTCCGACTGCTCGACTGGGGCTTCTCCGCCACGGCCGCCACTGCCGTCGGCGAGCTGGTCACGCCGGAGCCGACCGCGACACCCACCCCGGCGGCCGTGGCCGGTCCGACCGCGACGGAGCAGACGTCCGGGACGACCGCCTCCGCAGCCACCGCCCCCGCTGCGCACGCGGTCCAGGACGGCGGCGCGGGCCTGCCGGTCACCCTCGCCGGCCTGGGCCTGGCCGCCGCCGCGCTGATGGCGGTGCGGGTCCGTCCGGTCGCCGCCGGACGCAGGTCCGCGCGGTCGCGACAGCGCCCGCCCGCCCGCCGGAGCGCACCCCCGAGCCGCACCGGCCGGCGGCCCGCCCGCTGACCGACCTACCGGCGGACGATGTCGCGGACCGTGCGCACGACGTGCAGCAGCACGGCCGTCACCACCATCCCCAGGGCGCCTGCGGTGAACTGCGCGGCCGAGCGCACCGTCGCCTCGGCCCGCGTGGGCGCCTGACGCTCCTGCGACTGCTGCGGGCGCACCAGCGTGGCGGTACCGCCGCCCCCGCCCACGCGGGCCGGCCTGTCGTCCTCGTCGTCGTGCAGCTCCTGCACCCGGCGGCCTGCCTGCGCCGCTGCGCCGTCCGGCTCCTCGAGCGACCCGCGGCCCTCCGCGACGTCCTGCGACGGCGTCTGCCCCTGCACGGCCGCCGCCAGCGGGCTGGGAGCGCCGTCCTCCTGCAGGGTCGGCACGTCGTCCGGGTCCTCGTCGGCGAACTCGGTCGGGATGCCGGCCCGGCGAGCGGCCTGCGCGTTGGCCGTGCCCGACGGCTCGACGTCGGAGTCGTACGGCGCGGTGACCGTCCACGCGGCGACGATGAGCAGCATGCGCGACACGATGTTGATCCACACGAGCAGGCCGACGACGACCGCGAAGATCCCGTAGATCGGGTTCTCGGTGGTGCGCTCGATGTAGAGCGCACCCACCCGCTTGAGCACCTCGAACAGCACGGCGGCGAGCAGCGCACCACGCAGCACCCGCCGGAACGGCGACTGCACCTTCGGCAGCCGCCAGAACAGGAACAGGAAGATCCCCGTGCTGGTGAGCAGTCCGAGCGCCAGCCCGAGCACGTACGTCACGACCGTCGCCACCGGGCTGCCGTCCAGGCCGACCAGCTCGAGCGCGACGTCGGAGAACGCCCCGGTCAGCGACGTGACGGCGACGGACAGCAGCAGCGTGCCGCCGAGGCCGACCAGGATGACGACGTCCTTGGCCTTCTTGACCAGGAAGTTGCCCTCCTTGACGTTGTGGTGCCAGATCGCCCGGACCGCCTCGCGGAGCGCGTCGACCCAGCCGAGCCCGGAGTAGAGCAGCCCGGCCAGGCTGGCCAGGCCGGCCAGGCCCGTCGCCCGGTCGGCGCTGAGGATGTCGCGCAGCTTCAGCTGGTCGGCGAGGCCGGGCGCGTAGGCGTTGACCTGCTCGACGACGGTGTCGACGGCGTCGTCGCCGAGGGCGTACGACAGGATCGTCGTCGCGAGGGCGAGGACCGGGAAGAACGACAGGAAGCCGAAGAAGGTCACGGACGCGGCCTGCCGGTCGCCGGCGTCGGCCGTGTAGCGGCCGAAGGCGCGGATCAGGTGGTCGAGGGCCGGCCGCTTCTCGCGCAGGTTCGCGAGCAGGGCCTTCGGGGACGCCATGGCGCGAGCCGTACCCCCGCCCCGTCGTCGGCACGCGCCCCGGTGATCACCGCATCGGCGCCAGCAGGCCGATCCGGTCGCGGACGGCGTCCATCGTGGCGACCGCGACCTCCCGCGCCCGGGCGGCGCCTGCGGCCAGCACCCGGTCGAGCTCGGCCGGGTCGGCCAGGAGCTCGCGATGGCGCTCGCGCACGGGTGCGAACAGCTCGACGACCGCCTCGGCGACCGCGCCCTTGAAGTCGCCGTAGCCCCTGCCCTCGAACTGCGCCCGGACCGACTCGACGTCGGTGTCGGTCGCGACGGCGAGGATCGTCATGAGGTTGCTGATGCCGGGCTTGCCGTCGACGTCGAACACGACGTCCCGGCCGGTGTCGGTGACCGCGCTCCTGACCTTCTTGACGAGCACCTTCGGCTCGTCGAGCACCCACAGCGTGCCGGTCCCGCCGATGCTCTTGCTCATCTTGCGCGACGGGTCCTGCAGGTCCTTGATGCGCGCGCCCGGCCTGCCGGCGTACGGCCCCGGCACGGTGAACGTCTGCCCGTAGCGGGCGTTGAAGCGCTGCGCCAGGTCGCGGGTGAGCTCGAGGTGCTGGCGCTGGTCCTCGCCGATGGGCACGGAGTCGGCCTGGTACATGAGGATGTCGGCCGCCTGCAGGACCGGGTAGGTGAACAGCCCGACCGAGCCGCCCCCCTTCTCCTTGAACTGCGTCATGCGGCTGGCCTCGCCGTAGCCGGTGAGGCAGCCGAGCACCCAGGCCAGCTCGGCGTGCTCGGGCAGGTGGGACTGGGCGAACACCGCACTGCGCGACGGGTCGACGCCCATCGCGAGCAGCTCGGCCGCCGACCCGCGGGTGCGCTCGCGCAGCTGCGCCGGGTCGGGCAGCTCGGTCAGGGCGTGGAGGTCGGCGAGGAAGAAGAAGCACTCCGCCTCGTCCTGCATCGCGGCCCAGTGGCGGACGGCGCCGAGGTAGTTGCCGAGCTGGAAGCCGGTGCCCGTGGGGCGGATGCCGGACAGGACACGGGGACGGGCGTCTGAGGTGGAAGGGCGCGGGTCGGGCATGTGGACCATCCTGTCAGGCGTGCGGGACACCTGGGACGTCGTGGTCGTCGGCGCCGGACCGGCCGGTGCGGCGGCGGCGATGTCGGCGTTGCGCACCCGTCCGGACGCGCGGGTGCTGCTGCTCGACCGCGCCGACTTCCCCCGCGACAAGTCGTGCGGCGACGGCATCGCGCCGCAGGCCCTCGACGAGCTGGCCCGGCTGGGGGCGGCCGAGGTGCTCGCCGACCGCGTGCCGGTGCGGCGGCTGCGCATCGTCTCCCCCGGTGGCGTCGAGGTCGCGACCACGCTCGCGCGACCGGACGTCGTCGTGCCGCGGCTGGTCTTCGACGCCCGGCTGGTCGAGGCGGCCGTGCGGCGGGGCGCCGTCCTCGAGCGCCGCACCGTCCGCCGGCTGGCGGTCCGCCCCGACGGCGTCGTGCTCGACGGGCAGGTGCACGCCCGGGTGGTCGTCGGCGCGGACGGCGCGAACGGCGTCGTCCGCCGGCAGGTCGGCGCCCCGAAGCAGCCCGACGGGGCGATGGCCGTGGCGGTGCGGGGCTACGCCGCCGCCCCCGCCGGGGAGCCCGAGCAGCGGATCGTCATGACCGCGCGGGACTGGCCGGCGTACGCCTGGTCCTTCCCGACCGGCGACGGCACGGCCAACGTCGGCTTCGGCATGCTGCTGCCGAGCCTGCGGGCAGCGCCGCGCGGCGGGCGCGAGGAGCTGCACGGCCGGTTGGCAGAGCTGCTGCCGGGCGTCGAGGCGGAACGGCTCGTCAGCCACCACCTGCCGCTGTCCACCGTGCGCCCGCCGTTGCGACCGGGGCCGGTGCTGCTGGCCGGCGACGCGCTCTCGCTCATCAACCCGCTCACCGGCGAGGGGATCTTCTACGCGCTGCTGTCCGGCCGGCTCGCCGGTGCAGCCGCCGTGGCGGGAGGCGATGCCGGGACCGCGTACGCCGCTGCCCTGCGCGCCGAGCTCGGCCGCCACCTGCGCCACACCACCCTGCTCGCCCGGCTCACCGCCCGGCCGGCGCTCGTCGACGCGGGGGTCGCCGCCGCCGCGCGGTCACCCCGGGCGATGGACGCCCTCGTCGAGCTGGGCCTCGGGCGCGGGCTCATCACCCCGGCGCTGGTCGGCGGGCTGGCCCGTCAGCTGCTGCCGGTCTGAGCCAGCGTCATCTGCAGCAGCTCGCCCTCGCGGACGCCGAGCCTGCCGACCATCTCGGCGATGAAGGACTCCGCCTTCCTCCCGACCAGCGGCACGGACACCTTCGTCTCGCCGACGACGAGGTAGGACGAGCCCGCGCCGTCCGGCTCGACGCGCATCGTGCCGCCGAGCCGCGCCGGGGCACCGGCGAGCTCGACCCTCCACGTGCCGGAGCGCGTGCCGCTGCCGTCGTCCGGCGCCCACTCGTCGGTCTGCACGACACGGCCGTCCTCCGGCAGGAGCCTGGTGAGGAACCCGGGCGCGCCCTCGGGCAGCTCGCGGGACACCGCCAGCAGCAGTCCGCCGCCGGGCAGCGCCTCCCGGCGCACGACCCGCGAGCCGTCGCCGAACCGCGCTGCCTTGACCTGCACCCACCGCTCGGAGGTGAGCAGGTCGAGCACCTCGCCGACCGGGTGCCGCGTGCGGACCGAGCTGCGGACGGGGACGGTCACGCGCTCTCCTCGAGCTCCTGCGGCTCGAGCGGCGTGACGCGCACCCGGGCGATCCGCCGGCCGTCGAGCTCGCTCACCTCGAGGCGGTGGCCGTCGACCTCGACCGCCTCCCCCTGCCTCGGCACGTGGCCGAGCGTGGCCATGACGTAGCCGGCCAGCGTCTCGTACGGGCCGTCGGGCAGCGAGACGCCGGTGACGGTGCGGACCTCGTCGAGGTGCAGCAGGCCGTCCGCCTCGAGCTCGCCGCCGCTGAACTGCAGCGGATCGCCCTCGTCGACGTCGTACTCGTCGCGGATGTCGCCGATGACCTCCTCGATGAGGTCCTCGAGGGTGACGATGCCGGCGGTGCCGCCGTACTCGTCGACGACGATGGCCATGTGGTGGCCCTCGCGGCGCATCTCCGACATCGCCGGGAGCACCTTCTTGCTGGCCGGCAGCATCTTGACCTCGCGGGCGACGTCGGCCACGCGCAGCCCGCGGGCAGCCCCTCGTGCGGAGTCCGCCGGCACCATGAGGTCGCGCACGTGCAGGAAGCCGATGACGTCGTCCTGCGACGTGCCGGCGACCGGGTAGCGGGAGTGCGGCTGCTCGGAGGTCTCGCGCAGGGCCCGCTGCAGCGTCATCCCGGCGTCGAGGAAGGCGACCTCGGTGCGCGGCAGCATCACCTCGCGCAGCTGGCGCTCCCCGGCGGCGAAGACGTCGTCGATGAGCTTGCGCTCGTCCTTGGTGAGCGACTCGTGGGCCGCCACCATGTCGCGCAGCTCCTCCTCCGTGATGGGGGCGCCCTGCGACTTCGGGTCACCGCCGAGCAGGCGGACGACGAGGTCGGTGCTCCTCGACAGCAGCCAGATCACCGGCCGCGACAGCGTGGCGATGCGGTCGAGCGCCGGTGCGAACGCCATCGCGATGCCCTCGGGGCGCTGCAGCGCGAGCCGCTTGGGCGCCAGCTCGCTGAAGACCAGCGAGAAGTAGGAGATCACCAGCGTCACCAGCACGAGGGCCAGCGTGTCGGACGCACCGGTCGACATGCCCGCGCCCGTGAGCAGGTCCGACACCGGCACGGCGAGCCGGGCCGCACCGAACGCCGCGGACAGGAACCCGGCGAGGGTGACGCCGACCTGCACCGCGGCGAGGAACCGGTTGGGGTCCTCGACGAGGCGGGCGACGCGCTCACCGCGCCGTCCGCGCGCGGCCAGCGCCTTGGCCTGCCCCTCGCGCAGGCTCACCAGCGCGAGCTCGGTCGCGGCGAACACCCCACCGATCAGGATGAAGACCAGGACGAGGGCGATGTTGATCCAGGTCTCGCTCACGGCGCGCACCTGCCCGTCGAGGGACAGGTGCACGCCGGTCTAGCAGGAGGTTCCACGACGTCCAGCGTAGGAGCAGGCGGTCAGAACTCGGCGAGCGCCCGGTTGAAGGTCTGGCTGGGGCGCATGACCGCGTCGGTCTTGGCCTTGTCGACGTAGTAGTAGCCGCCGAGGTCGGCCGGCGCGCCCTGCACCGCGTTGAGCTCGCCGACGATCGTCGCCTCGTCGGCGGCGAGCCGCTCGGCGAGCGGGGCGAACAGCTCCGCAGCAGCCGGGTCGTCGCTCTGCCGCGCCAGCGCCTGCGCCCAGTAGAGCGCGAGGTAGAAGTGGCTGCCGCGGTTGTCGAGCTGGCCGACCTTGCGCGCCGGCGAGCGGCCCTCCTCGAGCACCCGGCCGGTCGCGTCGTCGAGCGTGCGGCCGAGCAGGGCGGCCCGGGCGTTGCCGGTCTTCTCGCCGAGGAACTCGAAGGAGACGGCGAGCGCGAGGAACTCGCCGAGCGAGTCCCAGCGCAGGTAGTCCTCCTTCACCAGCTGCTGCACGTGCTTGGGCGCCGAGCCGCCGGCGCCGGTCTCGAACAGCCCGCCGCCGTCCATGAGCGGCACGATCGACAGCATCTTGGCGCTCGTGCCGAGCTCGAGGATCGGGAACAGGTCGGTGAGGTAGTCGCGCAGGACGTTGCCGGTGACCGAGATGGTGTCCTCGCCGCCCCGCGCGCGCTCGAGCGTGTAGCGGGTCGCCGCGGCGACGTCCATGACCTCGATCGTCAGGCCGGTCGTGTCCTCCTCGGCGAGGTACGCCCGCACCTTCGCGAGGACCTGGGCGTCGTGGGCGCGGGTCTCGTCGAGCCAGAACACCGCCGGCACACCCGTGGCGCGCGCGCGGCGCACGGCCAGCTGCACCCAGTCCTTGATCGGGGCGTCCTTCGTCTGGCACGCGCGGAAGATGTCGCCCGCCTCGACGTCCTGCGTCAGCAGCGCGGTGCCCGACGCGTCGACGACCCGCACGGTGCCCGCCGCGGGGACCCGGAAGGTCTTGTCGTGGCTGCCGTACTCCTCGGCCTGCTGCGCCATCAGGCCGACGTTGGGCGTCGTCCCCATCGTGGTGGGGTCGAAGGCGCCGTGCTGCTTGCAGTGGCGGACCGTCTCGTCGTAGAGCGCCGCGTAGGACGAGTCGGGGATGACGTACTTGGTGTCCTGCAGCTCGTCGGAGGCGTTCCACATCTGGCCCGAGCTGCGGATCGCCGCCGGCATCGAGGCGTCGATGATGACGTCGCTCGGCACGTGCAGGTTGGTGATCCCGCGGCTCGAGTCGACCTGCGCCAGCGCCGGGCCGCGCTCGTACGTCGCCGTGAAGGCGTCCGTGACCGCGGTGCGGACGTCGTCGGGGAGCCCCTGCAGGTCGGACAGCACGCCGCCGAGGCCCTGGTCGGGGTCGGCGCCGACGCTCGTCAGCTGCTCGCCGTACTGCTCGAAGACGTCGGCGAAGTAGGCGCGGACCGCGTGGCCGAAGATGATCGGGTCGGAGACCTTCATCATCGTCGCCTTGAGGTGGACGGAGAACAGCACGCCCTGCTCGCGGGCGTCCTGCACCTGCTCGGCGAGGAAGGCGTCGAGCGCCGCGGCGCGCATGACGGCGGCGTCGACGATCTCGCCCGCCTGCACCCGCAGCCCGTCCTTCCAGACGGTGGTCGTGCCGTCGGCGGCGACGTGCTCGATGCGCAGCGTCGTCGGCGCGTCGAGCGTCACCGACGTCTCGGAGTGGCGGAAGTCGCCGTCGGTCATCGTCGAGACGTGACTGCGGGTGCTGCTGTCCCACGCGCCCATGGAGTGCGGGTGCTTCTTGGCGTGGTTCTTCACCGACGCGGGCGCGCGGCGGTCGGAGTTGCCCTCGCGCAGCACCGGGTTGACCGCGCTGCCCTTCACCGTGTCGTACGCCGCGCGGGCCGCCTTCTCGGCGTCGCTCTGCGGGTCCTCCGGGTAGTCGGGGACGGCGTGGCCGGCGGCCTGCAGCTCGGCGACCGCCGCCTTGAGCTGCGGCACGGACGCGCTGATGTTGGGCAGCTTGATGAGGTTGGCGTCGGGCGTCTTGGCGAGCGCACCGAGCTCGGCGAGGGCGTCGTCGGCGAGGTCGAACGCCGCGAGGATGCGCCCGGCCAGCGAGATGTCGCGCGTCTCGATGTCGACACCCGCCTTGCCCGCGTAGGCCTGCAGCACCGGCAGCAGCGAGTGGGTGGCGAGCGCAGGGGCCTCGTCGGTGTAGGTGTAGATGATCTTCATGGCGCTGTCGCTCATGTCAGATCAGCCCCAGCTCGCGCACGGCGTCGCGCTCCTCGACGAGCTCGGCCACCGAGGCGTCGATCTTGGCGCGGGAGAAGTCGTCGACGTCGAGCCCTTGCACGACCGACCACTGCCCGCCGGACGAGGTGCAGGGGAACGAGCTGATGATCCCCTCCGGCACGCCGTACGAGCCGTCGGACATGATCGCCGCCGAGGTCCAGTCGCCCTCGGGCGTGCCGTTGACCCAGTCGAAGACGTGGTCGACGGCCGCGTTGGCGGCCGACGCGGCCGACGACGCGCCGCGGGCCTCGATGATGGCCGCGCCGCGCTTGGCGACCGTGGGGATGAAGGTGTCCTCGAGCCAGGACCGGTCGCCGACGACCTCCTCGGCCGGGCGGCCGCCGATCGTGGCCTTCGTCCAGTCGGGGTACTGCGTCGCGGAGTGGTTGCCCCAGATGGTCAGGTGCGAGATCTCGGAGACGGCGGCGCCGGTCTTCTTGGCCAGCTGCGACAGCGCGCGGTTGTGGTCGAGGCGGGTCATCGCGGTGAAGCGGTCGCCCGGGATGTCGGGGGCGTGCGACGCGGCGATGAGGGCGTTGGTGTTGGCCGGGTTGCCGACCACCAGCACCTTGACGTCGGACGCGGCACCGGCGTTGAGCGCCTCGCCCTGCGGCTTGAAGATGCCGCCGTTGGCCGAGAGCAGGTCGCCGCGCTCCATGCCCTTGGTGCGCGGGCGGGCTCCGACGAGCAGCGCCACGTTGGTGCCGTCGAAGGCGGCCCGGGCGTCGGCGGTGATGTCGATGCCGGCCAGCAGCGGGAAGGCGCAGTCGTCGACCTCCATGGCGGTGCCCTCCGCGGCCTTGAGGGCCGGCTCGATCTCGAGCAGCCGCAGGCGCACCGGCGTGTCGGGCCCGAGCAGCTGGCCGGAGGCGATGCGGAACAGCAGCGCGTAGCCGATCTGCCCGGCGGCGCCGGTGACGGTCACGGTGACTGGGCTCGGGCTGGCCATCTCGGGGCGACCTCTTCCGTCAGGGGATCTCGTTCGACAGGGGCAGCGTACGAGGTGGCCGCCGACGCGCCGACCGCGGGCGTCAGGCCGGCGGGATGGTCTCGGCCAGCACTCCCACGGCGAGTCCGAGCGCGAGCAGCACGGCCCCGTCGAGCCCGCGGGTGCGTACGACCAGCCAACCGGCGGACCGCGCGGGCAGCGACAGCCGCAGTCCCGCGCCGAGCAGGAAGGCGAACCCGACGACGCGCGTGCCCGTCTGCCAGCCGACGGTCGTGGCCAGCACCAGCCCGGTCGCGACGGCCGCGAGCACCAGCACCGAGGGCAACTGCCAGCTCGTCCTCGGGCGCGCGGTCACGGCCGAGCAGCCTAGTCCGGGGGCCCTGTCCGGCGGGTTCACGTCCCGTGACCAGGGGTAATGCGAGTGCCACGAGAACGCCACGGCGGCGACGCCGGACGAAGGACCCGCGGAGGACCCCGTGCCCACGCCCCACCTCCGCCTCGAGGACTCCGGCGAGACGTACGAGCTCACGGCGGAGGTCACCACCGTCGGGCGCGGCGAAGGCGTCGACATCGTCCTCGACGACCCGAGCGTGTCCCGGCTGCACGCCGAGCTCGTGCGGCGCGGGACGCACGTCTACGTCAGCGACCTGGGGCTGTCCGCCAACGGCACCCGGGTCAACGGGCGCCCGGTCGGCCGGCGGGTGCTGCTCGACGGCGACGTCGTCGCCTTCGGGGCGACGCGCACCCGCATCGGCGGCGTCGGGCAGGAGGCCGCCGACGACACCCAGGAGCTGCGACGCATGTCGGCGCCCGACCTGACCCGCCGCGAGTGCGAGGTGCTGAGCTCGCTGTGCCGGCCGGCGCTCCTGCAGGACGCCTTCGTCGCGCCCGCGACCGCCAAGGACATCGCCGAGGAGCTCGTCGTCACCGAGGCCGCGGTGAAGCAGCACCTGCTGCGGCTCTACGTGAAGTTCAAGATCCCCGAGGGCGTCAACCGCCGGGCCCGCCTGGCCAACGAGGTCATCAGCAGCGGGGTGGTGCGCCCGCTGCCGGCCGACGTCGAGGCCAGCATCCGCCGCGCAGGCTAGGAGAGCCCGGCGCGCCGCTCCGCTGCCTCGACGCAGTTCCGGAACAGCATCGCCACGGTGGTCGGGCCGACACCGCCGACGCGCGGCGTGATGGCGCCGGCGACCTCGTTGCAGGCCTCGTCGACGTCGGGCAGCAGCCGCCGGCCCTCGTAGCGCACGCCGCCGCCGACCACGGTCACCCCGGGGCTGATGTGGGCGGGCTGCAGGATGCCGGGCACGCCGACGGCGGCCACGACGACGGCCGCCCGGCGGATGTAGGACGCCCAGTCCGGCACACCGGTGTGCACGACGGTGACGGCGGCGTTCGCCGTGGGCCGCTTCTGGGTGAGCAGCAGCGCCAGCGGCCGGCCGAGCGTGGTGCCACGCCCGAGGATGCAGACCTCCTGGCCGGCGACCTGCACGCCGTGGTGCGCGAGCAGCGCCTCGATGCCGGCGGGCGTGCACGGGACCGGACCCGGCATGCCGAGCGCGAGCCGTCCCATGTTGACCGGGTGCAGGCCGTCGACGTCCTTGTCGGGGTCCATCTCGAGCAGCGCGGCCTCGAAGTCGATGTGCGCCGGTGTCGGGTGCTGCACGAGCATCGCGTCGACGGCCGGGTCGTCGTTCATCGAGCGGATCGCGGCGACGACGTCGGCCTGCGTCGCGTCGTCGGGCAGGTGGACGTGCGGGCTCGTCATGCCGAGCTCCTCGGCCTTGGCCATCTTCATCGCGACGTAGCCGCCGCTGGCGCTGTCACCGCCGACGAGGATCGTGCCGAGTCCGGGCCGGTGGCCTGCGTCGACCAGCCGGGCGATGCGCGGACGCAGGTCGGCGAGCACCGCCTCGGCGACGGGGGCTCCGGGCAGCAGGCGGGCGGTCACGCTCGCCGAGCCTAGTTGCGCCGCCCGACCTAGGGTCGCGAGGTGGACCGCTTCCCCGACGGCTTCTTCGACCGGGCGGACCCGTCCCCCGATCCGGGCTTCTACGCCGACGCCCGGCTGGTGCACCACATCGACGACCGCGCCGTCGCCGCCGTCGGCGCGCTGTACGAGGACCTCGGGGTGACCGGGGACGTCCTCGACCTCCTGAGCAGCTGGGTGTCCCACCTGCGCACCCCGCCGCGCTCGCTCACCGTCCTCGGCATGAACGCCACCGAGCTGGCGGCGAACCCGATGGCGACGGCCCGGGTGGTGCAGGACCTCAACGCCGACCCGCGCCTGCCGTTCGCCGACGCGTCCTTCGACGCGGTGCTCGACTGCGTCTCCGTCGACTACCTCGTGCGCCCCGTCGAGGTGTTCGTCGAGATCGCCCGCGTGCTGCGTCCCGGCGGGGTGTCGGTCTGCACGTTCTCCAACCGCTGCTTCCCGAGCAAGGCCGTCCGCGGCTGGCTGTCGGCGCCGGAGGAGCAGCGCCCCGGCATCGTCGCCGACTACCACCGGCTCGCCGGCGGCTTCGACGAGCCGGTGACCGAGCAGCGCCTGGCCGCCACCTGGCGGCACGACCCCCTCTGGGCGGTGTGGGCGCACCGCTCCTGAGGTCCGGCTCAGCCGTCGACGACGGCGCCCCGGGCTCGGGCCAGGTGGACCGCCTGCGCCAGGTCGAGGTGGACCTCGCGCCAGTCGACGGCGTCGACGTCGCACCCGTCGAGCCGCGCCCCGCGCAGGTCGGCGCCGCGCAGCCGCACCCCGCGCAGCTGTGCCCGGGTGAGGTCGGCGCCGGACAGGTCGGCGCCCGACAGGTCGGCCTCGGTGAGGTCGGCCTCGGCCAGCGACAGGCCGGCCAGCCCCACGCCGCGCAGGTCGGCGCCGCGCAGCGACACCCACGACCAGTCGCCGCCCTCGACGGTCAGCGGCCGCAGGGCCGCCCGCACGAACGTGGAGCCGGTCAGCTTGCAGCCGCGCAGCACCGAGCCGAACAGCCGGGTGCGCTCCATCCGGCAGCCGAGGAACGCGCAGGTGTCGAGCACCGCCGAGGTCAGCTCCGCGCCGGTGAGGTCGCAGTCCTCGAAGACGACGCGGCTGAGCTCGGCCTCGCTGAAGTCCGCGCCCACCAGGCGCTCCCCGGAGAAGGTGCGGCCCTCGAGCACCTCGCGGGAGAAGTCCTGCACGGCCGGCCTAGTGCGCGAAGTGGCGGGTGCCGGTGAGGTAGAGCGTCGCGCCGGCGGCCTGCGCCGCGGCGACGACCTCCTCGTCGCGCACCGACCCGCCGGGCTGGACGACGGCGCGCACACCGGCGTCGAGCAGCACCTGCAGCCCGTCGGGGAACGGGAAGAACGCGTCGGAGGCAGCGACCGACCCGGCGGCGCGCTCCCCCGCCCGGGCCACCGCGAGCCGCGCGGCGTCGACCCGGTTGACCTGCCCCATGCCGACACCGACGGTCGCGCCGTCCTGCGCCAGCAGGATGGCGTTGCTCTTGACCGCCCGCACGGCCCGCCAGGCGAACGCGAGCTCGGCGAGCAGCGCCTCGTCGGCCGCCTCGCCGGTGGCTCGGGTCCAGGTCGCGGGATCGTCGCCGGGCGCCTGGAACAGGTCGCGCGCCTGCAGCAGGACGCCGCCGTCGACCGGCCGCAGCTCCAACCGGCTGCGTGAGCCGCTCGTCACCAGCAGGCGGATCGAGGGCTTCCTCGACAGCAGCTCCACGGCGCCGTCCTCGTACGCCGGCGCCACCACCACCTCGGTGAAGACCTCGGCGACCTGCTGCGCCATCGCGAGGCTGATCGGGCGGTTGCTGGCGATCACGCCACCGAAGGCCGACACCGGGTCGCAGGCGTGCGCCTTGGCGTGGGCCTCGGCGACGTCGGCGCCGACCGCGATGCCGCAGGGGTTGGCGTGCTTGACGATCGCGACGCACGGGTCGGCGAAGTCGTGCGCGGCGCGCAGCGCGGCGTCGGTGTCGACGTAGTTGTTGTAGGACATCGCCTTGCCGTGCAGCTGCTCGGCGGTCGCGAGCGAGCCGCCACCGCCGGGACGCACGTACAGCGCCGCCCCCTGGTGCGGGTTCTCGCCGTAGCGGAGCACCGCCGAGCGCTCCCACGTCGCCCCGAGGAAGGCCGGGAAGCGCTCGTCGTCGGCGGGCGCGTACGACGACGAGAACCAGGAGGCGACGGCGGTGTCGTACGCCGCGGTGTGCGCGAAGGCCCGACCGGCCAGCCGCCTGCGCTGCTCCAGCGTCGTGCCGCCGCCGCGGACGGCGGCGAGGACGTCGGCGTACGCCCCCGGCTCCACGACCACGGCCACGGAGGGGGAGTTCTTGGCCGCGGCGCGGACCATCGTCGGCCCGCCGATGTCGATCTGCTCGACGCACTCGTCGGGCGCCGCGCCGGAGGCCACCGTCTGCTCGAACGGGTAGAGGTTCACCACGACGAGCTCGAACGGCGCGATGCCGAGCTCCTCGAGCTGGCGCACGTGGCCCGGCAGGCGCAGGTCGGCCAGGATCCCGGCGTGCACCTTCGGGTGCAGCGTCTTGACCCGTCCGTCGAGGCACTCCGGGAAGCCCGTCAGCTCGTCGACCGCGGTCACCGCGACGCCGGCCTCGCGCAGCCGCGCCGCGGTCGACCCGGTGGAGACCACCTCGACCCCCGCCTCGGCCAGCCCTCGGCCGAGCTCCTCGAGCCCGGTCTTGTCGTAGACGCTCACGAGCGCCCTGCGCACCGGCGTCCTGTCGGCCGTCACGTCCATCGGACGTTCCTCCCCTCGACGGTCCAGCCCTCCCGGGCCAGCCGTCCCACCGCGTCGACGTAGAGCGGGCGCTCCACCTCCTGGATCCTTGCCTGCAGCGCCGCCTCGTCGTCGCCGTCGAGGACCGGCACCGCGGCCTGCGCGACCACCGGCCCGGTGTCGACGCCCTCGTCGACGAGGTGGACCGTGACCCCCGAGACCTTCACGCCGTACGCCAGCGCGTCGGCGACGGCGTGCGCGCCCGGGAAGCTCGGCAGCAGTGCGGGATGGGTGTTGACCACGCGCTGGGGGAAGCGGCCGAGGAACTCGGGCGCGAGGATGCGCATGAAGCCGGCGAGCACGACGAGGTCGGGCTCGTGCGCGGCGACCGCGTCGGCCAGGTCGACGTTCCACCGGGCGCGGTCGGGGCTGTCCTCGAGGGTGACCGCCACGGCCGGGACGCCCGCGTCGCGGGCGCGCTGCAGAGCGCGGGACCCCGGCCGGTCCGAGCCGACCGCGACGACCCGGGCGCCGTACGCCTCGTCCTGCCCGGCGTCGAGCAGCGCCTGCAGGGTGGTGCCGCTGCCGGACGCGAGGACGACCAGTCGCGCGGGCAGGGGGGTCTCCTCGGCGGCTCGGAGCTCGGCAGGGCCGGGGGCAGGCTACCGAGTTCCCGCCCGGGCGCGGCGGGTAGTCCTGTTGCGACGGCACCCTGCCGTCCACGACTGCGCGCCGCCCCTGGGCGTCGTGCCGGGAGGACCTCCGGTGACCGCACCCGAAGACCCGTTCCGCAGCCCGACGCCGGGCTCCACCCCTCCCGGCCGCGAGCCGGACGGCCGGCCCGAGGCGTACGGCGACCCCGCCGGCGCCCCGGAGGGCCCGCCCCCCGGCACCCACCCGTACGGGGACCAGGCGTACGGCGCTGCGCAGCCCGGGGACCAGCAGCCCGGCAGCCCCCAGTACGGCAGCCCCCAGTACGGCAGTCCGCAGTACGGCAGCCAGCAGTACGGCGCGCAGCCGTACGGGGGCGGCCCGGCCTTCGGCGAGCACCGCCCGTCGCCCCGCAACGGGCTCGGCATCGCGGCGCTCGTCCTCGGCATCCTGGCGGTGCTGACCGGCCTGTTCTTCGTCGGCGGCCTGCTCGGGCTGGTGGCCGTCGTCCTCGGCGTCATGGGCCGCGGACGGGCCAAGCGCGGCGAGGCCACCAACGGCGGCATGGCGATCGCTGGGATCGTGCTGGGGGTGCTCGGCATCCTGCTCGCGGCGCTCGCCGCCTTCGGTGTGGCGTCGCTGCTGAACAACGAGGAGTTCGCCAACCTCACCGAGTGCCTGCAGAGCGCCGGCGACGACCAGGCCGCGCAGCAGCAGTGCCAGACCGACTTCCAGGACGGCGTCAGCGGCTAGTCGTGCTGCGCCGGCGCCCGGCCCGGGCGCCGGCGCAGCAGCAGCGCGGCCACCAGCGCGCCGAGCGCGACCTCGAGCGCGAACGCCAGCCCGACGCGCGTCGCCGACGGCCCGAGCTCGGCCAGGCGGGCGCCACCCGCCGACCCGCCGGCCAGGACGGCGAGCACCGCGACCGCCGCGCCGGACCAGCCGGCGGTGGCGAGGACGTCGAGCACGGCGCGGGTGCGGGACGGCCCGTCGGCGCGGCGGTGCAGCACGCGCCCGGCGAGCGCGCCCGCGCCGAGCGGGACGGCGAGCGCCAGCACCGCCAGCCAGCCCGGAGGACTCCCGGCCGGCAGCGCCGCGAGCAGTGGCAGTGCCGGCACGGCCCCCAGCTCGTGGGCGAAGGGCCCGACGGCGGTCCCGGTGCCCACGGCGAACCCCGGCCCGGCGAGCCAGCTCGCGCCCCACACGACCGCGTTCGGGACGTACGACAGCCCGAGCAGCAGCAGTCCGGCCCCGCCGACCACGCCGGGTGCCGTCGCCGCCGCCAGGTCGGTGGCCCGGTCGAAGTGGCCGAGCAGCGAGCCGGCCACGAGCAGGGCGCCGCCGGCCAGGAGCGTCGACACGGCGACGACCGCCGCCGGCAGCGTCCGGCGCGTGCGGTCACCCGGGCGGGACCAGGCGGCGCGCCACAGCCGGTCGGGCCGCAGCGCGCCGGCGCCGGCGCCGAGCAGCGCCGTCCCCAGGCCGGCGAGCGCCGCCGACAGCACGGACGGGCGCAGTGCCGAGGTCCCGCAGATCGCGGCCGCGCCGGCGCAGAGCGCGGCGTAGGGCACGGCCACCGACGCGGCGGCGCGCGCCGCCTCGCGGACCGACGTGGCACGCCGGTGCAGCGACACCGACCGGCCGGCGCGTGCGAGCAGCGCCAGCGGCACCAGTGCCAGCCCGAGCGGGGCGAGGTCGAAGCGCCCGTCCGGCAGGTCGAGCGCGGTGCCGTGGGCGGCCAGCCAGACCTGCCCCGCCGTCCGCACGCAGTCGGCCAGCGCCGCGCTGCTGCGGTCGTCGCCCGCCCAGGCCCCGACGACGGGCACGGCGGCGAGCACGACACCGAGCACGGCAGCCACCAGCGCCGCCCGCGCTGCGACGACGAGCGGCCGGCGCAGGAAGGAGGTCGGCTCGGGGTGGGGCGGTGCGGACGCGGCAGGCCGCTGCAGGGTCTCGGTCATCGCCGTCCGACTGTCGCACCCTTCGCCGTGTCGTCGGAGCGGCTCGCCGTACGGAGACGCACATCACCGCGAACGCAGCACGGCGTCCCGGCCGCGGGAGGGCGACCGGGACGCGTGCGGGACGGGCTACAGCGAGGAGTCGGTGCGTTCCCGCATGATCTGCCGCATGAGGGCCGCGGTGGCGGACGGCGTCTTGCCGACCTTCACGCCGGCGGCCTCGAGGGCCTCCTGCTTGGCCGCGGCGGTGCCGGACGAGCCGGAGACGATGGCGCCGGCGTGGCCCATCGTCTTGCCCTCCGGGGCGGTGAAGCCGGCGACGTAGCCGACGACCGGCTTGGTGACGTTCGCCTGGATGTAGTCGGCCGCGCGCTCCTCGGCGTCGCCGCCGATCTCACCGATCATGACGATGGCGTCGGTCTCCGGGTCGGCCTCGAAGGCCTCGAGCGCGTCGATGTGCGTCGTGCCGATGACCGGGTCGCCGCCGATGCCGATGGCGGTCGAGAAGCCGAACTCGCGCAGCTCGTACATCATCTGGTAGGTCAGCGTGCCGCTCTTGCTGACCAGGCCGATGCGGCCGGGGTTCGGCGCGATGGTCGCCGGGATGATGCCGGCGTTGGACTTGCCGGGGCTGATGAGCCCCGGGCAGTTCGGCCCGATGATCCGGGTCGCCGAGCCCTGGCTGTGGGCCCAGGACCAGGCGCTGTCCTGCACCGGGATGCCCTCGGTGATGACGACGGCGAGCGGGATCTGCGCGTCGACCGCCTCGACGACCGCGGCCTTGGCGAAGGCCGGCGGCACGAAGACGACGCTGACGTCGGCGCCGGTCGCCTCCATCGCCTCGGCGACGGTCGCGAAGACCGGGATGCCGTCGACGTCGCTGCCCGCCTTGCGCGGGTTGACGCCGCCCACGACCTGCGTGCCGGAGGAGACCATGCGGCGCGTGTGCTTGGTGCCCTCCGAGCCGGTGATGCCCTGGACGATGACCTTGCTGTCGGCGGTGAGGAAGATCGCCATGCTCAGGCTCCCTGGTGTGCGAGCTCGGCGGCCTTGTCGGCCGCGCCGTCCATCGTGTCGACGACCGTCACGAGCGGATGGGCGGCCTGCTCGAGGATGCGCCTGCCCTCCTCGACGTTGTTGCCGTCCAGTCGTACGACGAGCGGCTTGGTGGCCTGCTCCCCGAGCATGCCGAGCGCCTGGACGATGCCGTTGGCGACCGCGTCGCAGGAGGTGATCCCGCCGAAGACGTTGACGAAGACGCTCCGCACGTCGGCGTCGGACAGGATGATCTCCAGCCCGTCGGCCATGACCTGCGCCGAGGCGCCACCGCCGATGTCGAGGAAGTTCGCCGGCTTCACGCCGCCGTGCGCCTCCCCCGCGTAGGCGACGACGTCCAGGGTGCTCATCACGAGCCCGGCGCCGTTGCCGATGATGCCGACCTGGCCGTCGAGCTTGACGTAGTTGAGGTCCTTGGCCTTGGCCCGGCCCTCGAGGTCGTCGTCGGCGACGACGTCGGCGTACGCCGTGAAGACGTCGCCGTGGCGGAACTCGGCGTTGCCGTCGAGGGTCACCTTGCCGTCGAGCGCGACGATGCGGCCGTCGGGCGTGCGGCACAGCGGGTTGATCTCGACGAGGGTGGCCTCCTCCTCGACGAACACCCGCCACATCGACTCGAGGATGCGGCTGACCTCGTCGATCACGTCGGCCGGGATCTTGCCGGCCTCGGCGATCTCGCGGGCCTTGGCGGCGTCGACGCCCTGCACCGGGTCGACCGCGACGCGGGCGAGCGCCTCGGGGCGCTCGACGGCGAGCTGCTCGATCTCCATGCCGCCCTCGGCGCTGCACATCGCGAGGTAGGACCGGTTCGCCCGGTCGAGCAGGTAGGAGACGTAGTACTCCACCTCGATGTCGCTCGCCTCGGTGACGAGGACCTTGTGCACGACGTGGCCCTTGATGTCGAGGCCGAGGATCGCCTCGGCCTTCTCGACGGCCTCGTCGGGGGTGTCGGCGAGCTTCACGCCGCCGGCCTTGCCCCGACCGCCGGTCTTGACCTGGGCCTTGACGACGACCGGCTTGCCGATGCGCTCGGCCACGCCCCGGGCCGCCTGCGCGGTGTCCACCGTCTCTCCGGGGAGCACGGGCACACCGTGCTTGGCGAAGAGCTCCTTCGCCTGGTACTCCATGAGATCCACAGGGCGTCCGATCTGCTCGACGGGTGTTGCGTGCGACTGTCGGGCGAGGGTAGCCACGGGGACCGCGCGAGGGAACGCCGCCCCGAGCGGTGTGACCGACGGCTCAGGACCCGGGGACGGCGTCCGCCTGCGACCCGACGTTGGCGCGCACCCACTCCACGATGGACATCGTCGTCGCGCCCGGGGTGAACACCTGGGCGACACCCGCCTCCCGCAGCACGGCGATGTCGTCCTCCGGGATGATGCCGCCGCCGAAGACGACGATGTCGTCCGCGCCGCGCTGGCGCAGCAGCTCGGTGACACGGGCGAACAGCGTGAGGTGCGCGCCGGAGAGCACCGACAGGCCGATGCAGTCGGCGTCCTCCTGCACGGCGGTCTCGACGATCTGCTCGGGGGTCTGGTGCAGGCCGGTGTAGACGACCTCCATCCCGGCGTCGCGCAGGGCGCGGGCGACGACCTTGGCCCCGCGGTCGTGCCCGTCGAGGCCCGGCTTGGCGACGACGACGCGGATGCGGCCGGGGCTGGTCACGTCGCGGAGCGTACGACCCACCGGTCGGTGGTGCGGGGCGGTGACGGACCGCGTGCGCACGTTGTGATCGGCCGGTCACGGTACGGCAACGCTTTGACGGCGCGACCGGCCTGGTCATAACGTCGTGGTAACGAGCCGCGTCCGAGCCCACCCTCCTCGGCGAGCGGCGAAGCAGTCCTCACCCCGACGCGGGGTCGCACCGGCTGCGCTGCCTCGAACGACGGAGCCCGACCCGTGCCCCACACCGCCCGCCATGCGCTGCCCCGGTCGCACCGCACCGCCCTGCTCCCCGGCCTGCTCATCCTCGCAGCCGCCGGCGCCTTCGGCGGCATGGCAGTGCTGCCCGGCGCCGCCGCCGCCGGCACCGCGTCGACCGGGGCGCCGACCGCGCTCGCCGTACGACCCGTCGCCGCCGGTGTGCTGCCGCAGCAGGCGCACGAGGCCGCGCTGCTGCTCGCCCAGGAGCGCCGCGACGAGCGCGCCTCCCGCGACCGCCGCACGGCCCCGGTGCCGGCTGCCTCGCCTGCGCCGCCGCAGCACGTGCGTCCGGGCACGGGGCGCCTGACCTCCGGCTACGGCTCGCGCTGGGGCCGGTTGCACGCCGGCATCGACCTGGCCGCCGGCGTCGGCGCCCCCATCAGCGCGGTCACCGCCGGCACCGTCGTGTCGGCCGGGTCCGAGGGCGGCTACGGGCGCGCGGTCCGCGTGCAGCACGACGCCCACACGGTCACCCTGTACGCCCACCTGTCGGAGCTGCTCGTGACCGCGGGCCAGCGGGTCACCCCCGGCACCTACCTGGGCCGGGAGGGCTCCTCGGGCAACTCGACCGGCCCCCACCTGCACTTCGAGGTCCGCATCGACGGCGTGCCCGTCGACCCGGCTCCGTGGCTCAGGGCGCGGGGGGTCGACCCGGCGGCGCAGTAGACGCGGCAGCGGCAACCAGACGCGCCGTCTCGGCGTCCGCCGGGAAGAAGCTCTCGATCGTCAGCTCGGCCAGGGTCACGTCCGACGCCGTGCCGAAGCTGCTCGCCCGCGCCTCGCGGCGGGTCCTGCGGCGCACCGCCCTGGCGGCCGGCGTCGCCAACCTGGCCTGGGAGGCGACGCCGTCGTGCTCGTCGCGCTCGGGGCCCTCTCGTCCGTCGGGGCAGGAATCGCCCTGGCGGTCGCCGCGGTCGTCGGCGGGCTCGGCGTGCTGCAGCTGACGGCGCTGCGCAGGACGCGCTAGAGCTTCTCGACCGGCGCGTAGCGCAGGAGCAGCCACTTGGCGCCGGTCGCGCCCCCGAAGTCGACCTCGGCCTGGGCACCGTCGCCCGCCCCGCGGGTGGCGGTGACCCGGCCGAGGCCGAACGCGTCGTGGTTCACCCGGTCGCCGATCTCGAGGTTCGGGATCGGCCGCAGGCCCGGCCCGGCGCTGCGGCCGCGGGCGGTGCCGACGAGGCGGTCGGCCGCACGGGTCAGCGCGGGCGGTGCTGCGCTCACCGACGACTCCGAGCGGCGCCAGTCGACGAGGGCCTCCGGGATCTCGTCGAGGAAGCGCGACGGCGGGTTGTAGGAGGTCTGGCCCCAGGCGCTGCGCAGGTGGGCCCGCGACAGGTGCAGCCGCTCGCGGGCGCGGGTGATGCCGACGTAGGCCAGGCGCCGCTCCTCCTGCAGCTCGCGCTCGTCGCCGAGGGTGCGCAGGTGGGGGAAGACGCCGTCCTCGAGCCCGGTGAGGAAGACGACGGGGTACTCCAGGCCCTTCGCGGCGTGCAGGGTCATCAGCGTGACGACGCCCTCCCCCTCGCCGGGGACCTGGTCGGCGTCGGCGACGAGGGAGACCTGCTCCATGAACTCCGCGACCCCGCCATCGGGCGAGCGCTCGCTGAACTCGCGGGCCACGCCGACCAGCTCGGCGAGGTTCTCCACCCGGCTCTCGTCCTGCGGGTCGGTGCTGGCCCCGAGCTCGGCGAGGTAGCCGGTGCGGTCGAGCACCGCCTCCAGCACCTCCGCCGGCGGCATGCCGCCGGCGACGAGCACGCGCAGCTCGTCCATGAGCGCGGCGAAGTCCGCGACGGCCTTGGCGCTGCGCGTGGCCATGCCGCCGACCTCGTCGCAGCGCCGCAGCGCCTCGGAGAACGGCACCCGCTCGCGGGAGGCGAAGGCCTCGAGGCAGGCCTCGGCGCGGTCGCCGATCCCCCGCCGTGGCGTGTTGAGGATGCGCCGCAGGCTGACCGTGTCGGTGGGGTTGGCCAGCACGCGCAGGTAGGCCAGGGCGTCGCGGACCTCCTTGCGCTCGTAGAAGCGCACACCGCCGACGACCTTGTAGGGCAGGCCGACGCGGATGAACACCTCCTCGAACACGCGCGACTGGGCGTTGGTCCGGTAGAAGACCGCGACGTCGCCGGGCCGGGTGCCGTGGTCGTCGCCGAGCTGGTCGACCTCGGCTGCCACGAACGCGGCCTCGTCGTGCTCGTTGTCGGCGACGTAGCCCACGATGCGCTCGCCGTCACCGGAGTCGGTCCACAGGCGCTTGTCCTTGCGGCCGGGGTTCTTGGCGATGACCGCGTTGGCCGCCGACAGGATGGTCTGCGTCGAGCGGTAGTTCTGCTCCAGCAGGACGACGGTCGCGTCGGGGTAGTCGTGCTCGAAGTCCTCGATGTTGCGGATGTCGGCGCCGCGGAAGGCGTAGATCGACTGGTCGGCGTCACCGACGACGCACAGCTCGGCCGGCGCCACCTCGCCCGGCGCCGTCTGCCGCTCGCCGCGTCCGCCGGCTGCTCCGACGAGCTCGCGCACCAGGACGTACTGCGCGTGGTTGGTGTCCTGGTACTCGTCGACGAGGACGTGGCGGAACCGCCGCCGGTAGTGCTCGGCGACGTCGGGGAAGGCCTGGAACAGGTCGACCGTCGTCATGATGAGGTCGTCGAAGTCGAGGGCGTTGGCCTCCTTCAGCCGCGCCTGGTAGAGCGCGTAGACCTCGGCCAGCTGCGCGTCGGCGGGCGTCTCCGCCTTGGCGGCGAAGCTCTCGTGGTCGACGAGCTCGTTCTTCAGGTCGCTGACCTGGTTGCTCATCGAGCGCGCCGGGAAGCGCTTGGGGTCCAGGTCGAGGTCGCGGCACACCAGCGTCATGAGGCGCTGGCTGTCGGCCGCGTCGTAGATCGAGAAGGTGCTGGAGAAGCCGAGCTTCTTGGCCTCGGCACGCAGGATGCGCACGCACGCCGAGTGGAACGTCATCACCCACATGGCGCGGGCGCGGCTGCCCACGACGGCCGCGACCCGCTCGCGCATCTCGGCGGCGGCCTTGTTGGTGAAGGTGATCGCGAGGACCTCGCCGGGCTGCACGCCCCGGGCGGCCAGCAGGTAGGCGATGCGGGTCGTGAGCGCCTTGGTCTTGCCGGAGCCGGCGCCCGCGACGATGAGCAGCGGTCCGCCCTCGTGGACGACGGCTGCGCGCTGCTGCGGGTTGAGGTCGGCCAGCAGCCGCTCGGCGGCGGCCGACGCGGACGGGCGTTCGGGCGCGAGGACGGCGGGGCCGTACAGGTCCTCGTCCGCGAACAGGCTCACCTGCGCCAGTCTAGGTCGCAGCCCCGACAGGACCGGGCGGCCCGCGGGCACCTGCGACCTCGGTGACGGGCGCCGGGCGCACTGGTTCCGGCTGGACGCCGCGGCCACGATGTCGGTGTGCTGCTGCGCCGCGAGACCGCCGTCGACGTCCCCGTGGTCGACGAGGTGCACCGCAGCGCCTTCCGCCGCGCTGTCGAGGCCGAGCTCGTGCTCGCGCTGCGCGCCGACCGCGGCTGGGTGCCCGCGCTGTCGCTCGTGGCGCAGGACGCCGGGGGGCGGGTCGTCGGTCACGTGGTCGGCACGCTCGGGCGCGTCGGCGACGTGCCGGTCGTCGGCCTCGGACCGCTGGGCGTCCGCCCCGAGCAGCAGGGTCGCGGGACCGGGCAGGCGCTGGTGCACGCGGTGCTCGCCGCCGCGGACGCCCTCGACCTGCCGCTGGCGGTGCTGCTCGGCGCCCCCGGGTTCTACGCCCGCTTCGGCTTCGTGCCGGCGTCGAGCCTCGGCATCTCGGCGCCCGACCCGGCGTGGGGCGAGCACTTCCAGGCCCGGGCGCTGAGCGCCTACCGCGGCGAGCGCGGGCCGTTCGCCTACGCCGCGCCGTTCGCCGACCTCTAGGTGCCGCAGAACGTCGTGTAGGCGCCGAAGTGCTCGGGCGCGGGTTCGGCGTAGCGCTCCAGCCCCGGCCGCTCGTCGAACGGCCTCGTCACCGCCTCGAGCAGCCGCTCCACCGGCGCGAGGTCACCGGCGACCGCGGCGGACAGCGCCTGCTCGACGAGGTGGTTGCGCGGGATGTAGACGGGGTTCGTGCGGTCGCACAGCGCCCCGTCCGGGGCCAGCGCGCGCCAGCGGTCGAGCCAGGCGTCGATGCCCGCCAGGTCGAGGAAGTGCCGGCGCGCGGGCTCGGCCTCGCCGCGGGCGGCCGGGCCGAGGCCGC
>Ga0210040_10001068_pt1 | contig 42862 bp, 40 predicted proteins | sample CryGeyCG12114_NA_FD_185462 | JGI IMG/M metagenome (GOLD analysis project Ga0210040, IMG submission 185462) | Groundwater microbial communities from aquifer - Crystal Geyser CG19_WC_8/21/14_NA (SPAdes) (version 2) | ecosystem: Environmental > Aquatic > Deep subsurface > Groundwater | place: USA...
GGATGGCCCAGGCGGAGCGCCAGGCGAGGGTCTTGTTGCGCGCGTCGTCCCCGTTGTCGGGGTTCATGCTGAAGGCCTCGGCGTTGCTGTGCGGGTCGAAGTAGTCCGAGCCCCAGCGCAGCAGCGCCAGGTCGTGCTGGCGCGCGCGGGTCTTGGTGATGACCGAGCGCATCTCGCCGGGCAGCATCCGCGGGCGGATGCCGATGGCGGCCAGGTTCGCCTGCAGCGCCTGGGCGATGTCGCCCACGGGCGCGCCGGAGAAGAAGTCGAAGGCGCAATCGAAGCCGTCCGCGTGCCCGGCCTCCGCCAGCAGGCGCTTGGCGCCGGCCACGTCGAGCTTGAAGGGCTTCTCGGTCAGCGCGCCGGGCAGGCCCTCGGGCAGGAAGGCCTGGTGGACGGCGTAGTTGCTGGGGACGATGTTGCGCTGGATGCCCTCGTAGTCGATCGCCATCTTGATGGCCTGGCGCACCTGCGGCTTGGCCAGGATCGGGTTCTTCTGGTTCATCGCGACGTAGAGCAGGCTCGCCTTGCGCTGCGACACCACGCTGTAGCGGCTGTCGCCGCTCAGGGTGCGGATCTGGTCGGAGGCGAGGTTGCGGGCGATGTCGTAGTCGCCGCGCTGAAGCCCGAGAAGCTGCGCCGAGGGGTCGGCGACGTGGCGCATGATGATGCGCCGCGTGGCCGGCGCATGGGCGGCGTTGGGGTTCGCCTCCAGCGTCACCGCCTCGCTCGCCCGCCAGGAAACGAGGCGATAGGAGCCGGAGCCGGCGGAGTTGCCCTTCAGCCAGGCATTGCCCCAGTCATCGCCCTGGGCGCGGGCCGAGACCGTCGCCTTCTCCACGATGCTGCCGACGGCGGCCGAAAGGCAGTAGAGCAGGAAGGAGGTGGCGGTGGGCTCCGCCGTGGTCAGCACCACCGTGCGCGGGTCCGTGGCGCGGATCGCCTGCGCCATGTTGTCCTTGTTGAAGCCGAACTGGTTGATGATGAAGGCCGGGCTCTTGTTCAGCGCCACCACGCGCTGGAGGGAATAGACCACGTCCTCCGCCGTGACCTCCTTGCCGCTGGCGAACTTCTGGCCGGCCTTGAGGCGGAAGGTGAAGGTCCGCGCGTCGTCGCCCGCCGTCCAGCTTTCCGCGAGGTCGCCCTCCAGGCGGGAGGGGTTCTCGTTCGGGGTGGTGGTGAGCTTCTGGTAGACGTTGCCGCAGATCTCGCCGCCCGTGTACTCGAAGCTCTCGGCGGGATCGAGCGTGATGATGTCGTCGATCTGCTTGGCCATGACGATGACGCCGGGCGGCGTCTGGGCATGGGCCGCGCGGATCACCGCGTCCCAGGACAGGAAGGCGGCGCCGGAGGCGGCGAGGAGGCTGCGGCGGGGGATCATGCTCTAGTCTCCGGTTTGAAGGCGGGCGATGCCCGAGGCGCGGTGGTTCGGCAAGGTTGGATAGCGGCTGGACGGCTCGCACCCCCCGTGCCAATCGCGCCACCATGGAGTTCTGGCAGAGATTTGAACCCGCGCCCGACGCCCCGCCCCACCGGGATGCCACGGCCCTGCCCATGCCCGACGGCAGCGCGCTCCGCCTGCCGCTGCGGGACTATGGCGAGGTGGCCGTCACCGGCCTGATCCTGAACCAGGCCTCCTTCGCCGTGCTGCGCCGCCTGGCCGCCTGGCTGGCCCAGGCCGTGCGGCCGCTGGAGGCGGAGGTGGTCTGCGGCCTGCCCACCCTGGGCCACGCCCTGGCGCCGCTGGTGGCGGAGGCACTGGGCCACCCGAACTGGGTCGCCGCCGGCTATTCCCGCAAGCGCTGGTACGAGGATGCGCTCTCCGTTCCCGTCTCGTCCTCCACCACGCCGGGGCAGCGGCGCATGTGGCTCGACCCGCGCATCCTGCCGAGGCTGGCGGGACGGCGCGTGCTGCTGGTGGACGACGTGATCAGCACGGGCCGCTCGGCCCTGGCCGGGCTGGCGCTGCTGCGCGCGGCCGGGGTGCGCCCGGTGGCGCTGGGCGTGGCCATGGCCCAGGGCGACGGCTGGGTGCCCTCCTGGCCGTCCGCCACGCCCGTCTGCGCCGCCTTCGCCACCCCCCTGTTCCGGCCCGTCCCCGGCGGCTGGGCGCCGGACCCATCCACCCGGCCGGTCGTGACGCTGCCCCCGGCCACGCCGTCCGTCGCGAGCGATTTCGCCTGACGAAAAGGATTGCACCGGACGGCCCGCCGCTGGTCTGATCAAACGATCATCCCAGGCAAGAGGACGTTCAGCATGCGGCGTCGGTCCCTCCTGGCGGCCAGCGGTGCCGCCGTGCTTCCCCTCGACGCGCCGCGCGCGGAGGAGGCGGTGGACCTGCTTCTCGTGCTCGCGGTGGACGTGTCCCGCTCCATCGACGACGACGAGGCCCGGCTCCAGCGCGAGGGCTACCGCAGCGCCGTCACCGACGCCCGGGTGGTGGAGGCCATCCGTTCGGGCATGACGGGCTCCATCGCGGTGGCCTATGTCGAATGGGCAGGCTCCGACTACCAGCGGCTGGTGATCCCCTGGACCCGCATCGGCAACCAGGCGGATGCCGATGCCTGGGCCGGCGCCCTGTCCCGTGCCCCGCGCGTGGCCCTGTCCTGGACCTCGATCTCGGGCGGCCTGGATTTTTCGCTCCGCACCCTGTCCGAATCGCCCTTCGAGGGCACCCGCCGCGTGGTGGACGTGTCCGGCGACGGCGTGAACAACAGCGGCATGCCCGTGGAGGCCGCCCGCGACCGGCTGGTCGCGGAGGGGATCACCATCAACGGCCTGCCCATCATGAACGACCGCCCGACCTTCGGCCGGCCATCCCCCATCCCGCTGGACCAGTACTACCGCGATTCCGTGATCGGCGGCGACGGCGCCTTCCTGATCGCCGCCGAAGACTTCGAGGCCTTCGGCAACGCCGTGCGCCGCAAGCTCGTGCGCGAGATCGCGGGCCTGCCCGGACCCGCCTTCGGGTAGCGCCTAGCGCTCGATCTCCTCCACCACGATGCCAAAGGCGGCCAGGCCCTCGGCCAGGAGGTCGCCCAGCAGGTCCAGGCTGGTGAGATAGCCCGCCGGGTCCGCCTCGTGCTTCTCCCGCGCGAGGTTCAGCGCCTCCTCCCACTCGTCGGGCTCGTAGTCGCCGCGTCCGACCCAGGCCAGGGCGATGAGCGAGGCCTGCTCGTCCTCGTTCAGCTCCTGCAGCTGGGTTTCCAGGTCCTCTCCCTCCGGCTCCGCCTTGGCAGCCACGGGGTCCGTCTCGGCCTCGTCCGCAAGCTCGTCATCGGCCACCTCCGAGGCACGGGCGGCGTCGATGATGTTGGCCACCGCCGAAAGGCTGATGCCGAGCTCCACCTCACCGTCATCATCCTCCGGGGGAGTTCCACCGGGTTTGTCGCTCATCGAAGGGTGCCCCAATCGCCGTTAGAATTTGCTGCCGCCCGCCCAACGCGCGACCCGCCTTCCGGCTTCGCGAAACTCACGCTCCCGACCCGGCGTTCATTCCGAGAGGTTGGTGCAGCGTGTGGCAATAACCTATTGAAATCCTTACGTTGAAGGGTTCTGCGATGATGAAGATCGGCGCGATCGCACTCTTCGGGCTCCTGGCACTCTCACCGGTGGCACGCGCTGCGGATACACCCGCCTTCGTCAGCGCCGCCCTGTGCGACGCCGCAGCCCCCATCAACGCCACCATCGCCGTCACGGGCCGCCAGATCCGGGCCGAAACGCCGGTCCGCAAGCGTGCCGCGGCCCAGGCGCACCCCCAGTCCCGCCGCGCCGCCGCCCAGGCGCGCCGCGCGCCGCGCACCCCACAGATCGCCGAGGAGACGGAGACTCCCGCCCTCGACGCCGAAGCCGTCCTGCGCCCCGCGGTGCACTTCTGCGTGACACCGGCCGGCACCGGCAATCCCGTCCGCTACACCTGAGGAAGGGAAGGGCGCGAAGCCTCCGAGGCGGCCGGGCAGGCCACCTGGCCCGAGGCGCCCGCGCCCGAAGTGTTCGGGCCTCAGGCGTTCCAGTCGGGCGCGAAGGCCGGGTTCACGAAGCGCTGGTCCTTGGGCAGCGCATCGATTTCCGCCACGTCGGCATCCGTCAGCCGCCCGGCGAGGTCCAGCGCCTCGAGGTTGGCCTTCTGGCTCTCCGGCCCCGTGGCCTTGGGGATGACGTTCACGCCCTCCTGCCGCAGCAGCCAGGCGAGCGCCACCTGCGCGGCCGTTACCCCGTGCCGCCCGGCGATGGCCTGGATCCGCGGATCGGAGGCCAGCCGGCCCTGCGCAAGCGGCGCATAGGCGGTCAGCACGATGTCCTGGGCGCGCGTGATCCCGAGCAGCCGGTCCTGCGACAGCAGCGCGTGGTACTCGACCTGGTTCGCCGCGATCGGCACGCCCGTCTCGATGGCCCGCTTCAGCAGCCCGGCCGGGAAGTTCGCGACGCCGACAGCGCGGGCCAGCCCGTCCTCGCGCAGCCGCGCCAGGTCGTGCAGGGCGCGCGGCAGGTCGAGCTCGGGTGAGGGCCAGTGGATCAGGTAAAGGTCGAGGTAACCGGTGCCGAGGCGCTCCAGCGAGGCTTCGCAGTGCTGCCGGATGCGGCCGAGGTTCTCCCACCAGACCTTGCTGGTCAGGAACACGTCGCCACGCGGCAGGCCGGAGGCCTTGATGCCGGCGCCCACCGCTTCCTCGTTCTTGTACATCTCCGCCGTGTCCACGGCGCGGTACCCCATCGCCAGGGCCGACTCCACGGAGGCCTGGCACTGCGCCCCCGAGAGTCGCCAGGTTCCGAGGCCCAGGCGCGGGATGGAGAGGCGGGGTGTGGTGATGCGATCGCTCATGGCGGGGGAGGGTGGGGACGCCTCAGCCCTTCGCCAAGTCCAGAAGCCCCGCGAATCCCGTTTCCGTCCCGAAGGCGAGCTGCGTGCCCGCCGGGTTCCAGGACAGCGCGGAGACGGCGCCTCGCCCGGGCGCAGCCACCGGCACCACCTTGCCCGAGGCGATCTCGGCCATCAGCACGAGCCCGTCCTGGAAGCCCGCGACCACCACCTCGTGCTGCGGGTGGCAGGCCACGCGCGTGCAGATCACCTGATCGCCGCCCGCGAGTTCCGTCGGCGCCTTGCCCATCGGGCCGCCGCCGAAAAAGGGCCAGAGCACCACGGCATCCGCGCCGGAGGACGCCAGCCACCGGCCCTTCGCGGTGAAGGCGATGGACTGCGTCTTCGCGGGATAGCCGGACATGCGCATGTGCTGGCTGTCGGAGAGGCGCCAGCCGTGCAGCGCGTTCTCCTGCATCGCCGTCACCACCGCCTGCCCGTCGGGCGCGACGGCGACGGCGTGGTGGCTGCCCTTCCAGTCCAGCACGCGCGGCTTGTCCTCCTTCGCGGCGACGAACCAGGAGGACACGCCGTTGTAGTGCGAGGCGAAGACGCGCTTGCCCTTGGCGTCGAAGGCGATGCCGCCGACGGTGGAGGGATGCGGGCCGAGCACCTTCAGCTTCGCCGCCTTGCCATCCAGCAGATGGACGTTCTTGCCCACCGCGACGGCGCGCAGGCCGGAGGCATGGGTGGTGACGTGATCCACCCACTTCATCGTGCCGAACCCGGCCACCGTCTCCACCGCGCCATCGGGCGCGATGCGCACCAGCTTGCCGTCGTCCCCGCCCGAGAGCAGCCCCTGCGCGCAGTCGGGCGCGAGCGAGAGCGCGGCGCCGTCATGCGCCTCGATCCGTCTCCATTCGCCCGCGTGCTCGGCGGGGTTGGCCAGGTGCACCGTGCCGTCCGAGAGCGCGAAGCCGGCCGAGCGGCCCTCGCGTCCGAAGACCGCGCCCACCACCCAGGCGCCGAGCTCGCGCCCGGTGCCGCGCTGCTCCAGCAGGAAGTCCGCTTCCGCGACGCCCGACATGCTAGGCGGCCACCGTGGATTCGAAGCCCCGGCGCAGCTTCGGGCGGTTCAGGTCGCGCCCGATGAAGACGATGCGCGACTTGCGCGGATCGCCCTCCTTCCAAGGCCCGATGTAGTCGCCATCCGCGATCATGTGCACGGCCTGGAAGGCGAAGCGCCGGTCGTCGCCCTGGTAGTGCAGGATGCCCTTGGTGCGCAGCAGGTCCTGGCCCTTGGTCTGCAGAAGCTCGCCGATCCAGGCGTTGAACTTCTCGGCGTCGATCGGCTTCTCCACCTCGAAGGAAACGGACTGCACGGCGCTGTCGTGGCTGTGGTTGTCGTCGCCCGAGAGGAACTCGGGCTCCCGCGCCAGGATGCGGTCGAGGCTGAAGGCTTCGCGCCCGATCACGGCGTCGAGCGGCACGTCGGACTTGGTGGCGCGGCGGATCTCGACGGTCGGGTTGATGGCGCGGATGCGGCGCTCGACCTCGTCGGCCTCCTCCGTGCTCACCAGGTCCATCTTGTTCAGCACGATCACGTCGGCGAAGGCCACCTGCTCCTCGGCTTCGGGGCTGTCGCCCAGGCGGGTCAGCAGGTGCTTGGCGTCCACCACGGTCACGATGGCGTCGAGCCGCGTCGCGCGCTTCACGTCCTCGTCCACGAAGAAGGTCTGCGCGACGGGGGCGGGGTTCGCGAGGCCGGTGGTCTCCACGATGATGCCGTCGAACTTGTCCTTGCGGCGCATCAGCCCGCCGAGGATGCGGATGAGGTCGCCGCGCACGGTGCAGCAGATGCACCCGTTGTTCATCTCGAACACCTCCTCGTCGGCGTCGATGACGAGGTCCTGGTCCACGCCCATCTCGCCGAACTCGTTGATCACCACCGCGAACTTGCGGCCGTGGTTCTCGGTGAGGATGCGGTTGAGGAGGGTGGTCTTCCCGGCCCCGAGATAGCCGGTGAGGACGGTGACGGGAACGGGCAGGGTATCGGACATGATGGGGAGCCTCGGGGAGGGGAGGTCGGCGGGTTGGGGGCGTTATATAGTATCGCGGAGGCGGCGGGCCATGGGGGGTGCCAAACCGGCCGAGGGGTTTCCGCGTTGTTCCCGGAATCATCCCGCGAGAGGAGCGCTCCGATGCCCCGTGGTGACAAGTCCGCCTACACCGAGAAACAGAAGCGCATGGCCGCTCATATCGAGGAGGGCTACGAGAAGCGCGGCGTTCCCGTGGAGGAGGCCGAGGCGCGGGCCTGGGCCACCGTCAACAAGGAAACGGGCGGCGGCAAGAAGAGCGGCTCGGGCCGCGGCAAGCCCATGAACACCCAGCCCTCGAAAACCGGGGGACAGCGGGGCGGGGCCGCCGCCGCTGCCCGCCCGGCGGCGATGCGCTCGGCGTCGGCCAGGAAGGCCGCCTCCGCCCGCACGCCCGAGGAGCGCTCCGCCTCCGCGCGGAAGGCGGCGGCCACCCGCAAGCGGAACGCCGAGGCGAAGGGGGGCTGATCAGCGGGGGCCGCGCCCTTCCCCGATGTCCCACCATAGGCCGGCCATGAGGCCCAGCCCCTCGCGGAACAACGTGCCCAGCCCGTGCTCGTCCGGCCCGTGCTGGCCGCAGCCGCCATAGGAGTGCGGGATCCAGATCACCGGCACGCCCAGTTCCTGCCTGAAGGACTCCGACGGACCGGACGCGCCGATGGTCGGGATCACGTTGGGCTGGCGGCCGACGGTGCGGGCAAAGGAATCCTCCACCACCCGCACCCAGGGATCGCCGGGATCGGTGCGGGAGGCCAGGAACATGTCCCGCTCCGTCACCGGCACCACCTCCACCTCGTGGAAGCCCTGCGCGGCCAGGTGGGCCCGGAGCGCCGGCACCACCTGGGCGCCGTCCACGTCCACGGTGTGGCGAAGCTGGATGCGGGCGCGGGCGGTGCCGCCCACGGCGTTCACCGGCCCTTCCGGCTGGCCGGAGATACTGGCCAGCACGATGGCGCTGCTCCAGGCATAGATCCGCTCGGCGTTGGAAAGCCCGGGCTCGCCCCAGTCCTGCTCCGGCACGGGGGCGCCGGGCTGGGGCTCGCTGACCACGGCGCGCGCCGCCGCCGTCACCGCCTCGGGCACATGGGCCGGGGTCCAGCCGGGCACGAGGATGCGGCCGTCGCGCGAGATGATGGAGGCGATGGCGTGGGCCATGATCACCCCGGGGTCCTTCAGCAGCCCGCCCCAGTGCCCGGAATGATGCCCGCCCTCCCGCAGCGAGACCACGAGGTCCATGGCGATGCCGCCGCGCGTGCCCAGCATGATGTCCGGCACGACGCGGGAGACGCGGGGGCCGTCGAGGGCGATGAAAACATCCGCCGCCAGCAGGTCTCGGTGGGCGCGGATGAAGGGCAGCAGGCCGGGCGAGCCCGCCTCCTCGCCGGTTTCCACCATGATCTTCACGTTGAAGCCCAGCCGTCCGCCGCGCTCCTCCATCACCGCGCCCATCGCGTCGATGCCCAGCAGGTGCTGGCCCTTGTTGTCCACGGTGCCGCGCCCGTAGACCCGGTCGCCCTCCACGGTCAGCTTCCAGGGGTCCAGCCCCGGCCGCCAGCGCTCGGGCATGGCGCGCACCACGTCGCCATGCCCGTAGAACAGCACGGTCGGAAGGGCCGGGTCCTCGATGCGGGTCGCGACCAGCACGGGGCCGTGGATCGGCTCGGGGTTGTCCAGCACCTCGGTCCGGAAGCCCATCACCGCCACCATGGGGCCGAGCACCTCGTGGCAGTAGCGCTCCAGCTCCGACTTCCGCTCGGGCGGGTGGCTCTCGGTCTGCACGGCCACCAGGCTCGCCAGCCGGTCCAGGAAGGTGCCGTCGTCGTATTCCGCCTGCGCGCGCGCGATCGCGCCGTCCCTCGTTCCCGTCACAACCCAGTCTCCCCGGATGATGGCGCCCTAGGGCGCGGGCCGCACGGCGGAGATGCTGAGCATCTCGTCCACGCGCGGCGCGAAGGCCAGCCCGCGCCGGGCGGCGAAGGTGGCCTTCTGGATATAGAGCGGCGCGATGGCGACATCCTCCATCGCCATCCGCACCGCCCGTTGCAGCAGCGGCTCCCGCGCGGCCGGGTCCGGCGTGCGCCCGGCCTCGTCCAGCACCGCCTCGAAGGCGGGGTTGTCGTAGCGCCGGTTGGCCCGCGCCGCGTCGCGCAGGTTCAGGATGGAGCGCAGCGGATAGGAGGCCTCGCTGGTCACGGCCGTGCCGCCCATCAGGGATGCCGTGAACTCCTGCCGTCCCTGGCGGGCGGAATAGGTGGTCCAGGGCTGGGCATCGACCACCGTCTGCACGCCGACCCGCTGCCACATCTGCCCGATGGCCTGCAGCACGCGGGCGTCGTTGGGATAGCGGTCGTTGGGGCCGTGCAGGGTCAGGCGGAAGCCCCCGGGAAAGCCCGCCTCGGCGAGCAGCCGGCGGGAGGCGGCGGGGTCGTGGGCGGGCACCAGTCCCGGCACGAAGCCGCTCAGCCCGTCCCGCACCACCTGGGCCGAGGGCACGGCGGAGCCCTCCATCACGCGCTCGGCCAGCGCCCCGCGGTCGATCGCCAGCGACAGGGCGCGGCGCACGCGGAGGTCGCGCAGCGGGTTGGAGGCCAGGGCCTCCCCGCCCGGCCCGGTGGCGAAGGGCGTCCGCTCGCGGAGCGAATCCAGGTGCAGGTAGACGATGCGCAGCCCCACCGTCTCCTCCACCGTGATGCGCGGGTCGGCGCGCAGCCGGGCGAGGTCGGCGGTGGGCACGCCGTTGATCACGTCCACGTCGCCCGAGAGCAGCGCGGCGGAGCGCGCGGCGGCGTTGCGGATGGTGCGGTTCACGGCCCGGGCCCAGTGCGGGGGCGGGCCCCAGTAGGTCTCGTTCCGCGCCAGCTCCACCCGCTCCCCCGGCGTGAAGGACACCAGGCGGTAGGGGCCGGTGCCAATGGCGAGCCGGCCCTCGTTGAAGCCCGTCGTCGTCGCGCCCTCGTGGATGCGGCGGCTGAGCATGCCCACCCAGGCGAGGTTCGCGGGCACCAGCGGGTCCGGGCCCCTGGTGTGCAGCCGCACGACAAGGGGGCTGACCACCTCCACCCGCGCGATGCTGGCGGTGAAGATCACCAGGGAGCCCGGCGAGTTCGGCACGTTCGGAACGCGCTCGATGGTGAAGGCCACGTCGTCGGCGGTGAAGGGCGTGCCGTCCTGGAAGGTGACGCCCGGCCGCAGCCGGAACTCCCAGATGTCGGGCGCGACGGGCTCCCAGGATTCCGCCAGCGCCGGGCCGATGCTGCCATCGGCCCGCATTCCCGTCAGCCCGTCGAAGATCTCCCGCGTCACCTCGATGATCGGCGTCGCGGTGTAGAAATGCGGGTCGATGCTGGTGACGGTGGCGTTGTTGCCGAAGGTGAGGGTCTGCGCCCGGGGCGGGGTGGCCGAGAGCAACAGGCCCATCATCACCGCAAGTCCCGCAGCCCAGCGCATTCCCGTTTTCCTCCGCCTCCGTTCCGCCCCGCCCCTCAGGCGATCGCGTGGATCGCGTCGGAGAGCGTGCCGATCAGCCGGTCCACATGCGGCTTCTCGATGATCAGCGGGGGCGAGAGGGCGACGATGTCGCCCGTCACCCGCACCAGCACGCCGTCGTCGAAGCAGCGGCGGAACACGTCCATGGCCCGCGCACCCGGCTTGCCCTCGCGCGGGCTGAGCTCGATCCCGGCGATCAGGCCGAGGTTGCGGATATCCACCACGCCCGGTGCCGAGCGCAGCGAGTGCGCGGCCTCCTCCCAGTAGGGCTCGATGGCGCGGGCCCGGCCGGGCAGGTCCTCCTCCCGGTGCAGGGCCAGCGTCGCGATGGCGGCGGCCGAGGCCAGCGGATGGCCGGAATAGGTGTAGCCGTGGAACAGCTCGATCCCGGCGGGCGAGCCCTCCACCACCGCCTCGTACACGGCGTTGGAGCAGGCGACGGCCCCCATGGGCACGGCGGCGTTGGTCAGCCCCTTGGCCATGGTCATGATGTCCGGCACCACGCCCAGCCGCTCCGCCCCGAAATCGGTGCCGAGCCGCCCGAAGCCGGTGATCACCTCGTCGTAGATGAGGAGGATGCCGTGCTTGTCGCAGATCTCGCGCAGGCGCTTCAGGTAGCCCTTGGGCGGCACCAGCACGCCGGTGGAGCCGGCCACCGGTTCCACCATCACCGCCGCGATCGTGTCGCCGTGCAGCGCGACCAGGTCCTCCAGCTTGTTCGCCAGTTCCACGCCATGCTCCGGCATGCCCCTGGTGAAGGCGTTGCGCGCGGGATCATGCGTGTGCGGCAGGTGGTCCACATAGGGCAGCATGGCGCCGAACTGCTTGCGGTTGGCGCCGATGCCGCCGACCGACATGCCGCCGAAGCCGACCCCGTGATAGCCGCGCTCCCGCCCGATCAGGCGCACGCGCTGCGACTGGCCGCGGGCCTTGTGGTAGGCCAGCGCGATCTTGAGCGCCGTGTCGGCGCTCTCGCTGCCGGAATTGGTGAAGAAGACGCGGTCGATGCCGTCCGGCGTCATCTCGGCCACGCGCGCCGCCGCCTCGAAGGCGATGGGGTGGCCGAGCTGGAAGGTGGGCGCGAAATCCATGATCGCGGCCTGCTTCTGGATGGCCTCCACGATCTCGCGCCGCCCGTGGCCGGCGTTGCAGCACCACAGCCCCGCCGTGCCGTCCAGCACCTCCCGCCCCTCGGGCGTGAAGTAGGACATGCCCTCGGCGCGGGCGAGCATGCGCGGGTTGGTCTTGAAGTGGCGGTTGTCGGAATACGGCATCCAGAACGAGTCGAGGTCGTTCGGGCGGGGCGGGGACATGTCGTTCATGGGGGCACCTTCGGGCGTGGGGGGAGGATGGCCCGGAGGAGGGGCATGAAACAAGGCGCCCCGGCGAAAAGGTTTGATTTCCTAGACGCAATGAGTTTATGTTCCTGATGCGTTCCGAACCTTCCGTCGGCAGGAGCACTCCATGGCGTTTCCCCTCATCGCGGTCGCGGCGACCCTGTTGCCCGAGATCGTCCGGCTGATCGCGGGCGACAGGGCCGGCACCGTTGGCGCTTCCGTCGCCGACGCCGTGCGCCAGGCCACCGGCACCGACGACCCCGGCGCCGCCCGCGCTGCCCTCGCGGCCGATCCCGAGAAGGCCGGCGCCCTCCGGCTCCGCCTGGCCGAGATCGCGCTCGAAGGCGCCCGGCTTGCGGCGGAGCAGGAGGCGGGGCGCTTCCGGGCGGAGCTGGAACGGCTGCGCGCCATGCTGGCCGACACGCGGTCGGCCCGAGCCACCATGGCCAGGCTGGCCCAGGGCGGCAGCCGGCTCGCCTGGGGGCCGGCCACCGTCTCCACCCTCGTCGTGCTCGGCTTCTTCGCGGTGCTGGGCCTGCTGGTGACGCTGGACACAGGCCCCGGGGGCGCTTCCCGCTTCGATCCGCAGGTCGCCAGCGTGATCAACATCACCGTGGGAAGCCTGGGCGCCGCCTTCGCCGCGGTGGTGAACTTCTGGATCGGCTCGTCCCAGTCCTCCCGCGACAAGGACGCGATCGTCGGGCGGCTTCAGGAGGCGCGGGCACAAAGCCATGCGCAGAGCCCGGCGCCGGCGAATCCGGCCCCGCCCGCGAACCAGCCGCCCACCCCCGTCTCCTTCCTGTCCTCCCCACGCCGGGCCGAGGATCGCTTCGACGCCTGCCTCGACCACGTGCTGGCCTCCGAGGGTGGTTTCTCCAACAACCCCGCCGATCCCGGCGGCGCCACCAACCTCGGCATCACCCGCCGCACCCTTTCCGAGTTCCGCGATGCCGAGGTGAGCGAGGAGGATGTGCGCGCCCTCACCCGCGCCGAGGCCCGCGAAATCTACCGTGCCCGCTTCTGGACCCCCATGCGCTGCGCCGAGCTTCCCCCTGGCATAGACCTGATGGTGCTGGATTTCGGCGTGAACGCCGGGCCGGGCCGCAGCATCCGCCTGCTCCAGCGCAGCGTCGGCGTGACCGCGGATGGCTCGATCGGCCCGATCACCCTGGCCGCCGCCCGCGCCTGCCGCGCCCCCGACGTCGTCGCCCGACTGGCGGAGGGCCGGATGGCCCATTACCGCTCGCTCGACACCTTCGCGGTCTTTGGCCGTGGTTGGACACGCCGGGTGGACCGCACCCGCGAGGCCGCCATGGCTGCGGCCGCAGCGCCCGCGCCGATGGCGATGGCGATGGTGGCCTGATGCGCGGCCCGCCCGCCGGGGGTTCCCCCCGGCGGGCGGCTGGGCTATGGAGCCTGTGGGGACCCGTAGCTCAGCTGGATAGAGCGTTGCCCTCCGAAGGCAAAGGTCGCACGTTCGAATCGTGTCGGGTCCGCCAGTTCCTTACGTCGGGTAACAGGCTAGGTGGCGTCCGGCCGACCGATCGCCGCCACGTGGCCCCAGATCCTGCACCACTGTCCGGTTGCCAAACACCGTTCGGGCACGGTCGGATTCACCACCGTAAACGACATTTGCCACTTCGAGCGCCTCGCGGCCGTCATGCAGGCAGCAGGGTGCCCTGGCGTGCCTCGTCGCTGGGCGCGCCAGGAACGTCTCACAAGCACACACGGGTGCCACGCCAAGCGCTTACTCCAGGTGAATCTCCAGCTCCCTGACCACCGCCCCCCAGGCTTGTCTCTCGCTGCGCTCAAAGGCTGCCAGCTCCTCCGGGCTGCCCGGCTCCGGGCTGCCCGCCTGTGACCGCACCACCTCCACGAAGCCCGGCGCCTGCATCGCCTGCCGCAGTGCGCCGTTGAGCTGGGCGATGATCGGGACCGGAGTGCGAGCCGGCACATAGACCGCCTGCCAAAGACTGAGCGACAGCGGCAGGCCAAGTTCGGCCAGCGTCGGCACATCGGGCACCAGGGGGAGGCGCCCGGGCGATGCGACAGCCAGAAGGCGGGTGCCGCCACCCCGCGCCATGGCGGCGGCCGCGCCTGCCGGGAGCACCATCGCGTCCACCTGCGAAGCCAGGACGGCCTGCACGGCCGGCGCCGCTCCGGTGAAGGGCACGTGCAGGAAGCTGGTACCGGCGGGGCGTGCGATCCGCTCGAAGGAGAGTTGAGAGGTGCTGCCCACGCCCCAGCTCGCGTAGGAGAGCCCGCCCGGCGATCGCTTCGCGGCGGCGACCAGGTCCGCGAAGCTGTTGATGTCCGGGCGTGAAGGACCGGCGATGAGCGCGGTCGGGACATGGGTGACGAAGCTGACCGGCGCGAAGTCGCGCTCCGGGTCGTAGGCGAGGCTGCGGTAGGTGAAGGGATTGACGGCCATCACATCCACCATGCCCAGGAAAATGGTGTGGCCATCGGCGGGAGCCCGGGCGGCGGCGGCGGCCCCGATCCCACCGCCGGCCCCGAACCGGTTCTCCACCACCACCGGCTGCCGCAGCACGCCGGACAGCGGCTGGGCAAGGGCGCGCGCCACGATGTCGCTCAGGCTTCCAGGGTTGAAGGGCGAGATGATGCGCAGCGTGCGCTCCGGGAAGGCGAGGGCTGGGCGCGCGAGCAGCGCCGCGCCCAGCCCGGGCAACAGGCGGCGTCCGATCGTCATCTGCAAGGCCATGCACACCTCGTGCGGATGGGTCTGGCCGTGTCACGGGTTCCCCGAAGGGAGACTGGTGCGGCGCCTGGGCGGCAACAATGACGTTTTGCCCACCGATCCTGCCACGCCCAGCTTGGCGGGATCGGTGGGGAGAATGGCATTGCTGCCATGACGGAGCCACAGCAGCATGGCCCACATGGAGAGAGCCGACCCAGCACCCCGCCGCGTCCTCATCCTCGGCGCGGCCCCGGTGCAGATGCTGGACCTCGCCGGCCCCGCCGAGGTGCTGGCTCAGGCAGGCCGGCTTCACGCGACAGGGTGCGGCCGGGCGGATCCCACGCCGCTCTATGAGGTCGCCTGCCATGTGGTGGCCGGGCCGGGCCTCGCGCAGACGTCCGCCGGCCTTGCTTTCCACCCGATGGCGAGCGAGGCCTCGCTGCTCGGCACCGAGGCGCTCGACACGCTGATCGTAATCGGCGGAGAGGGCGCGCGGGAGCGCGCCGGGGACCGGCGGCTGCAAACGCTGGTGCGGCACCTGGCCCCGAGGGCGGAACGCCTCGTCGGCGTCTGCACGGGAACCTTCATCCTCGCCGCCGCCGGCCTGCTCGAAGGGCGGCGCGTGACCACCCACTGGCGCTTCTGCACGGAGCTGTCGCGGCGCCACCCGGGCCTGAACGTCGATCCGGAACCGATCTTCATACGCGACGGCCATCTCTGGACCTCCGCCGGGGTAACGGCCGGCATGGACCTCGTGCTGGCCCTGGTCGAGGAGGATCACGGCCATGCCCTGGCACTGGCCGTCGCCCGCGAGCTGGTGCTTTTCCTCCGCCGCCCCGGCGACCAGAAGCAGTTCAGCAGCGTGCTGGCGGCGCAGAGCCAGGGCGGGTCGCGGCTCGGCCCGTTGATGGCCTGGCTTCCCGGCAACCTGCACCGTCCCGTCTCGGTCGAGGCGATGGCCGAGCGCGCCTGCCTCAGCCCGCGCCAGTTCGCCCGCGTCTTTCGCGAGGAGACCGGCCTCACGCCGGCCCGTTTCCTCGAGCGCATGCGCGTCGAGGCGGCGAGGCGGCGGCTGGAGGCCGGGCGCGGCGGACTGGCCGCCGTGGTCGAGAGCTGCGGCTTCGGCACGGAGGAAACGATGCGCCGCGCCTTCATCCGCCAGCTCGGTGCCTCGCCCGGCGACTACCGCGACCGTTTCCGCCGCGGCCCCGCGCGCGGCACCACCCCGGCCATGGACGTCCACGCATGATCGATCCCGACCGCCACCTCAACATCGGCTCGCTGATCTTCGACGGCATCGATCAGATCGACCTCACCGGTCCGTTCGAGGTGCTGGCGCGCATCCCGAACTCCACCTACCGCCTCTACGGGAAAACCGACGGCATGATCCGCGACCTGAAGGGGCTGCGCATCATGGCCGACGCGGCGATGGCCGATGCGCCGCAGATCGACGTGCTGCACATCCCCGGCGGCTTCGGGCAGGAGGCGCTGATGGAGGACGAGGCGGTGCTGGGCTGGGTCCGCCGCCAGGCGGAGGGCGCGCACAGCATCTTCTCGGTCTGCACCGGCGCGCTGGTCTGCGGCGCGGCGGGGCTGCTGAAGGGGCGGCGGGCGACCACGCACTGGGCCTCCTTCCATCTGCTGCCCTATTTCGGCGCGATCCCGGTGGATGAGCGGGTGGTGGTGGACGGCAACTGGGTGTTCGCCGCGGGCGTGACCGCCGGCATCGACGGCGCGCTGCGGCTGGCGGCGGAGCTGCGCGGCGACGCGGCGGCGCAGGCGATCCAGCTCCACATGGTCTATGCACCGGAGCCGCCCTTCGATGCGGGCACGCCGGCCAGCGCGCCGCCCGAGGTCCTCGCCGCGACGCGGGAGAGCGTGAAGGCGATCACCGCGCAGCGCGAGGCCACGGCGCGCCGGGTGGCGGACAGGCTCGGCATCACCGCTGCCGCCAGCCCGTAGCTTTCGGCGGGGGCGGGAGCTCGTCGCGCCACGATGCAGCAGCGCCGGCGCGGTGGGAGCCCGCCCGTCGCTGCCGGCCGTTTCAGCCACGCGCGGATCGCAGCACGGCGCCGAAGATCGGGCTGCCCACATCCAGGTACTGGTCGAGGATGTCGAAATGATTGTAGCCGGGCAGGACGTGGACCTCCGGGTCATGTCCCTCGCGCCGGAGGTGATGAGCGTACTGGAAGGTGAGGTCGACCCAGCGCCAGGGCTCGCGCCCGCCCACGAAGAGGTGGGTTGGGCAATGCGCGGTGACGGTCCGCCGTTCGAGATTGTGTCGCGCCGCGATCTCCGGCGTCAGCCGAAGCTCGGCGTTCACGCTGGTGCCCATCGCCCAGCCCGGGTCGTAGATGCCGCTGATCATCACGGCTCCGCGCAGGAAGCCGGGGTCCAGGCCCCGCGCCTGCCAGTCCTCCGCCAGTGCGGCGGCGCAGAGATGGGCGCCGGCTGAATGGCCGGAAAGGCTGATCGCCCCGGGATCGCCGCCATGGCCGCCGATGTTGCGCCGCGTCCACTCCACCGCGCTCAGCGCGGAATCCACCGTGCCATCCAGGGTCGACCCGGGGCAGAGCTCATAGTTCGCGACAACGGCCGTGATGCCGTTCTGGACCAGGCCCGCCGCCACGAAGGCGAAGCTCTCCTTGTCGTTGGCCCGCCAATAGCCCCCGTGGAAGAAGACGTGGACGGGGGCGCCGACCTGGGCGGCCGGATAGATGTCCAGGCGATGCCGGGGGTTCTCGCCATACGGGACGTCGGCGACCTTCCGTAGGGTGGCCTGGGCGGCGTCGTTGACCGGCGCGCGCCGGGCCCGATAGGTGGCGAAGTCCGGGAAGGCACGCTGCGGGTTGAAGCTGAACTCGTACTCCTCCGCCGACAACGGCCGAACATCCGTGGATTCCCGGTTCATGGAAGACCTCCGCCTGGTGTGCGCCGGGCTGCCTTGAGCCCTCCAGCCAAGGCTTGCACGCCCGGCCTAGCTCTGGCTAGGATCGTGCACGATGCAGGATACACGAAGTGTTTCGCGCGTCGGGCTGGCCGAGCAGGTCCGGGCCCGGCTCCAGGAGCGGATCATGGATCAGGAGCTCGCGCCGGGCTCCCGGCTCAACATCGACGCCCTGGCGCGTGAGATGTCGGTCAGCACCACCCCTCTGCGCGAGGCCCTGGCGGGGCTTTGCGCCCGGGGCCTGGTGCGGAACGAGGCCTTCCTCGGCTTCACCGTGGCGCCCATGCCGGACCAGGTGTTCCTGCGGAACCTCTACGAGACGCGGCTCCGGCTGGAGCCCTGGCTGGCCGGCCAGGCGGCCCTGCGGATCGGCCCCGAGCACATCGCCCGCCTGCGCGACAGCCTCGCCGACATGGGCGCGCATGTTCGTCGCGGTTCCTGGCGGATCCACCGCACCCATGCGGCCGCGGACGAGGCGTTCCACGGCATCATCGCCGAGGCCTCGGGCAACCAGCCCGCGCGCCAGGCCCTCGCCGCGCTCAACTCGCAGGTCCACGCCTCCCGGCTCTACATGACCGCCCAGCGCGGCGCCGAGGCCACCGCGCGGGAGCACGAGGCGATCCTCGACGCCCTTCTGCGGCATGACCCGGAGGCCGCCGCCGCCGCCATGTCCCATCACCTCACAGCGTCCCAGGAGCGGCTGGCCCCATGACGGAACTGCCCGGCAGCGCGGCCCGGATCGCGCGGATCACCCTGCATCCCGTGCTGCACGTGATGGGGGAGGCGGGCGCCTATGGCATGGCGCGCGGGCTGGTCTCCGCGCGCGGCGCCACCATCGTCGAGATCGAGACCAACACGGGCGTGAGCGGCTTCGGGGAGGCCTGGGGGCCACCGGGCTTCGTCGCCGCCTATCTGGACTTCGTCGCGGCGGACTGGCGCGGCGCGAGGCTGGTGGATCACGGGGCGCTGTTCCACCGCCTGCTCGCCCGGAACTACCACTTCGGGCATCAGAACGGGCTGATGGCGCTGCTCTCGGGCATCGACATGGCCGTGCATGACGCGCTCGGGAAGGAGCACGGCCTGCCCGTGCATGCGCTGATCGGCGGGCGGGCGAGGGACAGCGTGCCGGTCTATGGCTCGGGCGGCTACTTCACCGCCGATCCCGCGCTCGGCCTCGCCGCGCAGCTGCCGCGCTTCCGCGGGTTCGCGGCGTGCAAGATCAAGATCGGGCGCGGCGTCGGCAGCGACGTGGAGCGCGTGCGCCTCACGCGGGAGACGCTGGGGCCGGACATGCGCATCGCCGTCGACGCAAACGGCAACTACGGGCTCGACCAGGTGCTGGCGAGCATGCGCGCGATCGCGCCCTTCGGGATCGACTGGTACGAGGAACCGCTCTCGCCGGCCGATGAGGACGGCTACCGCGCGCTGATGGCGCGGCGCGAGACGCCCATCGCCACCGGCGAGGCGCTCTACACCGCCTTCGCCTTCGACCGGCTCCTCGCCCCGCGTGCCATCGACATCGCCCAGCCGGACCTCGCCCTGTGCGGCGGCCTTTCGCAGGGGCGGCTGATCGGCCAGCTCTGCACGCTGCGCCACGCCCGGCTCTCGCCGCATGTCTGGGGCACGGGGCTCGGCCTGGCCGCCGCCGTGCATCTCGTTGCCGCCCAGCCGCCTTACCCGGCGGTCGCCGAAAGCGAGGCGGATCCGCCCTGGGTGGAATACGACGTCGCCGACAACCCGCTCCGCGACGAGCTGCTGCGCGAGCCGCTGCTCCCCCAGGCCGGGATGATCCCGGTGCCCGACGCGCCCGGGCTGGGGGTGGAGCCCGACCGCGCCGCGCTCGAGCGCTTCCGGCCAAGGTGAGCGGCACGGCATGAACCCGTCCCCCGCCTCGGCGGCCCTGCTTGAGGCCGATCGTCTCTCCGTGGCCTTCCTCGGCGCGAAGGGCTGGATCACGGCGGTGGAGGACGTGTCGTTCAGCCTGGCGCCCGGCGAGACGCTTGCCCTGGTGGGAGAAAGCGGCAGCGGCAAGTCGGTCACCGCGATGGCGGTGGCCCGGCTGCACGCCGAGGCGCCCGGAACCCGCTCAACCGGCAAGCTGCACTGGAGGGACGCGGACGGCGCGCCGCGCGATCTGCTCGCGCTGAAGGGCGCGGCCTTGCGCCGCCTGCGCGGCCGCGAGATCGCGGTGGTCTTCCAGGACCCGGGGAGTGCGCTCGACCCGCTCTTCACCATCGGCGATCAGATCGCGGAGACGCTGCGCCACCTGCGCGCCATGAACGGCAGGCAGGCGGCGGCGCGGGCGGTGGAGCTGCTCGGCCTGGTCGGCATCCCCGATCCGGCGCGGCGCGCCGGAGAGTATCCACACCAGCTTTCCGGCGGGATGCGCCAGCGCGCCGTCATAGCCCTGGCCCTCGCCGGCGAGCCCAGGCTCCTCATCGCCGATGAGCCGACCACGGCGCTCGACGTCACGATCCAGGCCCAGATCGTCGACCTGCTGCAGGGCCTGCAGGCGGAGCAGGGCATGGCGATGATCTTCGTCAGCCATGATCTCGGCCTGGTGGCCGGCGTCGCACACCGGATCTGCGTGCTCTATGCCGGCCAGATCGTGGAGCAGGGCCCGGCCGGGGAGGTCCTGTCCCGGCCACGCCACCCCTACACCCGCGCCCTGCTGGACTGCATCCCGTCGCTGGAGGGAGCGCCGCCCCGGGGGATCCCCGGGCTGATGCCCAACCCCCTGGCCCCGCCGCCGCATTGCCGCTTCGCCGATCGCTGCGCCCTGGCGATCGCTCCCTGCCACGCCGGCCCGGTGCCGCTGTTCGAGGCGGGAGAGGGACGCCGCAGCCGGTGCCTCCGCTGGGAGGAGGTGCCGTGAGCGTCCCGATCGTCGAAGGCCGCGGCCTGCAGATGGAGTTCGGTGGCCCAAGCCTCTTCGCCCCGCGCCGCCGCCCGGTGCGGGCCGTGGCGGGGGTGGACCTGGCCATCGGCCGGGGCGAGGCCCTGGGGCTGGTGGGGGAGAGCGGCAGCGGCAAGTCCACCATCGGCCGCATGCTGCTGCGCATGTCCCGGCCGACCGCCGGTGCGGTGCTGTTCGACGGGCAGGAGATCACCCGTGCCGACCGCGCGGCGCTGCGGCCGCTGCGCCGGCGCATGCAGATGGTGTTCCAGGATCCCTTCGCCAGCCTCAACCCGCGCATGGATGTGGGCCAGGCCGTCGCGGAGGGCATCGCCCTTCACCGCATCGCGTCCGGACGCGCCGCGCGGGACCGCGCCGCGGCCCTGCTGGAACGGGTGGGCCTTTCGCCCAGCTTCTACCACCGCCGTCCCGCGGCGCTCTCCGGCGGGCAGCGCCAGCGCGTGGCCATCGCCCGCGCTCTCGCCGTCGATCCCGATTTCATCGTGGCGGACGAGCCGGTCTCGGCGCTCGACGTGTCGGTCGGCGCCGAAATCCTGAACCTGCTGCGGGAACTGCGCCGGGAACGGCAGCTCGCCCTGCTGTTCGTCTCGCACGATCTCGGCGCGGTGCGGACGCTCTGCGACCGCGTGATCGTGCTCTATCTGGGCCGGGTGATGGAGGAGGGATCGGCGGCGGAGGTGCTGCGGGACCCGCGCCACCCCTATACGCGCGCGCTGCTGTCCGCCTCGCCGGGCCGGCCGGGCGAGGCGCGCGGCCCGCGCATCCTCCTCCAAGGCGAGATCCCGAGCCCCGCCGCGCCGCCCTCCGGCTGTGTGTTCCGCACGCGCTGTCCCTCCGCGCTGCCAGCCTGCGCGGAAACCGTCCCGGCGCTCCGCTCCCTCGTGGATGGGCGCCGGGCGGCCTGCATCCGCGACGATGTCCTGTCGATGGACCGGGTGCCATGAGCGGGCGGCGCATCCTGGTTGTTGGCGGGCAGGGCTTCGTCGGCAGCCGGCTTCTCCGGCTCGCTCTCGATCGCGGGCATGCCGCCGGATCCTTCGGGCCGGGCGACCAGGGCGCTGCCGATGGCGTGGCGCGGTTCGAGGGGCGCGCGGAGGAAGGCGGGCGCCTCGCCGCGGCGCTCCGGGCGTTCAGGCCCGATGCGGTGGTCTGGGCCGCCGGCCACAATCCTTCCGGCGACGGCCTGGCCCGCGCCGCGGGAGCCGACCCGGCGCAGGCCGTGGCCGTGAACGCCGGTGCCTTCGCCGCCGTCCTGTCCGCCTGTGCCGCGGCGGGCGTGAGCCGCGTGGTGCAATGCGGCTCCACCGTCGTGTACGGGCCGCCCGCCACCTATGCCCAGGCACGCGTCGACGAGAACGCCGAGCCCGCGCCGCGCAGCGCCTACGGCCTGTCCAAGCGGATGGCGGAGCTGGCCGCCGACTGGGGGGAGGAGGCGCTCGGCCTGTCCGTCACGACGCTGCGCCTGCCGCTCGTGCTGGGGCCGGGGCGATGGTACGTGGGCGCGGCCACGCTTTATGCGCGCCTCCTCCGCGCGGCCGCGGCCCGCGAGCCGCTCCAGGCGGGGGCGCCGGCCTATCCCATCGACGCCGTCCACGGGGATGATGCCGCCGAGGCGCTGCTGCTGCTTTCGGGAATGCGCAAAGCGCCGCGCAGGCTGAACATGGCCGGCCTCACCTTCACCTATGCCGAGCTGGCTGCCGCCCTTTCCTCGCTCGGTCCCGGCGCGAGGATCTCGGTTCTGCCGGAGCCTGGCGCGCCGGACCTGCCACTGGTCGATGACAGCCGGCTTCGCGGCCTGGGCTGGGAACCGCGGCGCGGGCTCGATGCGATCCTGTCCGAAACGCTGCGCGAGATCGTGGAGATACCGAACCATGCATGAGGAACGACTGGCGGCCCTGGGCCTCATCCTTCCGCCCCTGCCGAAGCCGGCCTTCGACTACGTGCCCGCCGTGGCCGAGCACGGCCTGGTCTGGGTCAGCGGGCAGCTTCCCCGCAACGCCGAGGGAGACCTCCCCGTGCTGGGGCGCCTGGGGGAGGAGGTCAGCGTGGAGGACGGCCGGCGCGCGGCAAGCCTCTGCGCGCTGCAGGGGCTTGCCGCGCTGCGCTCCGTTACCGGATCGCTGGATGCCGTGGCGCGCGTCGTGAAGGTGACCGGCTTCGTCGCCTCGGCCGCCGGCTTCTGCGAGCAGCCGCGGATCATCGACGCGGCCTCCAACCTCATGGGCCAGATCTTCGGAGAGGCAGGGCGCCACGCGCGGAGCGCGGTCGGCGTGGCCATGCTGCCGCGCAACGTGCCGGTCGAGATCGAATTCGTCTTCGCCCTTCACGACAGGGGCTGAGACGCACGGGGAACGCCATCCGACGTCAACCGATCCAACGCCCGCTCAGGAGAACCGCCGTGCCGAACGAGATGACCAACCGCCGCTCCGCCCTGCTCGCCGGTGCCGGCCTGATGGGCGCCGGATTGCTGCGGCCTGGCCCGCGCGGCCAGGCCTGGGCACAGGCCGCCGCAGTGGGCGAGGGGGACATATACGGCCCGGATGATCCCCAGGCGCGGCGCGGCGGCGTTCTGACCATCGCCATCGCCAACGAGCCACCCAACCTCGATCCCTTCCACCAGGCCGGCGATGCGCGGACCGCCATCACGGTGCTGATGTACCAGGGGCTGATGTTCGAGCACGCATCGGGCACGGCCAAGCCCCTCCTGGCGGAATCGATGACGGTTTCGGCGGACGGGCTGACCTACACCTTCGTCCTCCGGCGCGGCGTCCGCTTCCACAATGGCGGCCAGATGACCTCGGCCGACGTCAAGTACAGCTACGACTACGTGCGGAACCCCGCCAACGGCAGCCCCGGCGCGGCGGATTTCGGCACGATCAGCGAGGTCGAGGCGCCGGACGACCACACGGTGGTCATCCGCCTCTCCGAGCCCAACGCATCGCTGCCGATGACGCTCACCAACCGCTTCGGCTGCGTTGTCCCGCGGGACACCTTCTCCAGCCCCCAGGCACGCAACCGGCTGTCGCAGCAATCCGTCGGCACCGGCCCCTTCATGCTGCAGGAGTTCCGGCCGCAGAGCCATATCCGCATGGCGCGCTTCCCGAACTACTGGCGGCAGGGCCAGCCCTATCTCGACGGCGTGCTGTTCAGCGTGCAGCCCAACGCCGCGAGCGTGCTGGTCGCCCTGCGCGGCCGCCGCGTGGACCTGGCCTTGCTGGCCCGGCCGCAGGACGCGGAGCAGCTCCAGGGGCAGGCGGGGCTCTCCATCGTCTCGGCCCCGTCGCTCCGGCAGTGCTCCCTGGATCTGGACAGCAGCCACGCGCAGCTGAAGGACCAGCGCGTGCGGCAGGCGATCGCCCTCGCGATCGACAAGAAGGCCGTGATGGATGCCGCGATCGGCGGCAAGGGACAGGTTCTCGGCACCGTGCCCGCGGCCATGCAGGAGAGCTGGGGCGCGCCCCTGGAGAGCCTGCCCTTCCAGAAGCAGGACCCCGCCCGCGCGAAGGCGCTTCTGGCCGAGGCGGGACTGGCCAGCGGATTCTCCCTCGATCTCATCGGCATCATCGGCTTCGAGTGGATGGACCCGGCCGCCGTCACCATCGCGCAGCAACTCGCGGCCGTGGGCATCCGGCTGAACATCCAGCGGGCGGAGCTGGGCGTCTGGCTCAATGCCTTCCGGACGCGGAACATGCGCTTCACCTTCAACGACTGGGGAACCCAGCCCGACCCGCACAGCCTGTTCTACCGGCATTTCCGCAGCCCTCCGCGCGGCGCCGATTTCCGGAACTGGAACAACGCGGAAGCCGACCGCCTGATGGACCTCGGCATGGCCAGCGCCGATCCCGCGCGCCGCAAGGAGGCCTATCTCGGGCTCCAGCGGGTGATGGACGAGACGGTGCCGACGATCCTGCTGTTCTCGCCCGATCTCGTCACCGTCTCGCAGCAACGGGTGCGGAACTATGTCCAGCACCCGACGGGATGGTGGTTCGGCCTGGCCAAGGCGTGGATCGCGGCGTGACGCGACCATGATCGAGGCCATCTCCCGGCGCATCGGCGGCACGCTCGTCACGGCCATCCTCGCGACCGGCGTCGTGTTCCTCCTGATCCGCGCCGTGCCCGGCGACGCCATCGGCGAGATGCTCGGCCAAAGCGCGGGAGATCCCGCGGCGGAAGCGGCGCTGCGGGCCTTCTTCGGCCTCGATCAGCCGATCTGGTCGCAATACCTGAGCTGGGCCGGGAATGTGCTGCGGGGCGATCTCGGAACATCCATGCGGCAGGGCCTGCCGGTCTGGGGCATCATCCTGGATGCCTTCCTGGTCACCCTCCAGCTCGGCCTCGTCACGCTCCTTGTCGCCATCGTCGTCGGGGTGCCGTTGGGATTGCTCGCGGGTGCCCGCCCAGGGAGCCTTGTCGATCTGCTGGTGGAGGGCTTCACCCTTCTCAGCCTTTCGTCCCCCGTCTTCTGGACGGGAATGGTGCTGCTCATCCTGGCCGATGCCTGGCTCGGCTGGTCTCCTCCGCTGGTCTACACGCCCCCCGGGATATCCCTGGCCGAGAACCTGGAAAGCACTCTCCTGCCGGTGCTGGCCCTGGGCTTCCTGCAGGCCGGTGCCTACGCGCAGTTCACCCGCCAGCAGAGCGTGGCGCTGCTGCGCCAGGATTTCGTCCGCGCCGCCAGGGCCCGCGGCCTGCCGGCGCGGGTGATCTTCGGGCGGCATGTCCTGCGCAACATCGCCGTCCCTCTCGTCACCTATGCCGGACTGATCCTCGTGCAGATCCTGGGCGGCGTCGTCGTCGTTGAAACGCTGTTCGCGATCCCGGGCCTGGGCCGCACCCTGCTCGCCGCCATTCAGGGACGGGACTACCCGGTGCTCCAGGGAGCGCTGCTGCTGACCGTGATCGTGGCATTGCTGGTGAACCTCGTGATCGACCTCGCCTATGCCCTGATCGATCCGCGGATGCGGGGGGCGTGATGCGCAGGCCGGGGCCTCAGCTTCTCATCGGTGCCGGGCTGGTTCTCATCCTTGTCGCGATGAGCATCCTGCCAGGCCTCTTCGCGGGATCGCCGGATGCCGTCGTCGTCACGCGAAGGCTGGAAGCGCCGTCCGCGGAGTTCTGGTTCGGCACGGACGAAACCGGGCGGGATGTCTATGCGCGGGTGGTGCATGGGGCCGGCAGCACGCTCGGCGTGGTGGCGGCGGCCGTCGCGGTGGCGGGCTTGCTCGGCGGCGGCCTGGGTGCCCTGGCCGGCTTCGCCGGCCGGCTGCCGGATCGGGCGCTTTCACGGGCGGCGGACGCCTTGCTGGCCTTTCCGCCGATCATCCTCGGCGTGGTGCTGGCCAGCACCCTGGGGCCCGGCGCGCGCAACCTGATCCTGGCTCTCGCCATCATCTATGTGCCCGTTTTCTTCCGGGTCGCGCGGGCTGCGGCGCTCATGGAGGCGGGGCGCGCCTATGTCGAAGCGGCCCGGACGATCGGGTTTGGAGAATGGGCAGTCCTCACCCGGCACGTGGCCCGCAACGTGGCGCCGGTGGTGGTGCAGCAATGCATCATCCTTTTTCCGCTGGCCTTGCAGATCCAGGCGGCGCTCGGGTTCCTCGGGCTCGGAGTGCCGCCACCCACCCCGGACTGGGGAGCCAGCCTTCAGGAAAGCAGGAACTACCTCACCGTCGCGCCTTGGCTGGCGATCTTCCCCGGGATCGCCCTGCTGCTCGCGGCGGCCGCGACGTCCCTGCTCGGCCGTGCTCTCGAGGATCGCGACGCTTAGGCCAGGGGCGGGCGGGGGCCGGTCCGGGGCCCCGCCCGTGGCAAGGCCGCTCCCGCCGCCGATGCGCAGATCCTCGCTTGCTCCGGATCACCGAGGCCGGACTGGTGGCCACCAGTGCCGGGCACAGGCTGATCGAGCCCGCCGGAGAAGCGGCTGGAGGCCGGAGGGAGGTCCGCGGCAGTGGCCCTGGGCGGGGGCGGCCGGCCCCGGAACCCGGCCGGTCGCGTCCGCCTGCCCCTTGGCCGGAAACCCCGGACGGGGGAACCATGCGGCATGACCCACGCCGACCTCACCCACGCTGCCGACGAGGCACGCTCCATCTGCGCCGCTTGGGAAGCGGAAGGCGGCCCAGGCGGCGCCCTGGTTCTCTTTGACGCCACCGGGCCGCGCGAGGCCGCGGCCGGCGGGCTGGCGAGCCTGGAGCACGGCCTGCCCTTCGCCGCCACCACGCCGGCGCGCTGGGCCTCCATCAGCAAGCAGTTCTGTGCCGCGACGGCCCTTCTGGCGGGCTTCCGGCTGGAGGACCGCCTGGCCGGGCTCGTCCCCGGCCTGCCGTCCGCGATCGGCGCCCTCCCGCTGGCGCGCGCGCTGGACATGACCGGTGCCATCCCGGACCTGATGGAAACGCTCTGGCTGCTCGGCCTGCCCTTCACCGCCAGCCTGTCCGAAGCCGATCTTCTTGACCTCTGCCGCCGCCTGCCCGGCACGGGCGGCACACCGGGGGAGGAGATGGCCTATTCCAACACGGGCTGGCGGCTGGTCGCCGCCGCCTTCGCTGCCCGGGGCGGTGAGACCTACGGCCAGGCGCTCCACCGCCTGCTGCTCGCCCCCCTGGGCCTGCACGCCGTCGCCTTCCCCGAGGACGAGGCAACCGTCCTGCCAGGCCTCGCCACCCCCTATTGGCGTGATGGAGAAACCTGGCGTCGCGGCCGCTACGGGCTGCACTTCTCCCCGTCCGGCGGCCTCGTGGGCACGGCGGAGGACCTGGCCCGCTGGGGTGCCGCCCTCCTGGCCGGGCGCGGGCCGGCCGCCGGCATGCTGGACCGGCTCGGTGCCCCGCGCCCCTTCCCGGACGGGGAGGGGAGCTTCTACCGCCTCGGCCTTTCCGCCCAGCGGCTCGGGGCTCTGGAGCTGATCGGCCATGGCGGCTCGCTGCCGGGCGTGAAGACACACCTGCTCATGGCGCCCGCCGTCGGGCTCGGCGTCGCCCTGGTCTCCAACCGGGAGGACACGGACCCGCTCTGGCTCGCCATGCGCGTGCTGGCGGCCGCCTCGGGCGAGCCCTTGCCCCGGCCAGCCACCCTGCCGCCCGGCCTCTACGCCGAGGAGGGCAGCGAGGCCTGGGCGGAGGTGAGGGACGGGCAGATCACCTTCATGGGCGTCACCGACCGGCTCTTCGCCGACGGGGAGGGGGTCCGCACGCTGCCGGCCTACCTGGAGGCCCGGCTGCGCGCCCGCCCGGATGGCGCCCTCGAGGGCCGGGTGGGCGGCGCGCGGCGGCAGCTGCGCCGGGTGGAGGCGGTGCCGCTCGATCCCGCCCTGGCCGGCACCTGGCGCAACGAGGCCTTCGGCGCGACGCTGGTGGTGGCGCCGGACGGCACCGCCGTGCTTCCCGGCATCCATCCCCGCGAGGCCTGCGCGCTGCGGCCGCTGCCCGGCGCCCGCGCGATCGCCTCGCGCCACCACGGCCCCTGGGGCCTCCGCCCGCTGCTCTGGCTGCAGCCCGACGACACGCTGCGCCTCCTCGCCCACCGCTCCCGCGTCCTGGTCTTCCATCGCGGTTGAGCGCGTGCTGACCTGCCCGCGGACACGGGGTACATGACCATGCTTCTGCGCCGCCTCCTGCTCGCCTGCACCGGCCTGGCCGCGCTGGCCGCGCCCGCGGCCGCCCAGCCCGCGCCACAGCGCGTGCTGCGCGTCGCGCCCCATGCGGACCTGCGGACGCTGGACCCGGTGGTCGCCTCCATCACCATCACCCGCATTCACGGGCTGATGGTCTACGAAACCCTGTTCGCCTGGGACTCCAGGCTCACGCCGCATCCGCAGATGGCGGACCGCCACGAGGTCTCGGCGGATGGCCTCACCCACACGATCGGCCTGCGGGACGGGCTGCGCTTCCATGATGGCCGCCCGGTGAACGCGCGTGACGTGGTCGCCTCCCTGGGTCGCTGGATGGCGCGCGACACGACCGGCGGCAAGCTGCGCGAATACCTCGCCTCGCTGGACGTGGTGGACGACCGCACCATCGCGCTGAAGCTGACGAAGCCACTGGGCATGGTGCCTTTCGCGCTCGGCTCGGCCGTCGGCGCCATCCCCGTGATCATGCGCGAGGAGGACGCGCGCACCGATCCCCACACCCCCATCACCAGCGCGATCGGCTCCGGTCCCTTTCGCTTCAACCGCGGCGAATGGCGGCCCGGTGCGCGGGTCGTCTATGACCGCAACCCGGATTACGTCCCGCGCGGCGAGCCGGCGGACGGGCTGGCTGGCGGCCGGCAGGTGAAGGTGGACCGGGTGGAGTGGCAGATCATGCCGGACCCGCAGACCGCCGCGGCCGCATTGCAGACCGGCGAGATCGACATCTGGGAGCAGCCGTCGCAGGACCTCCTGCCCCTGCTCTCGCGCGGCCGCGACATCCGGGTGGAGCGCTACACCAGCCTTTCCAACCAGGTGATGCTGCGGCCCAACCACCTGCACCCGCCCTTCAACGATCCGCGCGCGCGCCTCGCCCTGGCCCATGCCACCGACCAGGCCGACTTCCTCGCGGCGGGCTTCGGCGACGAGCGCTTCTGGCGGCGCTGCAACGCCTACTTCGTTTGCGGAACGGTGAACGGCACGGAGGCAGGGGTGGAGGCCTATGCCGTGCCAAACCTCGAAACGGCGCGCCGCCTGTTGTCCGAGAGCGGCTACCGCGGCGAGCCGCTGGTTCTCACCACCTCCTACGACATCGCGCCGATCGGCCGCATGGCGGAGGTGGCGGCGGAGCGGCTGAAGCGGGCCGGCTTCAACGTCGACCTGCAGGTCGCCGACTGGGGCACGGTCACCACGCGCCAGCAGAACCGCAACCCGCCATCTCAGGGAGGCTACAACCTCTTCGTCACCTATGCCTCCGGCGCCACCATGCAGTCGCCGCTGACCAACATCGGCACCAACATGGGCTGCGAGCGCGCCTGGGCCGGCTGGCCCTGCGACGCGGAGGCCGAGCGGCTCCGCAACGCGGTGGTGGAGGCGGCGGACGAACCGGCGCGCCTGGCCGCGGTGGAGACGCTTCATCGCCACCTCGCGCAGGTGCAGCCCTACCGGGTGCTCGGCCAGTTCGACCAACCCTATGCCCGGCGCGCCAACATCTCCGGCGTGCTCGACGCACCCGTGATGCTCTACTGGAATATCGAGAAGCGCTGACATGGGCGGGCGCCGGCATCGGCAGCGAAACCCCATGCGCTGCCGGAGCGTCGCGTTCCGCGCGCGGCTTGCGGCTTCGCATGGTGGCGTCGGGTGGTGTGCAGCCCGGGCCGATCGGGCGTAGGCTCGGCAGGCGCTCAGGATGCGCCACGCGGAAAGGGAGGCGAGAGATGAGAAGAACGTTCCTGCAGGGGGCGGCGATGACCGTCGCGGCCGCGGCGCTGCCGAAGGCGGGCGTGGCCCAGGGCACCGCACCGGCGCCAGCCGGCGCGGCCGCGCCCCCGCCCGCCGCGGCGCGCGCGCCGATCACCCTCGCCGACTTCGGCTCCTTCCATGTCGGTGGCCGGGACTTCGTCATCGCCGGGCAACCGACGCGCGAGGTGCTCTTCTCCCCCGGCGGCCAGCCCGCGCGCGTCGATCCCAACGGCACCTACCTCATCGGCGGCATGTATGCGGGTTACATGATCCCCTCGCCGCAGCGCGGCCGCTTTCCCCTGCTGATGTGGCACGGCGGCGGCCTGACCGGAGTGACCTGGGAAACCACGCCGGATGGGCGGGAGGGCTGGCAACACTTCTTCCTGCGCCGCGGCTGGCCCGTCTATGTCTCGGACGCGACGGAGCGCGGGCGCTCGGGCTGGACGATGATTCCGGAGGCGACCGGCGGCCAGCCCATCTTCCTGACGCAGGACAACCCTTACGAACGCTTCCGCATCGGCGACGGCCCCGGTTCCCTCGCGCGCGGCACCACCCTGCCGGGCAACCAGTTCCCGGCGGACAAGGACAGCTACCGCAGCTTCATGCGTCAGAACGTGCCGCGCTTCACCACAACCGACGAACTGACGCTGGAGGCCTACGGCGCGCTGCTCGACCGCGTGGGCCCAAGCGTGGTGATGGTGCACAGCCAGGGCGGGTTCTTCGGCTGGCGCGCCGCGCAGGAACGACCGGACAAGGTCCGCGCCCTCGTGCTGGTGGAGCCGGCCGCGGTGGGCGACATCGCCAAGGCCGCGGCGCTGAAGGACATCCCCATGCTCGTCCTTTACGGCGACTACATCGACGGGGATGCGCGCTGGCCCGCCATCCGCGCCAACGGCATGCGCTTCGCCGAGGCGGTGCGCGCGGCCGGCGGCAGCGTGGACGTGGTGAACCTGCCGGAGCGCGGCATCCGCGGAAACAGCCACATGGTCATGATGGACCGCAACAGCGACACCGTGGCCGGGCTGATCCAGGAATGGCTCGCGGGCAAGGGGATGTGGGCCTGACATTGGTATGGCGCTGCATCGGCGTCCCGGAGTAGGAGATGCGGGGATTGGCTTGGCAGCAAGGTGTGAGGCGGGCAGATACAAGCCTGCCGCCGAGTGGATTCCAGTTTTCAAAAAGGGTAAGCGCTTGTCGAAGAAGTTCCTCACCGACGTTATCCAGCAATCCACCGAGATGACGGGGGTCGCCTCCGGGCAGCTCGCGGCCGACCTGATCGCCGCGATCAAGTCCGAGATCGTGGAGACCGGCCGCTTCTCGCTTCCGGACTTCGGCACCTTCACCGTGCGCGAGACCGCCAAGCGTTCCGCGCTCAACCCGCGCACCGGCGAGAAGGTCCAGGTCAAGGCCGGCGCCACCGTCAGGTTCAAGGCCAGCCCGGCCCTCAAGGAGGCGGCCTTCGCCGGCGCCAAGAAAGCCAAGCGCAAGGCAGCCAAGAACAAGGCGGGCTGACACCCGAACCGGCCTCCTGGGCGGCCGCCATGCGGGCACCAGGAGGCCGGATCCGCCTCGGCCGGTTAACAGGCCCTTGTCCTGTTCTGGTTCTGTCCGCACCCTGCGGCGATGCCGTGCACCGCCCCACCTGCTTTTCCTTGCCGGTATGCCGCGCCCGCCGAGGTGCCCGTGGCTGAGCCGGTGGGCACCACTCCGCCTCCCTCCTCGCCAGGCCCGTGAACCCCGCCCGCAAGATCATCCACGTCGACATGGACGCCTTCTACGCGTCGGTCGAGCAGAGGGATGACCCGTCGCTCGCGGGCCAGCCGCTGGCGGTCGGCGGCTCGCGCGAGCGCGGGGTGGTGGCCGCCGCCAGCTACGAGGCGCGCGCCTTCGGGGTGCGCTCGGCCATGCCGTCGCGCACCGCTCTCCGGCTCTGCCCGCAGCTCCGCTTCGTGCCGCCGCGCTTCGAGCGCTACCGGGAGATCTCCGCCCGCATTCGCGAGGTCTTCCTCGAGCACACGTCGCTGGTGGAGCCGCTCTCGCTCGACGAGGCCTATCTCGACGTCACCGGGAACCTTCAGGGCCTCCCGACCGCGACCGCTGTCGCGCGCCGGATCCGGGCCGAGATCCTGGGCCGCACGGGGCTGACCGCCTCGGCCGGGGTCTCCTACAACAAGTTCCTCGCCAAGCTCGCGAGCGACATGCGCAAGCCCAACGGCATGTTCGTCATCACGCCCGAGCAGGGCCCGGCCTTCGTCGAGGCGCTGGAGGTCTCGCGCTTCCACGGCGTGGGTCCGGCCACCGCCGCCAGGATGGAGGCGCTGGGCATCCGCACCGGCCGCGACCTCCGCGAGCGGAGCCTCGCCTTCCTGCAGGAGCACTTCGGCAAGGCGGGCGCGCACTTCCACGCCATCGCGCGCGGCGAGGACCACCGCCCGGTGGTGCCGGACCGGCCCAGGAAGTCCTCCGGCTCCGAAACCACCTATGCCCGCGACCTCGCCACGCCGCCGGAGGTCGAGCAGGGCATCGCGGCGCTCGCGGAGGAAGTCTGGGCCTGGTGCGAGAAGACCGGCACCTTCGGGCGGACGGTCACCGTGAAGGTGAAGTTCACCGACTTCCGGCAGGTGACCCGCAGCCGCACCTCGCCTGTGCCCGTCACCAGCCGGACGGAGCTCGCGCGGATCTCGCGGGAGCTGGCCCACGGCGTCTTTCCGCTGCCGAAGGCGGTGCGGCTCCTCGGCGTGACCGTGTCCGGCTTTGACGGCATGGACGCGGTGCGCCCGGACCAGATCAGCCTGGACTTTGGCTGAGGGGTGGCGGAAGCAGGCCGCAGCTGTGTGAAAACATTGAGCCAGGCAAAGCAAGAGCGCGTTCGGCACTCAGCGCTTGACGCACCCTGATCGCAGAATCAGCATCGAGCCATGTTCAACAACGTGAGCCTGCGGGTTACTCGGCTCGTTATTCTGACGCTCTGCTGGAGCATGCTGGTGAGCCTGATCGATGCTGGCTTTTCGGAACAGGCCTTTGCGCCGACCTTCATGGCCAGAAGCATGATGTTGCTGGTGGTGCTGATCGTCATTGAACCGTTTCGACGCGTGCCCGGCTCGCGCTGCTAAGGCTCCGCAGCGAAGACGTCTTCGGGGAGGATGATTCCGGACGCCGCCGGGCGGCCATCCACAAGATCCTCACCGAGGACACCGTGTTCGAACGAGCCGGAGGGCGGGATCCGCCCCGTATCCTCCGATGGCCAGTCCTCAGATGGCCAGTCCTCAGATGGCCAGCGTGTACCCGATCCGGTTCGCGGCATTCCGGATATGCGCGGCCATCGCATCCTTCGCGGCCTCCGCGGAGCCGGACGCGATGGCATCGTGGATCGCGGCATGCTCGGCGAGCGTCACCTCGATGATCCCGCCCACGAAGCTGCCCGGGCGCGCCCGTGTCGCCAGGATGGTTTCCCGGATCTGGTCGGACAGGAAGCTCACCACCGCAGCGATCTGGGCATTGCCGGTCGCCCGCGCGACGGCGCGGTGGAAGTCGAGATCGGCATCGACGCCGCCCGCCTCGCCCTCCGACTCCCGCACCATGCGCTCATAGGCGTGGGCGATGGCCGCGAGGTCGGCTTCGCTCCGCCGTTCCGCCGCCAGCCCGGCGGTCTGGATCTCCAGCATGGCGCGCAGCTCGAACACGTTGCCGAAGGTGGCGCGGTCGCTCAGCAGCTCCGCGTCGAAGCGGAGCACGCCGGTGCCCTGCGCCCGCGCCACGAAGGCCCCGACACCCTGGCGGGACTGCACCAGCCCGTCGGCCCGGAGGCGCGAGATCGCTTCCCGCACCACGTTGCGGCTGACGCCATAGGAATCCGCGAGCGCCTGCTCCGTGGGCAGGCGCTCGCCCAGCTTCCAGCGTCCTTCCGCAATGGCCTCGGCCACCAGCGAGGCGATGCGGGACGGGAGCTGCGGCGCCCGGCTGATGCGGTCGTTCATCGCCCTTTCTGGCATATCCACCATGCTACGCGAACAGGCGCCCCGGGCTCATCATGCTCTGCGGATCGATGCCGGAGCGGAGCGCACGCAGCAGGTCGCGGTCGACCGCCGACAGGCGCTGCTCGAACGGTTCCCGCTTCACCCGCCCGATGCCGTGCTCCGCGCTGATGGAGCCGCCGAAACGGTCCACGAGCGCGAAGATCAATGCCTCCCCCTGCTCCAGGAGCGCGTGCGTTTCCGCCTCCGGCAGCCCTTTCGGAGGCAGCAGGTTGTAGTGGATGTTGCCGTCGCCGACATGGCCGTACACCACCGGCAGCGCCGCAGGCAGGCGGCGGGCCAGCTCGGCGTCGGCCTGCCCGATGAAATCCGGCAGGCAGGAGATCGGCACGGACACGTCGGTGCGCAGGTGCCGCCCGTGCCGGTGCTGCGCCTCCACAAGGCCCTCGCGGATGCGCCAGAAATCCGCAGCCTGCGCACGGCTCATGGCCACCACGCCGTCCAGGATTCCGCCGAGTTCCATGCGCCTGGCAAGAAAGCGTTCCATCAGTTCGGCAAGGTCGACAAGCCCGCTCGCCGAGGCTTCCATGAGCACGTAAACCGGGGCCGGCGCGGGGAGCGGGTCGCGCAGCCCCGGGATGGCACCGAGGGTGAGGTCGATGCAGCCGCGCGGCATCAGCTCGAAGGCCGAGAGCAGGTCGGACAGGTCGCGCCGCGCCGCCGCGTACAGGCCCATCGCGGAGGAAACGGAGTCCAGCCCGAGCATGATGGTCTGCACCTGCGTCGGGCGCGGAAACAGCTTGAGCACCGCAGCGGTCACCACGCCGAGCGTGCCCTCGGAGCCGATGAAGAGCTGCTTCAGGTCGTAGCCGGTGTTGTTCTTGCGCAGGCTGCGCAGCCCGTTCCAGATCCGGCCATCCGGCAGCACGACCTCCAGGCCGAGCACGAGGTCCCGCGCCATGCCGTAGCGCAGCACGTTCACCCCGCCCGCGTTGGTGGCGATGTTGCCGCCGATCTGGCAGCTGCCCTGCGCCCCCAGCGAAAGCGGCAGCAGCAGGTCGTGCTGTTCCGCGACGCGATGCAGCGCTTCCAGCACGCAGCCGGCTTCCGCGACCATGCTGAAGTTGACGGGGTCCACCGACCGCACGCGGTCCAGGCGCTCCAGGCTGAGCACCAGCTCGTCGCCGGCGGGGGAGGGCACGGCGCCGCCGACCAACCCGGTATGCCCGCCCTGCGGCACCACGGGCACGCCTTCCCCGGCGCAGAGCCGCAGCACCGCCGCCACCTCCGCCGTGTCCGCGGGCCGCGCCACGGCAAGCGGAACCCCGGCCAGATCGCCGGACCAGTCCGCGCAGTAGCGCGCCATGCGCGACGGATCCGTGACCACACCCTCGGCGCCGAGAAGCGCCTGCAACTGGGTGGAAAACTGGCCCTGGTTCTTCAAGCGGCGGTCTCCGGTCGGCCTGGGGCGGTCGGCGGCCGCCTGCGGAGAGGGCCGTGCGAATTTTGCCGCCCGAACCCACTTGTTCTACAATAGGATGACATGCCAGAGTTCGGCAACAGAGAAGCAGCCGGTGCCGTGGCGCCGGAAAGCTTCCGTTTCCGGGGGAAACGACCATGGAGCCGAACATGGGCGGCAAGCGCGCCCGACCCGTCGCGCCGCCCCGCGCCGCCGCGCCGTGCAAGGCCGGCCCTGGGGTGAATGCCCGCCCGGATGGCTCGCCGTGAGTTCGGGGCCCCGGATGCGAGCGGCGGCACCGGGCCGGTGACCAGCCCGTCCGCGATGCCCCCCGGGGCTGCGCACGGCCTCCCGGCCGGCGCGGATGCGGCTGCGGGCGGCAGCGCCGTGCTGCCCATCATCGACGCCCACCAGCACTTCTGGGACCTGGACGCCAACCACCATCCCTGGCTCCGCGACCCCGAGCCGATCCCGTTCCGCTACGGCGACTACAGCGCGCTGCGCCGCAACTACCTTCCTGCCGATTACCGGGCCGACGCGGCCCGGCATCCGGTGGTGGGCACCGTCCACATGGAGGCCGAGTTCGACCCGGCCCACCCGGTTGCGGAAACCGAGTGGCTGGAGCGCCTGGCGAAGCGGGAAGGGCTGCCCAGCGCCTGCGTCGCCCAGGCCCGGCTGGACGATCCGGAGGTGGGCGCGGTGCTGGCGGCGCAGGCGGCCCGGCCCCTGGTGCGCGGCATACGCCACAAGCCCCGCGCCGCCACCCGGCCCGAGGATGCGCAAAGGGGCGCGCCCGGCTCGATGGACGATCCGGCCTGGCGGCGCGGCTTCGCGATGCTGGAACGGCACGGGCTGAGCTTCGACCTGCAGACGCCCTGGTGGCACCTCGATGCCGCCGCCGACCTGGCACGCGACTTCCCGGGCACGCCGGTCATCCTGAACCACACCGGCCTTCCGGGGGACCGGAGCCCCGAGGCCCTGCGCGCCTGGCGCGGCGCGCTCGAAGCCCTGGCCCGTGCGCCCAACGTGGCGCTCAAGGTTTCCGGCCTCGGACTGCCGGGCCAGCCCTGGCGCGCGGAGGCCAATCTTCCCGTGATCCGCGACGCCATCGCGGTGTTCGGGCCCGATCGCTGCCTGTTCGCCAGCAACTTCCCCGTGGACGGCCTGGCCGGCAGCTTCGACGCCATCGTCGACGGCTTCCTGCAGGCCATTGCCGACCGCCCCGAAGCCCAGCGCCGCGCCTTGCTGCGCGACAACGCCGCGAGGATCTACCGCCTTTAGAAGGACGCCAGGAAAGCGGGAGCGACGCACGGCGCCTCCGCCCCCGGGCCGCAACGGAAAACACCAACCGGGAGGAAGACCGCATCATGCTTGGACGACGCAGCATCCTCGGCAATGCCGCCACCCTGGCCGGCACCGCCTCGCTCGGCCTCACCGGCGAGGCGCTGTTCCGGTGGTCCCGCGCCTGGGCGCAGGAACAGCCCTTCAAGCCGGAGCCGGGCGCGCAGCTCCGCTTCCTCCGCTGGAGCCGCTTCCTGGACGCCGAGGACAAGGCCACCACGGAAAACATCCGCGCCTTCACCGAGGCGACCGGCGTGCCCGTGCGCATCGACAACGTGTGGCAGGACGACGTGCAGCCGCAGCTCAGCGTCGCCGCCAATGTGGGCAGCGGCCCCGACCTGGCCTGGACGCTGCACACCACGCCGCACCTGTTCGCCGACAAGCTGCTCGACCTTACCGATGTCGCCGACCACATCGGGGGCAAGTACGGCGGCTGGTACCCGCTGATCGAGCAGTACGGCAAGCGCAACGGGCGCTGGATCGGCATCTCCAACGTCGTGATCGGCGTGCTGCCGGTGTACCGCATGTCCGCGATGAAGGAGGCCGGGTTCCAGAGCTTCCCCACCGACACCGACGGGTTCCTGAAGCTGTGCACGGAGATGAAGCGGATCGGCAAGCCCGCGGGCTTCGCCTTCGGCCGCGCGCCCAGCGACGGCAACTCCTTCTGCCACTGGCTGCTCTGGTCGCATGGCGGCAGGCTGGTGGACGAGAACAACCGGGTCGCGCTGAACAGCCCGGAAACCCTGCGCGCCCTGGACTATGCGCGCGCCCTCGCCCCCAGCTTCATCCCGGGCACGGTGTCCTGGACCGACGCCTCGAACAACAGCGCCTTCCTGGGCGAGCAGGTCTGGCTGACCAACAACTCCGTGTCCGTCTACGCCAAGGCGCGGGCGGACAAGATGGCCTTCGCCGACGACATCGACCACGCGAACTGGCCCATCGGCCCGGCCGCGCAGCCGACCGAGATGCACCTGGTCTATCCCTTCATCGCCTTCCGCTACACGCGCTTCCCGAATGCCGCGAAGGCCTTCCTCACCTTTCTGCTGGAGAAGCCGCAATACGAGAAGGTGCTGGACGGTTCCGTGGGCTACGTCAGCCATGCCCTGCGCGCCTATGAATCCAGCCCGCTCTGGAACCGCGACCCGCGGATCCGGGTGTTCCGCGACGTCGCGGCGCGGGGGCGCTCGGTGGGCTATGCCGGCACGCTCGGCACGGCCTCCGCGGCGGCCCTGGCGGAGAACATCGTGTCCGACATGTTCGGCGAGGTCGTGACGGGGCAGTCCTCGCCGCAGGACGCCGTGCGCGGCGCCGAGCGGCGCGCCCAGCGCATCTACCGGAGCTGAGCGGCATGGCAAGGATCGGCTTCATCGGCCTGGGCACCATGGGGCGGGGCATGGCGGCGAACCTCCTCGCCGCCGGCCACGCGCTGCACGTCCACGACGTCCGGCGCGAGGCGGTGGAGGAGTTTTCCGCCCGCGGCGCCACCGCCGCCGGCTCGGTGGCCGAGGCGGCGCGCGACGCAGATGCCGTGGTGCTCATGCTGCCGGACACGCCGCAGGTGGAGGAGGTCGTGCTCGGCCCCGGGGGGCTCGTGGAGAACCCGCCGGCGGGGCGGCTGGTGATCGACATGAGCACCATCTCCGCGGCCGCCAGCCGCGGCATGGCCGAGCGGCTCCAGGCCGTGGGCACGGCCATGCTGGACGCCCCCGTGTCCGGCGGCCCGCAGGGGGCGGAAAGCGGCAGCCTGTCCATCATGGCCGGCGGGACGGAGGCGGGCTTCGCGGCCGCGCAGCCCATCCTGGCCACGCTGGGCACCACGGTGCGCCATGTCGGCCCGCCCGGCGCGGGGCAGACGGTGAAGGCGTGCAACCAGCTCATCTGCGCCCTGAACCTGCAGGCGATCTGCGAGGCCCTGGCGCTCGGCCGCGCCGCCGGGCTCGACCTGGAGCTGCTGCGGGAGGTGCTGCTGGGCGGCGCGGCGTCCTCCTGGATGCTGCAGAACCTCGGCCCGAAGATGGTTGCCAAGGACGCGAGCGCGGGCTTCCGCATCGGCCTGAAGCTGAAGGACCTGCGCCTCGCCGGCGAGCTGGGCTTCCAGTACGGGCTGCCGCTGCCCGGCCTCGCCCTGGCGACCAGCCTCTACCTGGAGGCGCGGGCGCATGGCGAGGACGCCAACGGCAACCAGGCCCTGTTCCGCGTGTATGACCGCCTGACCAACCAGGCCGGGGAGGCCCCCTGATGCCCGAGCCCCGCATCGGCTTCCTCGGCATCGGCATCATGGGCGAGGCCATGGTGCTGCGCCTGCTCGAGCGCGGCCGCCCCGTCACCGTGTGGAACCTGGAGCCGGAGCGCCTGGACCGGGTGGTGCCGCACGGTGCGGTCGCCGCGCCCACCCCCGCCGCCGTGGCCGCGGCGAGCGACGTGGTGATCCTGTGCGTGCTGCACACGGAGGCCGTGGCGCGCTGCGTCTTCGGGCCGGACGGCATCGCCTCGGCCGGCCCCGCCGCCGGCAAGGTCCTGCTCGACCACTCCACCGCCGACCCGGCCGCCACGCGCGAGATGGCGGCGCGGCTGCGCGCGGAGACCGGGATGGGATGGGTGGACGCACCCGTCTCCGGCGGCCCCCAGGCCGCCCGCGGCGGCACGCTGACGATCATGATGGGCGGCGATCCCGGCGAGATCGCGGCACTGGGGCCCGTGCTGCGCGACCTCGGCACCAATGTCACGCGCATGGGGCCGGCAGGAGCCGGGCAGACCACCAAGGTGCTGAACCAGGCGATCGTGGGCACCGGATTCGTGCTGATGGCCGAGGCCCTGGCCATGGCCGAGGCGGCGGGGCTCGACGCCGCCGCCCTGCCGGCCGGGCTGGCCGGCGGCCACGCGGACGGCTCGCTGCTGCAGAAGATCTACGCCCAGATGCAGCGCCGCGACTTCGAGCCGCCCACCAGCTACGCGCGCCAGCTTCTGAAGGACCTCAAGGCCGTGAAGGCATTCGCCCACGACCTGGATCTGGAGCTGCCGCTGGTGGAGACCGCGGTGGCGCGCTTCGCCGACTACGTGGCGGGGGGAAACGAGATGGTGGACAGCGCTTCCGTCATCCGCCTCTACCGGCCAGACCCCTGACGGCGGTGCGCGGCGGCACCGGAACGGAACCATCGTCGCAATCGGAGGAAACAGGAACGCCATGACCCGCATGACCCGCCGCGCCGCGCTGGCCACCGGCACCGTTGCCGCCGCCGCGCTGGCCTTTTCCCGCCCGTCCTGGGCCGCCACGCTGCGCTACGCGCATGTCGGCTCCGAGGGCGACGTGCAGACGCGCTTCGCCACCGAGTTCGCCGCGCTGGCACGGCAGAAGAGCGGCAACAAGACCGAGGTCCGCGTCTTCCCCAACAGCCAGCTCGGCGGCGTGTCGGAGATGGTGGACGGCATCCAGGCCGGCTCCATCGCCGCAGGCCACCATGAATTCGCCTCGCTGGCCAAGTTCGTGCCGGAACTGGGCGTGTTCAACGCGCCCTATGTCTACCGCGACGGCGCCCATGCCCTGCGCGCCACCGACCCCGCCTCGCCCGTGCTGGCGGAGCTGAACGAGAAGCTGGTGCGCGGCGGCGGGCTGCGGATCATCGGGCGCCTGTACCGGGGGCCGCGGCACATCACCGCGAAGTTCCCGGTGCGCCGGCCCGAGGACCTGCGCAACCGCGCGTTCCGCGCCGTGCCCATCGACCTCTGGGTGTCCATGGTGAAGGGCTTCGGCGCCGTGCCGACCCCCGTGGAGGTGGCGGAGCTGCCCACCGCGCTGATGACCGGCACGGTGGTCGGGCAGGAGAACCCGCTGACCATGATCAATGCGAACCGGCTCTACGAGGTGCAGTCGCACGTGTCGCTCACCGGGCACATGCTGTCCCTCCTCGCGGTCTTCGCCAACGAGCGCACATGGCAGCGCCTGCCGGCCGAGGAGCGCGAGGCCATCTCCGCCGCACTCGCAGAAAAGGCGCAGGAATCCCTGGGCTGGGCGGAAGCGGCGGACCAGGCCCTGGTGGCCGAGCTGCGCGGGCGCGGCATGACCGTGATCACGGAGGCGGAGGGGCTGGACAACGCCGCCTTCCGCACCGCCGTGCAGGCCCAGGTGAAGCGGGACTTCCCGGCCTGGTCGCCCCTGATCGACCGGATCGGCGCCATAGCCTGACCTGCCGGCGAAGGCCGGGCGGCACCGCCGCGCCGCCCGGCCCTTTCCCTCCCGTCCAGCCCGGAGCCACCCACGCCCATGCGTATCCCCAAGGCCGTGCTCGGCGCGCTCTCGATCGCGCTGATGCTGGGGCTGGTCGCCCTGCCGACCGTTCAGATCCTGGTGCGCGAGGTGTTCCACCTGCCGATCTTCGGCCTCGACGAGGTGGCGCGCCTGTTCATGATCCTGGGCGTCTTCGTGGCCTACCCGCTGGTGATCGACGCCGGCGAGAACCTGGTGATGGGCGAGTTCAAGGCGGCGCTGCCGGCCAGGGCGCTGCGGGTGGCCGACCTGATGATCGGCCTGTGCTGCACGGCGGCCTGCCTGGGCATGGTCTGGGCGCTGTGGGAAACGCTGGCGGCCAACCCGCGCAACCGCACGCCGACCCTGGGCATCCCGTTCTGGATCTATCTGGGGGGCGCGGCGGTGGGCTTCGGCGGCGGCGCGGTGCTGCACCTGGCGCGGCTGGGGCGACCCCAGTCCGAGGCCAAGATCGTGACCGCGAGCTGACGCGCCGCGATGCTCGGGTATCTCGTCCTCGCCGGTTTCATGGCCCTGTTCATGGCCGGCTTCCCCATCGTCTATTCCATCCTGATCCCCTGCATCGGCTACGTGCTGATCGAGGACCTGCCGCTGACGCTGCTGGCGCAGCGCGTCACCTATGCCCTGGACAGCTTTCCCCTGGTGGCCGTGCCCCTGTTCATCTTCGTCGGCAACCTGATGAACCTGTCGGGGATCACCGACCGGATCTTCAACTTCGCCGACACGCTGTTCAGCCGCATCCATGGCGGGCTGGCCCAGGTGAACATCCTGGGCAGCCTGATCTTCTCCGGCATCTCCGGCGCCGCGCTGGCCGATATCGCGGGACTGGGGCGGGTGGAGATCAAGGCGATGCGCGAGCGCGGCTTCGACGCGCCCTTCGCCGCCGCCGTCACCGCCTCCTCCTCGCTGCTCGGGCCGATCTTCCCGCCCTCGATCCCGCTGATCGTGTACGGCTCCGCCACCTCGGTCTCGGTGGTGCAGCTTCTGCTGGGCGGCATCCTGCCCGCGGTGGTGTGCACGATCTTCCTGATGATCGCGGCGGGCCTCGTGTCGGTGCGCGCGGGCTATCCCCGGGCGGCGCGCTGGCCGACCCCGCGGGAAGCGTGGGGTGCCACCTGGCCTGCCATTCCCGCCCTGATGGCGCCGGTGCTGATCATCCTGGGCATGCTGCTGGGGGTCTTCACCCCCACCGAGGCCGCGGCGGTGGCGGTGCTCTACGTGCTGTTCGTGGGCTTCGTCGTGCATCGCGAGATGACGGTGCGGCACGTGCTGGATTCCGCCCTGCTCACCGCACGCAACACCGCCGCCATCCTGGTGATCGTCGCGGCGGCCGCCATGCTGGGCTGGATCCTGTCGGTGGAGCAGATCCCGCAGGAGTTCTCGACCTTCGTCACCGGCCTGTCGAACGACCCGCTGACCCTGCTGGTGCTGGCCAACGTCATCTTCTTCCTGGCCGGCATGTTCCTGGACAGCACCACCGCGACGCTGCTGATCGTGCCCATCGTCGCCCCGCCCCTGGTGGCCGCAGGGGTGGACCCGGTGCATCTTGGCCTGGTCGTGGTGTTCAACCTGATGATCGGCCTGCTGACGCCGCCCATGGGCCTGGCCCTGTTCCTGATGACCGACATCGCGGAGATCAGCATGCGCCAGCTCCTGCGCGCGCTGGTGCCCTTCTACATCCCGTTGATCGTGACGCAGGTGGTGATCACGGTGTGGCCGGATGTGGTGCTGGCGATCCCGCGGATGATCCGCTGAGGGCGGCCGCTGGTTCGTGCTCACGGAGGCAGGAACGGATCGCGGCTGCCCCCTGGGCCGTTTCGGCCGCCAGTCCAGGGCTCCGCGCCCGAACGCGTTGCCCGAACGCCTTCAGGAGGTGAGCGCCTCGGGGGGCGGCGTGGCCAGGCTTCGTGTGCAAGGCCTTTGTCACCGATGCCTCCGTCCGGCGCGTTTCGCCGCCGGCTCAAGCCGGCTCGTGCCGGAAAATCCTGGCGCAAGCTTAGCCCGGACGCCGTCCGGTCCGGCACGGCGGGTTCGTGCACCGGTCGGGCAGGGGCTCGCCGAGGCCGTGGCCCCGGCCAGGACGATGCCTTGTCCGGGAACCAGGGCCGGCAACCGGGGCCCGCCCGTGCGAGCGAGGCCGGCGCCTCCCCGAGGGAACTTCCGTGTTCCCGAATCGTTCTT
>Ga0210040_10001069_pt1 | contig 42825 bp, 23 predicted proteins | sample CryGeyCG12114_NA_FD_185462 | JGI IMG/M metagenome (GOLD analysis project Ga0210040, IMG submission 185462) | Groundwater microbial communities from aquifer - Crystal Geyser CG19_WC_8/21/14_NA (SPAdes) (version 2) | ecosystem: Environmental > Aquatic > Deep subsurface > Groundwater | place: USA...
GAGCCAGAAATAGAAGATTCGTAAGAAGAACTACCTGCTTCTCAAAGAAAAAAGAAAACCATATCGCCAGCTTAAATATCATGTTTACATACAGAAACAGCACCAAAGCTAAGCATCATACTTTTTACACCACAACCGAAGATTTTAAAGTAGTGATTATGAGCTTCAACAATTAAGAACAAAGCCGGAAATATTGTTGCCGCCCACACCAGTATCTTCAGCTACAAATGGGTCACCTTAATTATCTGGCTGTTAATGCAGCAACTACTGACCAGCTGCGTTAGAGGCATTTACATAAAAGTTAGGATCCACTTTCAGCGTAGTATTTGTTTTAACCCCATTAAGCTCCTGCCAGTCCGTAGTAGGTGTCAGCCATTTTTCTTTACCGTCCAGGTATACTTTCACAGGTATGCTGAATCCGTCTACACTATTACCCCACTTATACTTTAGCCTGTTGCCTGATAGCTGGTACACTAATTCCGGAATTCTTACATCGCGCAAATACTGATCAAAAAAAGCGGAAAGATCACGGCCTATATGCTCACTAAGGTAATTCTCGATTTGTGCGGTGGTAACAGTCTGATGATAAAAGTCGCGGTTGAGCCCCCTGAGGATATCGCGCCATTTCTGGTCATCGTTTACAACCTGCCGCAGTGTGTGCAGCATGTTGCCGCCTTTCGGATACATGTCGCCGGAACCCTGGTCATTCACATTATACTTACCGATAATCGGTTTGTCATTATGAATTCCTTTCCGGGTTCCGATTACGTAGGCATTACCAGCTTCCTTGCCATAGTAGTATTCTACAAAAAGGCTCTCTGCGTAGTTTGTAAAGCTTTCATGTATCCACATGTCCGCCATGTCTTTGTAAGTGATGTTGTTGGCAAACCACTCATGGCCAGATTCGTGAATAATAATAAAATCAAATTTCATCCCCCAGCCGGTGCCACTCGCGTCTTTTCCTCTATAGCCATTTTTATACCCATTGCCATAAGTAACAGCGCTTTGATGTTCCATACCTGTGTAGGGCACTTCTATAAGTTTGTAACCGTCTTCATAGAAAGGATAAGGGCCGAACCAGTGCTCAAAAGCACGGAGCATGCGGGGAGCATCCTTGAATTGTTCTTTTGCTTTTTCCAGGTTTTCCTTGAGTACGTAATAATCGCAGTCTAAAGTACCCTTCTCGCCTTTATACTTTTCTGAGAAATGTGCGTAATCGCCAATGCTGATGTTTACACCATAGTTGTTGATGGGGTTGGACACAAACCAGTGGAACGTCTTGGTGCCATCGCTGTTCTGGTCTACTTTGCGAAGGCGCCCATTAGAAACATCCATCAGTTTTTCCGGTACCGTTACGCTAATCAGCATGCTATCCACCTCGTCGTACATGTGGTCTTTGCAGGGCCACCACAGGCTGGCGCCATCTCCCTGATTTGAGTTTGCAATGAACGGATTTCCATTGGCGTCTTTCTTCCAGGTTAACCCTCCGGCCCAGGGCGGGTTTTTGCTCACGATAGGCTTGCCACCGTAATGCACGTCAACTTCATGTATGTCACCTGGTTTCTGGCTTTCTTTCAGCTGAATAAAATAAGCGTTTCCGTCTCTTCTGAAGGTTAACTCACTGCCTTTCTGTACTACCTTATCAATATGCATGGGGGGCTGCAGGTCTATCTGCATCAGCTGGCCGGGTTCCAGCACTTTATACTGTATGGTATTTACACCCCGAATTGTACTATCAGCCGGATCTACCCGAACATTTAAATGATAATAGGTAAGATCCCACCAGGCCCGCTCATTGGTTATAGAACCCCGCAAAGTATCCTGATGCGTGAATACAGGACTTTGCGCATAGAGGGTAATACTGCAGGCTAACAGCACGGGAATTAAACACAACTTGCGCATAAAATTTAGAGGAAATCTGTACTGCATTTGTATATAGTTTATCTGAATTCTTATAGCGGAATGAAACTGCTCACTTCATCATGTTCTATACCTTCTTATTCCGGATAGCAGCCTCTGGGTGGATACAGTTTGTCGTAATTATCCTTTATAAGCTGCATTAATAATTGTCAATTCAACAGCTATACTTTGGATAATGCAAGCTAAATGCAAGAAACAATTTGTTGTTATCCAGAATTAGCTAAATGTAATACGATATGATCTATCCTGAGATCCGGTAAGTTCAATCAGCCCAGCGTATCAGCACATTCCGGTGGGACAAAATAGAAGAAATAAATGATTGGATTGCAAAAGTATAGATACCGTTCTGTACAGTTACCTATACAGTTATAAACCTAAATATTTTTGGGTATATGTTGGAGAAGTTGCGTACGCAATACCTGCAGCGGCGCTTTAGCGTTGTTCTCTGAAAGCTTCTATGCCTTCTATCGTCTTTGGCAAATCCTTTCCTAATAGCCGGCTGCCTTGCGCGGTAATCAGGAAATCTTCTTCAATCCGGATACCCCCAAAAGATCTGTATGCGCTGAGTTTATCATAGTTTATAAACTGTTCAAACTTCTTGTTTGCTGCCCATAAATCAATCAGTTCAGGTATAAAGTAAAGCCCCGGCTCTACCGTAAGTACAAAGCCCGGTTCCAGTGCTCGCGCCAGCCGCAACGACTTTAAACCGAATTGCGTGCTTTTCTTTATATCATCAGTATAGCCGACGTATTCTTCTCCCAGATCTTCCATGTCATGCGTATCGAGGCCCAGCATATGCCCTAACCCGCAGGGAAAGAATAACGCGTGTGCACCCTGCGCAACCGCTTCTTTGATATCCCCTTTCATCAGCCCGACCTGTTTAAGCCCTTCCGCTAATTTTTCGCAGGCCCACAAATGAATATCCCTGTACAGCTTTCCGGGTTCAAGTTTATCTGCAGCAGCCCGATGCGCTCCTAAAACAATTTCGTAGATTTCTCTTTGCTGATTAGTAAACCTGGTATCAACCGGAAAAGTACGCGTAAGATCGCCGGCATAATGCATGGCAGATTCTGCGCCACAATCGCACAGTACCATTTGCCCTTCGCCAAGTATAGTACTGCCATAATGATTATGAAGTATCTGCCCGTTTACGGTTAAGATGAGAGGAAACGCAAGATTCCCACCAGAACTTATAACTACTTCATGCAGCATCCCGGCTACCTGTGCTTCTGTCATTCCCTGCCTGGTTGCCCGAATAGCAGTCAGTTGCATATCGGCCGTTACATTGATTGCTTTCTCAATTTCAGAAACCTCTTCAGCAGACTTTATTGATCGAAGGGCAACTATCGCTTTGATCAGGGTTACAGAGGACGTACTATTTACAGCAGCCGGCGCAATGCCCAACCAGGCACTTAACTTTAGTATGTTTTCCGGCCTGTATGGCGGTAAAAAATGAATCTGACGGCCTTGTTCCTGTGCGCTTTTAAGTATAAGCTCTATTGCTTTCTGTGCCCTGATTGTATTGATGCCCGACTTTTCTGCCTGCTCCTGCAGAGAAACCTGCGTACCAACCCACACAATCTCTTCTACTGAAACATCATCGCCACATATGATCTCTGCCCCATTGTCAACATCAATTATGCCAGCCAATCCAGGGCGATCAAGACCAAAGAAGTATAGGAAGGAACTATCCTGCCGGAAACTGTACCAGTTATCTTTATAGCTCATGCTGCTTTCCTCATTCCCGAGCAGCAAAATTATTCCACTTCCTACACGCTCCTTTAACTGTTGCCTTCTGCGGATATAAACTTCTCTTGGAAACATTCTGGTCTTCTTAAGCAGTATAAAATTAAATAATACACGTGTTTTGCACTATTTCTGGCATTGATAAGTTTCTCCCGGATTCATACATCCGTTAGCTTCTCTTATTCTTTTATCCATATAGTTTTGGGTTCCGCATCAGGAAAGAAGCCTAACATCCGCATTACGCCGTCGCCGGCATTCCGCACTTCATGAACAGTCATGGCCGGTATGATGGCTGTACTTCCCGCAGGGAAATCAAAATGTTCATCCTTCATGATAATCCGGCCATTACCTTCCAGACACACCAATAGTTCTTCTGTATCATGATAATGTGCCGGCACATACCCTCCCTTGTCGAAGTAGTTTTCGAGCAGAGCCGTATGCATAGTGCCCATTTGCTTGTTAGCCAACCATTCCCGTGTTCTTCCGGTATTTAGCTTCTCTAACTTCGATGCAGCACCGGATAATATCAAAGCCATGATCTGTTATTTGATGTAATGTTAAATACCAGGTAAAAGAACAGAAGTGACCTGCTGTAGTTTCAGGCATCGTATAAAGTATAAATTTAATGCTCCGGATTATTTTACCTGCCTCCCGGCGGGCAGTATTGTTTCAGGTAATTGGTGTATAAAGTTGAAAGGTGTTCGCTGGTGCCTTCGCCTTCTGAAATACTATGCGTACGGTTGGGATAAGGCATAATCTGAAACTGCCTGTTATACTTTATCAATTCATTAACAAGCTGCGCTGCATTGTTATAATGCACGTTGTCGTCACCGGTGCCATGGATATACAACAGGTTTCCTTTCAGGTTTCTGGCGTAGGTAATAGGAGAGCCTTTCACAAAGTCTTCAAGGTTTTCCTGTGGCAGCCCCATGTAGCGCTCCTGGTAAATATTATCGTATGTCAGCTGATTGGCTACAGCAGCTATGGCTATACCCGTTTTGTAAATCTCGGGGTACTGAAAAAGCAGGTTCAGGGTAGCAGAACCGCCGCCGCTCCATCCCCACACAGCCACCCGGCTTGTATCCACATAGGGTAATTTCAGAATTTCCTGCGCTGCCAGCGCCTGATCTTTTATGTTCAGCATACCTACTTTGCGATAAATGCTTTTACGCCAGGCGTGACCTTTCGGGGCGGGTGTTCCCCTGTTGTCAACCGACACGTAGATATAGCCATCATTGGCCATACTGCCTTTGTACAAGCGGTTGCTGCCTGCGCCATAACTATCCACTACTGTCTGACCTGCTGGCTCGGTGTATACCTGAAAAACAATAGGATACTTTTTTGTAGAATCAAAACTGGTTGGTTTCATCATCCAGGCATCCATTTCTATGCCCTCGCTGGTTTTGATTTTGAAGAAAGTAACAGGAACGTCTGATTTATTTGATTGTGCCAAAGCGCTTTCAACAGCACTGTTACCATCCAGCGCTTTGTGGTTGGGCAGCGATATCCAGTCAGAAGCAGGCTTGGTATAGTAATTTGAAAAACGATGGAAGGCAAATTCAGCGTTTGGAGACAGCATGTAGCCGTGTGTGCCCGCCTGTGCTGCCGGTGACAGCCGCTCTGACTTTCCTTTGCCATTGATGCGCGTCCGGTAAAGGTATTGCTGTGTTGCATTGTCTGGCGAGGCCATAAAGTATACATAGCCACCCGCCTCATCTACAGCCACGATCTCCATCACATCAAAATTACCTTTTGTGATAAGCTTCTCATTTTTGCCATCGCGGCTGCGCCTGTATAAATGGCGCCAGCCGTCTTTTTCGCTTGCCCATAAAAACTCTTTGCCATTGTTTAACCAATCCCAGCCGCCAAAGCTATACTTGCTGTCCCAGCTAGGCAAAATATCAATCCAGGCTTCATCTTTCTCGGTATAAATCTGCTTTGCCTGCCCGCTGGCGATGCTGCAGAGGTACAGCTTGCTTTCGTTCTGCTTGCGGTTCAGTTGCTGCAGGATCAACTCATCCGGGTTAGCAGCCCATTCCATGCGGGGCACGTAATATTGTTTTGGATTGCCAGGCACATCCATCCATGTTGTCTTTACCGTGGCTACATCTGCTACCCCAATTTTATAAGGAGACAGTGCTTCGCCTGCGACAGGATATTCTACGGGCAACACGCCAGGGTATATGGAGTCTGTAAGGTTAACCAGCAGGTAATCTTTTACATCTGTGGCATCAATCTGCCAGAAAGCAATTTTCTTGCTGTCGGGGCTCCACCGGAAACCGTCGCGGCAGTAAAACTCTTCTTCATAAGCCCAGTCAAAGGTGCCGTTTATCCGTTTTCTGGTTCCGTCTTTTGTCAGCTGCGTTACTTTTTTTGTTGAAAGGTCCTCGGTATAGATATTGTTTTCACTCACATAGGCCACCTGCTTTCCGTCAGGCGAGAATTTAGCAAACATCAGCGACGAGACGGGACGATCCGTGCCTAACTGCTCCAGTGTCTGGTTTTGTAAGTCGTATACCCAGTAATCGCCTCTGGTATCGAGCCGCCATACTTTAACGGTATTGGTATAAAGTAACAGCTTTTGCTCGTCCGCTGAAAATGTAAAACTTCGCACCTTCAGCGGTTCTGTTTTGCCTGCAGGTACGAGCTTTTCTTCCGCAAGTATAATCTGCTTGCTTCTGGCCGGCAAAGTATACTTTACAATATCACCGCCCTCCTGCTGTGCATAAGCGTTGCCTGATTTTAACCAATAAACCGCCCCTCTGCTTTGTGCAATACCTGCAAAGGAACAAAGCACCAGATACAGTGAAAGCAACAGAAACCATATTGGTTTTAAGGTCTTCAGAGGTTTGTTCATGTTTTGGCAGTGTGCTTTTGTGTCGAACTTAAAGTTCAGTATTATTTAGCATAAAATCTCCAGCTTGTTTTATAGTTTTCCGGCAGGTCCTGGTCTGTAAGTATAGCCCGCACCATTTCTACAGGCAGGTTGTTCTGGTGCATCACAGCATCATGATATTGCTTGTTTGTCATTTTGCCGCTGTCTACCAGTTCTTTCTTAAGCGCATAAAACTGCAGGCCGCCCATCATGTAAGCCACCTGGTACAGCGGGCTGTAATGCCCTTCAAAAGAGCGGCGTACTTCACCCGCGGCATTGGCGCGCTCATGCCCTACCCGGTCTACCAGAAAATCGATGCATTGCTGCGGCGTCCATTTACCAAGGTGGTAATTGAGCGAAAAAATAATGCGGGCACAGCGGTGCATCCGCCAGAAAAGCATTCCGATTTTATCTTCAGGCGATTGTGGAAACCCCTCGTCCCAAAGCAGCATTTCCCAGTACAAAGACCAGCCTTCAGTCCAAAAAGGAGTATTGAAGTTGCGGTATTCTTTGTAGCGGTTGTTCATGAAGCCCTGCAAATGATGACCTGCTATCAGTTCGTGGTGCACGGTAGCGCGCGAAAAATGAGGGTTATTGCCCCGCATGCTCATCAGCTTATCTTCCTGAGACATGGAGCTGGTGGGATAAGAAATACTAAAAACCTCACCGCCTGTAAAGAACGGATTAACCAGCTGGCGTTCAGGCGTCATCATTTCCATCCGCCAGGTTTCCTCCGCTAGTGGCGGTATTGTAATTAGATCCTTCTTTTTTATAAAATCTACTGATTCGTTATACAACTTCAGCATGGCTTCGGGCTGCTCTCCGGCCGGTACATAAGTGTTTTTTACCTTTTCCAAAGCCTTATGCCAATCGTTACCAAAGCCCATTTCCTGCGACGCCTTCAGCATTTCCTTATCGCACCAGGCAAATTCCTTGTTGGCAATGTCAATCAACTCTTCCGGCGTATAAGGAATCATCTCATACTGTAGCTGCCTGATCAGTTCCTCTTTACCAATGGGGCTGCCTACAATACCACTTGCATCCGGCTTCTGGTTTTTGCCCAGTACATTTCCCTTTTTCTCTGCCAGCGTGGCATAGGCGGTCAGCAGGCTGTCTACCCGTTTATAGGGCAACGGTACCCACCAGGTAAACCCGGGGTCATAGTCGTAGTAAAAAGTATAAACACTTTTAAGGCCTTCCTGTAGATCCTTGATGGTGTTTTGTAAACGATATGCCAAGCTTCTGTCTAACGACGCTTCTTTTTGCAGTGCAGTTGTAGCAACCTGCAGGCTCTTTTCAATAGCATTCAGCTCAGTGGCCACCTGCTGCCCATTAATTGTATGACCACGCCTGCGGGGTATCTCCAGTGCATAAATCTTATCCGCAAACGGTAGCCATTTCTTTATTTGGTTTGATTCCTGCGATGCGTTGCCGAGCAGGCGCAGTTTATTTTCCAAATCCCGTTTCGTTAACAGGTAATCTACCCGGCTACCTGTATTCATACTTTCAAAGTTCAGTTTATCCAGTTCCTGCAGATAATTGTTATAAAGTTGCTGAAAGCGCGCGATATACTCCGGTGAGTTTCTCATGAAGTAGAAGCGGTTCAGACTTCCCTCATCCGCACGCAGCTTTACCATCAGATTATTTACATCGCTTGTTTGCAGGTATAAAGAGTTGCTATCCTGCGCCTGAACGGCTCTGGAAAAGACAGGTGAAAGGAGGAGAAACAGTAAAGAAAGCTTCAGAATACAAAAATCTGATCGTTTCATGCAAATTAGGTTTTATACTATGAATAAGCACAAGCGCCTGACATCCTGCACCTTTATATCAATCGACTTAAGCCCTTATCCTAATTTTATCAGGTCTGAATCTTCAGCATGTTGTGCATTACTCAGCCGAGATATTCCTCCTGGCTTATCCCGCTAGCTATATCTGTCCGGAGAGAAGGCTTCTATTAATACCGGCGCTTTCCTGTTCATCAGTTGCTCTGCCAGAATCTTACCTGTGGCCGGCGCTAAACTGATGCCCATCATACTATGGCCGGTTCCAAACAGCACATTGTTCCAGCGCTGCGTAAATCCGATGTAGGGCAAGCCATCCGGCGAGCAGGGCCGCAAGCCGCTCCATATATCTTTGGCTTCAGGCAAGGGACATTGAAAATCACCATAGTACCTGGAAATGGCATTATGAATGCCCTTTACGCGGTTAATATTCTTTTTTTGATTGTCATCCGTAATCTCCATTGTACCGCCGAAGCGCACTTCTTTACCAAAAGGTGTTACGGCTACTTTTCCTTCTACAAGTATGGCCGGGCGCTGAATAGCTGGAGAATTTTCTGCCAGAAAGCTGTAACCTTTTCCGCCCAGCATCGGCATGTTTATTTGCAGCTTTCTGGCTATCTGGCCAGACGAGGAGCCGGCAGCGATGATAATATAATCGCCGGCGTAGTCTCCTTTATCAGTGACAACAGCGGTAACCGTGCGGCCAGTGCAAGCAAAATCAAGCACTTCGGCATTTCGTACAATTTTAACACCCTTGCTTTCCAGCTCCTTCACCAGGAAATTATTTAACTTGGCTGGGTTCAAATGAGCATCGCCCGGGAAAAACACGCCACCCAACACGTCCATACCTGCGTATGGCTCCAGTTTCTGCACATCCTCCTGCGACAACACCTCCGTTGCAAGACCATGCTGGCCGGCAAGATGGGCAAACTCAATTTCTTCCTGTGCGGCTTCCTCAGTTTTATAAAGCATCAGAAGGCCTTTCTCCTCCAGGCCCAGATCAGCAGCAACATGCTGTTCTGCCAGGCTCAGGTAAAGACTTTTGCTGAACAGGCTAAGGCCTTTAAGGTAAGGAATGCTATAAGCTACATGCTTTTTGGTAGCTGACTGGTAGAAAAGCAGGCACCACTGCAAAAGCCTCTTGTCTAATTTAGGATGTATATAAAAGGGGCTGGTGGATGAAAACATCCACTTAAGTCCTTTTCCTATAATGCCGGGCGAGGCGAGTGGCACAATATGGCTGGGAACGATCATGCCTGCGTTACCGATGGAGCAGTTGGCAGACAAGTCTCCTTTATCCAGTATAGTTACCTCAAAGCCCTCTTCCGATAAATAGTAGGCAGTAAATAAACCAATAATACCGCCTCCGGCTATTACAACTTTGCTCATATTATATCACCTGAAATCCGTGTACATAAGGGTCTGCTTCATCCAGAAAAATCGAATTCAGGCCGGTTACAATGGCCCAACCTTCAATCCCTGGTAATATAGCCGGTTTACCTGCTACCGTTGTTTCTCCTTCAATAGTGCCTTTAAAAATGGACCCGATGTAGCTTTCATGTATAAATTCCTGCCCTGGTTTTAGCAGGCCTTTGGTATACCACTGGGCCATCCGGGCTGAGGTGCCTGTGCCGCACGGAGAACGGTCAATCGCTTTATCGCCATAAAAAACCGCATTACGCGCCGTAGAAGTTGGCTGTAGCGTATCGCCTGCCCAGAGGATGTGCGAGAGCCCGCTTATAGTAGGGTTCTCCGGATGCACGAAGCTGTACTTCCTGTTCATCCTTTCCCGAATCACCCGGCTCCATGAAATCAACTTATCAGCAGTAAATTCCTGTAAGCCAGGGAAGTTCTCCTGGGGGTCGATAATGCCGTAAAAGTTGCCTCCATAAGCCACGTCCAGTTTTAGCTCTCCCAGCTCCGGACATTCAATCGTTAAATTCTCCGCTTCCAGGTAGGAAGCCACATTGGTCAGTTTTACTGTTTTTACCTTGTTCCCCTCTTGGGTGTAGGTTACTTTTACCAACCCTGCAGGTGTTTCCAGGCGCAGCTGGCCAGGTATTTTAGGCGTGATCAATCCCTCTTCCAATGCAATGGTAACGGTTCCGATCGTGCCATGCCCGCACATGGGCAGGCATCCGCTGGTTTCAATGTAAAGCACCGCAATATCATTTTCAGGATCGTGCGGCGGGTAGAGTATACTCCCCGACATCATATCGTGGCCACGCGGCTCAAACATCAGTCCTTTCCTTATCCAATCATACTCCCGCAAAAAGTGCTGCCGCTTTTCACTCATGTTTACTCCCTGTAAGATCGGGCCGCCGCCTGCCACCAGCCGGACAGGGTTGCCACAAGTATGAGCGTCGATGCAGAAAAATGTTTTCCTTGCCATGGTAAGGTGTTATATGTTGTCTTTGGTGAGCTTTCCGTCGATGGTACGCCAGATCGATAATGGATTATGATCCTGTAGTTCCTGCGGCAGCAGTTCCGCTGGCGCAGACTGGAATGTAACAGGCCTTGCAAAACGCTTGATAGCATATGCCCCGACGGAGGTACTGCGGCTATCGGTGGTAGCCGGGAACGGACCGCCGTGCGTCATGGCATAGCTTACTTCCACACCCGTTGGTACTCCCCCGAAAAGTAAGCGCCCGCACTTCTCTCTTAATGTGTCTGTCAGGCTTCCTGCCTGTATCAGTTCTGATGTGGTACCCCATACCGTACAGGTAAGCTGCCCCTGCAGCTTTTCTGCCGCCCTTTCCAGGTCCTCCGGCTGATGATAAGTTACCACCAGTGTAAATGGGCCGAATACCTCTTCCTGCAGCGCCTCGTTTTGCAGCCATTGCTCTAATGGAACCTTGGCCAGCGCTGCATTGCCAACTAACACATCTTCATCCGGAGCCAGCAACTTTTCAACACCGCCTGCAGCCAGCAACTGATTTACTCCTTTATAGTAATTGCTGCAGATACCTTCGTGCAGCATTTTATTCGTTGGGGCGCTCTCAAGCTTTTCGGAAAGCCCCTGCAGGAAGCTTTCTGTTGTATCATTCTCCGGGTAAAAAATAAGGCCCGGACTGGTACAAAATTGCCCTACTCCTAATAGTACAGATTGTGCAGCCTGTTCGGCTAGCTGCTTACTTTCTGCTTCAGCTTTTTCAGGAAGTATAAAAATCGGGTTCACGCTGCCCATTTCAGCATAAACAGGGATAGGCTGCGCCCGCCGACATGCCTGATCAAAAATAGCTTTACCTCCTTTGTAAGAGCCGGTAAAAGCTACCGCCTTCGCTTCAGGATGCTTTACCAGTTCCTGCCCTACGTCTGCGCCACCGCTCACGTGCTGAAAAACAGCTTCGGGTAAGCCACAAGCTTGCAGCGCACGCTGGGTAGCCTTATACACCAACTGTGATGTTTTAGGATGCCCCGGGTGCTCCTTGTAGATAACGGGGCAGCCGGCAGCCAGTGCCGAAGCTGTATCACCGCCGGCAGTAGAAAAAGCGAAAGGGAAATTACTGGCCCCGAAAATTACTACCGGCCCTAAGGGCAACAGCATTCTGCGCAGGTCAGGGCGGGGTGCCGGCTGCCGGTCAGGGAGGGCCGTGTCTATCGTTGCCTCCGTCCAGGTGCCTTCTTCTAACATGCTGGCGAAAAGCTGCAGTTGGCTTATAGTTCTGCCGCGCTCTCCTGTCAGGCGGGCAAGCGGCAGGTTAGATTCCTGATGCGCTGTTTGCAGCAATTCATCGCCAAGCTGCTCTATTTCAGAAGCAATGGTTCTTAATAAACTTGCCTTTTCGCTGGCTGCAACTTTTTTGTATACTTTAAATGCTTTTGCTGCTTTATCAAATACCTGGTCAAGTGACATATTCTGCTATGTTAAGGTATGTATCATTATTCTCCAACCCCGCTGCCATACATTATACTTCTACACCTATCTTCTAGAAAGTTGAAACGGCTTGAAGCTTATTTTGCAAATCAGGCAAAACGGGCCGGTTTTCAAGCGCTTCATTAATAATCGACAAAACCTGTTCCCGCTCATCTCCTTCAAGCGGCATGCGTGGCAGGCGCACGTTTTCTGTACCAAGACCAGCTTGCACCTCCGCCAGTTTAATGTTCTGAACTAGCTTTGGATGGACATCAAGTTCCAGCAGCGGAAAGAACCATCTGTTTATCTGAACTGCCTCTTCACAACGTCCGGCTTTGATCAATTTGTAAATAGCGACCGTTTCTGCCGGGAAGGCACATACCAGGCCCGCTACCCATCCGTCTGCTCCCAGCACCAGGCTTTCCAAAGCTATGGTATCAACCCCGGAGAGAATCTTAAACCTGTTACCAAAGCGGTTAATCATTTTGGTAATGTTGGATACCTCCCGTGTAGATTCCTTTACCGCCTGTATATTACTTATATTTACTAATTCTTCAAACATATCCAGGGTAACAAGTATGCGGTAATCGATCGGATTATTATAAATCATAATCGGCAGATCCGTTGACTGAGCTATAGCCTTAAAATAAGCAACCGTCTCTTTATCATCTGCCTTGTACCTCATTGGTGGCAGGAGCATCAGGCCACTCACGCCGTTCTTTCGGGCGGTATCAGCAACCTCAATTGCTTTCGCTGTTGTTTGTTCGGCAATATTAAGAATTACGGGCACCTTGTTGTCTACAAAGGCAACCGTTTCCTGTACCAGCATAATCTTTTCTTCATCACTTAATGTACTGGCCTCTCCCAAAGTCCCGCCCAGGATAATTCCATTTACACCGGCCGCAAGCTGGGCCTCAATATTTTTTAGGAAAGCCGGAATATCAAGTTCATCTTTATCGGTAAACTTTGTGGTTACGGCCGGAAACACTCCCTCCCATTTTATAGTCATAGCATTTGCAAATTTAGGTGACTGAATTTTATACGATTTGATATATATGGAACAAAACTAAGGTTTAGGCGCAAAAATTGGAAACAGTATTTTACCCATTTCTAATACTATACTATCCTTATTCAACCTAATTTTTTAAATTATGGTTAAAATTTGTAATATACCTGCTGTAAAGCATAAATCAGATTAGTTCTATGAAACCCGTCCATTTTAAAATTCCACGAACCTCCGGCGAATCTATACGCGTGCAGTATGAGGAACAGGAGCACTTCTATGATAATCTTCACTTCCATCCGGAGGTACAGATTATGTTTATCCATGAAAGTTCCGGCACCCGGCTGGTAGGAGATAGTATCGGAAGTTTTAATCCCGGAGATGTTTTGTTGCTGGGGGCAGACCTGCCACATGTTTTTCGTAATGATAAAAAGTATTATGAACCAGATTCCGGGTTAAAGGCCAAGAATACTTCTGTTTTTTTCGATACAGATTCTTTTGGTGAAAAATTCTTCTCTCTTCCTGAAGTCTATCCTATCACAAAACTTCTGCTTAACAGCAAAAGAGGTATAAATGTAACCGGTGAAACCAAACATAAATTAAACGGTATGGTGCAGGATCTACTTTTGCATCATGGCTTTAGCAAACTACTGCAGGTTTTTACTATTCTCGATCTTCTTGCCTGCTCTAAAGAGATCGAATTACTGTCTTCTGTCGGATTTGATGGCCCTCCAAAAGACTCTGACAGTAAAAAAATCAATGATGTATTCACTTATATCATGAAGAACTTCTCTGAAGAAATCAAGCTCCAGGAAGCTGCTGCTGTTGCCAACATGAGTGTAAATGCATTTTGCAGATACTTTAAGCACCACACCCGCAAAACCTTTTCAACGTTCTTAAATGAAATCCGCATAGGGCACGCCTGCCGCCTGCTGATAGAAGACAAATGGAATATCAGGGAAACTGCCTTTGCGTGCGGTTATGATAATATTTCATATTTTAACAGGCAATTTAAAGATATCACCAACTATACGCCTTCTGAGTACGTGAAAATGCACCGGGAGAAGTTCACCCCGCTTCTGGTTTAAATAGAAGGTTTAATCCAAGGTGGTATGGATTCAGTAAGCCTCTGGCTCAGCCTATATTCCTGGTTACTGCGCATTTGCGATACCTGACTGTCCTTCCCACTCCGGCGGGTCTACCCCCATAAGATGCTTTACAAAAAAGTCGCGCCTTTTGTGCTCTCCATAGTCTCCTCCCATAGAGTGGCCCATGCCCGGCACCATCAGAAAGTCGAAGTTTTTATTCGCTTTGATAAGGGCATTCATGAACTGCATGGTAGACGCCGGATCCACATTATCATCCATTTCGCCCAATATCAGTAATAGCTTTCCCTTTAGCTTATGCGCGTTTGTTACGTTGGAAGAAGCGCTATACTGCGGCCCGATGGGGAAGCCCATCCATTGCTCGTTCCACCACATCTTGTCCATACGGTTGTCGTGGCAACCCGAAGAAGATACAGCGACCTTGTAGAATTCGGGATGAAACAAAAGAGCACCCGCAGAACTTTGCCCTCCGGCAGAGTTTCCGAAAATACCAACGCGGCTTGTATCCATATAAGAATACTTTCGGGCAGCTGCTTTTATCCAGGAGATCCTATCCGGGAAACCTGCGTCTTTAAGGTCTTTCCAGCAAACATCATGGAATGCTTTTGAACGATTGGAAGTACCCATCCCATCCATTTGCACTACAATAAAGCCCAATTCAGCCAGTTCATGCAAAAACTGGTACCGAAAATCAGGATTAAATGTTTTCGGGACAAACGAATCCTGCGGGCCTGCATAAATGTACTCAATCACAGGGTATGTTTTGGAAGCATCAAAGTTTGTGGGTCTGATGATGATTCCCCAAATATCTGTTTTACTATCTCTGCCTTTGGCCGTGAACACTTCCGGCTTTTTCCAACCGGCACCTTCCAGCTTTGTGATATCGGCCCTTTCCAATTCCATCAGCACCTTTCCGTCAGCAGCACTTCTCAGAACTGTAACTGGCGCCATATCCACCCTCGAATAATTATCTACAAAGTATTTATAATCCGGGGAGTAGGTAGCCGTATGATTTGCGTTTTCGGTAGTTAAGGGGGTAAGTCCAGTGCCATCAAAGTTTATCTTGTAATGCTGGATCAAGTATGGGTCCTGCCCCTGTTCCCGGCCGCTGCCTGCAAAAATGATTGTTCTGGAAGGTTCATCCACCTGCACCACTTCACGTACTACCCAGTCCCCTTTCGTGATCTGGTTCTTTATCTTCCCGGTTTCACCATTGTACAGGTACAGGTGGTTCCAGCCATCTCTCTCCGAAGCCCATATAATTTCTTTGCCATCTGCTACATCGTAGCGATATTTTTTGCCACTGTAGTCGATAAAAGTTTCGCTGGTTTCCGCTATCAGGTCTTTTACTGCGCCTGTAACAGCATCTACCTCCAGCACTTTATAAGCCTGGTGTCCGCGCTGGTTATACTCTACCGTAAAGGCATGGCTGTCTTTCCGCCAGTCAGGGTTTGATATACTATATTGATTGGGAATCAGCGAAGGATCTATACTTATGTGTTTTTTAGTATCAACTATAAAAAGCTGGGGTGTCTTCTGTGGCAGCGCATCTCCCGGTTTAAGGTAGTTGCGGGAGTGAAGTTTAGGCTGGAGCTGGTCGTCCGGCGAAGATTCAATCAAATAGACAAGATGTGGCTTATTGGGGCGCACTTTGTTTGTAGCTAATTTTTTAGAATCTGGTGCCCAGGTGATAAAAGCGGAGTAATATTCACCCGCTGATCCGTCATAGCTCAGCTGATATTCTTCCTTCTTATCAGTGGCAGACTGAATATAGACGTTATAGTTTTTGATATATGCCATCCATTTGCCGTCGGGTGAAGGCACAGGTTTATTGTTGAACTCATCAAAACCATCCCCCCAATATCTGTTGGACCGCTGCCCTGCCGACACTTTGCCCTTATCCTGAATTTTATAAGAGTTCAAAGCGCTGCGCCATTCTTTCCCGTCTATAGTAAACTCTATAGCTTTACCATTATCAGCAAAAGTGATAACAGAAAAAGGGAGATTGTATGGTTCTACTTCTCTGTTCAGTGCTGAGGATAAGCTCTTGGCTAATTTCACCTGGTCAAAAGCCGGTTTGCGCGTCTGCTTTTGTGCATCTACCAGGATAAACTCCTTTCCTCTTGGCGTAGGGTTCAGATACCAAAACTTGCTGCCCTCCTCTAGCCAATGAAAATTTCGCGGAGCATAAAAGACTTTATCTTTTAAGACTTCCTTTAAATCTTCGGCCCTTTGATAATCAGCTTTGGTGCCTTGCGCCTGGGTAGTGCTTGAAACACCAAAAAGTATGGTTACAATATAGGCGACTACAACTGCATAGGCCGGCTTATATTGCCAGGCAGTTTCCCTGTTAGGGTTATTAGGACTAGGCATACAAAATTGTTTTGGATTACTAATTTATGTAAATGGTGCCTTGAATGTTAAAAGCAGCTTATAATGTCATCAAAGTATAACATTATATAGCAAGGCGAAATGTTAAGTATAAACAGCTTAAGGCTAAGGCATGCTCAAAAGCTATATATTATACTTTATCTGTTCTTTTCTTCTTGTATTCAGCTAAAAAACCTTTACTCAAGACAAGTATAAAATATAATTATCAGTGCATGTATAAACCCATAAATAATAACTGGCTTATGACATATACACCTTATTTAAGGAAGTCTGCTCACCGCCTCTGTAGTGCGCAGAAGCAAATGAGCAGAAACCATTCATCAACAACAATCAATATCCTGGATTTTGAGTTAAATTTGGGTTCTTGTTTATTTCCCCTTCCGGTATCGGGAACAAGGTTTTTGTCGGATCGCTTGGCTTGTGGTTGAACCAGGCTTTAGTTGAGAATACACCAAAACGAATCAGGTCCTGCCGGCGATGTGCTTCTGCCGCAAATTCCCAACCTAGTTCGTCCAGGAACCTGCCATACTTAATATCGGCTCCTCCCTGTTTATTTGTAATGCTACCATCTTCTTCCTGATAGCCATACTCATAGGTGCTTCCCTGCATCAGTTCATCACCTGTAACCACTGCTTTGGCAGGATTGGTAGTCCTAAATGCGCGCTCACGTACTTGAGAAACCAGTTCAGCGGCCTCAGCAGCCCGCCCTGTTCGCAAGAGGGATTCTGCTTTCATCATAAGCACATCTGCATACCGGAACATAGGATAATCATTATCAAGGCCGCCTGTTGCACCCATTTTGATAGCATACTTACCAATGCGATAGCCGTCATTAGACGCTGTCCCCGCCATACTTGGCACTTCTTTCTGATAGTCAATGACTACCTCCCCGGTTGTGGCACTTGTTTGCGGGCCCATAATCCAGGTATCCTTTAGCCGGCCATCTTCCTCATCATAGGTATCAATAAACTGCGGTACGGCACAATTGCCGCCCCATGGGCCAGCCTGCATGGCATAGACAAACCGGCTCAGCGGATCCAGCGTTTTCATGTGAACTGAATTCTCCGGACCATAAATTTCATCATAAGGCACAGCAAAGATGATTTCTTTTGAATTCTGATTAGTCCATGTAAATACGTCCGAGTAGTTCGGGTCAAGCACATACTTCCCGCTGCTGATAATATCGTCACACTCCTGAATGCTTTTTTCCCACTGTGCTGTACCGGTATATACTTCCGCATTGAGATAGATTTTTGCCAGCAGAGCTTTTACGCCCCACTTATTAAGCTGACCATACGTATTTGCCGGATCGTCGCTCAAAAGCGACAACGCATCTGTCAGTTCCTTTATCACAAAGTCATATACCTCTTGGCGCGTACTCTGCTTAGGGAGACTTGCATCTCTGTAATCTGTCACGATAGGCACATTGCCGTGGTTATCCAGCAAAAGATAGTAAGCAAAAGCCCTGGCTGCTTTCAGTTCTGCCATTAAGCTCTCTTTGCCATTTTCGATGGCGATGTCGCCATCTTCAATCTGTGACAACACCCGGTTAGCCGTTGTTATACTGCGGTAAGCGCTTTGCCAGGTATTTTCCGGCTGCCATTGTAAAGGGTCCCATCTGTGCTGGTGCATCTGCAGGTACGTGCCGCCATCGTACCACCCGTTGGGCCGGGCAGGAGTTATAATGGCATCCGCACTTTCTTCCTGCAAATCAAAATATCCCTGCCAGCCCATCATTAATCCCCGGAACGACGCATAAACCGGCGCAACAATAGCGGGAATATCCTTTTCGGTGGGGTGAAAACTAGTGGCAAGTACTTCTGAGTATACTTCTTCGTCCAGGTCTGTACAAGAGCTTATCAGGCCTGTTGCTCCTATCGAAGCAGCCAGCATATATAAAGTAAGTTTCTTTTTCATAATCATACATTAAATTAAAACCTTAAAATGTCACACTCAGACCAGCTGTAAACGTACGGGTAGTAGGATACTTATCACGCTCATCATTGCCGGGATTAAAGCCTGTATAATTTACGCCTTCCGGATCGATGCCCTTATATCCTGTGATGGTAACCAGATTGAGGCCGGACACATAAATTCTGGCATTCTTGACAAAACTTAGCAGATCGGATGGCAAGGTGTATCCCAAGGTCACATTATCTATTTTCCAGTAGTCGCCTTTCTCTATATATTCGCTCACGTATACCAAATCGCTATTGAGTCGCTGACCATACACGGGATCATAAGCTGTTTTAAGCATATTGTAGGCCGGATTCTTGGGGTTCTCATAAAACATCCGCTGGAAGTTGAGAATTTCATATCCAAATGCACCACGCATGTTTACCGCCAAATCGAAATTTTTTACAGTGATAGCGTTGTTCCAGCCTACTATGTGTTTAGGAATTCCGTTGCCATAGTATTGCCTGTCTTCCTGTTTGGCATCGTTGATAGGAATTGTTTCCCCGTCTTTACTTTCAATCAACCAGCCTCCATTCTCATCTACTCCTACAGTTTTCCATACATAGAAATTTCCGATAGGCTCCCCAACTTTTACCCGGTGCGTATAATCCTGAATTGGTTCTCCCGTGAAGCCTGCAGTAAAGAAATCGCTGGTAGCTTCGAACTGGTCGTTTGAGAGTGAAACCAATTTGTTGCGGTTTGTAGAATAAGTAACATTAGAGTTCCAGGTAAAATCAATATTTTGAACCGGCACAAAATTCACTAACACTTCAAGCCCTTCATTTTGCAGCGTACCGGCGTTAATCAGCATGTAGCTAAACAGGTAAGGAGGAGTAGGTACTTCAAATTCGTATAGCAGGTCTTTTACATGTCTTCGATAAACATCTACTGAGCCACTTAACCTATTATTAAAGAATCCGAAATCCAGGCCTGCATTATATTCTTCTTTCTTCTCCCAGCGAAGATCAGGGTTAAAATTGCGGGCCGGCACAAAGCCCCGCACCCACTGCCCGTTAATATAGGCACCATTCTCCTGTCTAAAATCATAGCTGATTTGCGACTGATAAGGATCGCTCGCGATAGTACCTGTTACCCCATAGCCTGCTCTTAACTTAAGGTCAGTGACGGCAGAGACACCTTGTAAGAAAGGCTCCTTACTGATACGCCACCCGGCAGAAACAGCAGGAAAGCTGCCCCATTGGCTGTTAACGCCAAATTTAGAGGAGCCTTCACGCCGTAAACTTGCCATAAAAAGGTATTTGTCATCCCAGCTATAGGTAAGCCGGCCAAACACCCCGGCTAGCTGCCATTTATTTTTATAGCTATCCATGCCTGCCTGACCAGTCTGGAGTGCCTGCCCGGTTCCCAGGTTATTCCAGCCATAGGCATCTGTAGGGAAATTCCAGTTACTTGAAGAAAAACCCTCATTTATCTCGTCCTGCCAGCTATAGCCACCAAGAATTGTGAAGCGATTCAATCCGATAGCTTTAGAATAATTACCTGTCAGCTCCAGCAGGTTTTGCCTGTTTGCGTTTGTTTCCCTTGAGGCATTACTGTTTCTGTTATTTAACCAGGTATCCGTATGGTTGAAAGTTGTGGCATAACCGCTTAACGAGCTATACTCGTTATGAGAAACCAACAGCTTTAAATCCAGATCCTTTATGAGTGTATAATCTAAACTACCGCTCATCCTCATTTCTTTGATAACATTCTCAGAGTTTGCTTCATAGATTCTAGAGACAGGATTTTCGTAGAAGTATCCGTCTCTCTCCTGCCATTTGCCATCTTCGGTTCTGACATTATCGGTTGGGTTACGAATAATTGCCTGCCGGTAAGCATAACCATCTGCGCCACCTTGTTTGGCCGATGTAATGCGATTAATAAGTTGAATATTTGCTCTTAGTTTATCATCAAACATGGAGTGATTTAAATCAGCGCGTGCAGTGAATCTTTCCTGCCCGGATCTCAGCAGAATTCCTTCCCACTTCCGGTAATTAAGCGATGCCGTTAAGTTGGTGTTTGCATTCCCGCCAAAGAAAGTCAGGTTATGATTCTGACTTATAGGAGTCTGCATAATTTCATCCAACCAGTCCGTATTTCCGCCATAATCTGTATACTTAATTCCTTCTTCACTTATAAGCCGGCGGTAGTCATCTCCTGTCAGCAATTCCGGTCTTCGGGCAATTGTCTGCACATTTACATAGGTATTATACTCAATGGTACTACGCTCCCCCCGGTTTTTACGGGTAGTAATTAATATTACGCCCCCGGTGGCCCTTGTTCCATAAATAGCAGCTGCTGATCCGTCTTTCAGCACATCCATCGATTCTATGTCTTCGGGTGCTACTGTATTAAGGCTGCCTGGTATCCCGTCTATCAGCACCAACGGATCTGAAGAACCATTAATAGATGTTATACCTCTCAGGTTAATCTGAGTGTTAGCCGTAGGGTCGCCACTTGGGGTAGTTACGCGCAAGCCTGCTACTTTTCCCTGTATAAGTTGCGCAGCATCGCGCACAGCACCCTTCGTAAATTCGTCGCGTTTCACGCTAGCCACTGAACTGGTTACATCGCCTTTCTTTTGCGTACCATAACCTATTACAACTACCTCCTGTAGTTGCTTCTCATCAGGAAGCAACTTTATATCAAGCTGAGACCGACTATTAAGCGGCACTTCCTGGGTAGTAAAGCCAATATAACTAAAAACCAATGTAGCACTCTCAGGAGCAGAAATTTGGTACCTACCTTCCGAGTCTGTAGCAGTAGCGGTAGTAGAACCTTTTACCAGTACTGTTACTCCCGGCAAAGGATTGCCATCTTCAGAAGAAGTAACTACTCCTGAAACCTGTACATCTGCTACTGTGACAAACCGGCTGCTGCCACTGTTAGCCAGAGCTGTTCCGCTCCATATGCAAGGAACTATACTATATAATATTGCATAGCTCGACATTGCACAAATTTGTTTAACCAATTTCCATTTCATATTGTCTTAAAGTAATAATGTTAAAATCTATTTTAACTAAATTGCTGAAAACTATAGCTTACCTAATGAAAAGAATATAATGCACCCCTTATTAAGTATTCTCAAAACCGCGAAAAATACTGTGAATGTGTTTATAAAAAAGTCAAAGCTTCGACAGAATCTAATTAGAAAGCAATATTTACTAGCAGAAGCACAGCCGACACATATTAAAAAGTATTTTGTTTAATATAATTTAAAATAAAAATAATTATATATATTTTAAGGTAATTATTGGCCTATTACAAGCTCACAAGATCAAATCATGCAAAGCCTGCACTCCCTACCTGGGGGTATTTAAAAAGACTGATTAAATATTCTCTGGAATAAGTGTTATAGTAACTCTTATTAAGAGTATGCTAAAGTAGTAAAGAAAATTTCTAGCGAATTCATTAATGTTAGCTATTCCTAATACTATATTAACATTGAGGCTATTTTGTAGCTACGCTTAATTTATAAAGTATAAAATGCGGGATTGAAAGGCCATATAATGGTTTTTAAAGCATCAGCAAGGGACGCTTCCAATTACATTTGTTTAGCTACCTCTCGAATGCAACATCGTATTTGAGATAAAAGCTAGTACCAGGTTATGCAGATAGTTTAGATGCGCGTAGTATAAGTATAAATTCACTTGTTTCTGCCAACTAATGCGATTGGAGGATCCAGCTTTCGTCGTCATTGAGCGCTTTAGCAAAGTGAATTGAGCCCATAAGCCAGCGCATGGAATATTTGTAAGTTGCTTTCAGTACAGCGCTATCCCGCCTCATGGGTTTTGCGTCGTATGTATCGCTCCTTTATTTTATCCCATGGAGAAATATTTTTTGTTCCAAGGATAATTAGCCTGTTTGTATTATCAAGAAACGCCACCGCTCCTATGAAAAAGATCCTGCTTTTGTTTTTACTCTCTTACACAGGGTTGGCTTTGCCTCCTGCTTCAGCTCAGACAACGCAACAAGTTGCTACAACCAAGATTACCTTTTCAAACCCCCTTGACGTGCAAATAGGGGACCCTTACGTGCTGTACACTGATGGGACATATTATATGTATGGCACGGGCGGCGGAGCTGAAAAAGGCTTCACCGCTTATTCATCTAAAGATTTGGTGCATTGGCAGCCGGAAGGGCAGGTATACTTCCACGACAACAGCAACGGCTGGAGCGACCCTGCTGCCAGTTGGGGCGGTGCGTATTGGGCGCCCGAAGTCTATGAGGTGAACGGGAAGTTCTATATGTTCTACAGTGCACAATGGAAGGTAAATCCAACCCACGAAGAAGAAAATTTCCGCATAGGGGTGGCGGTGGCTGATAAACCCACAGGACCTTTCGTTGATCTGGCCAACAAGCCGGTATTCAACCCGGGCTATCCCGTCCTTGATGCCAACGTGTTCTTTGACTCCGACGGCAAAGCTTACCTGTACTACTCCCGTGCGGCGTACAAGCACCCCGTGGAGAGCGAAATTACCGATTGGGCCCGAAAGAAAGGCTGGTTTAAAGAAGTAGAGGAAAGCTGGATATATGGCGTAGAACTGAAACCAGACTTTTCTGGTGTTATAGGCCAACCGGTGCTGTTGCTGCACCCGCCCGTAAGCCTCAACGACAAACAGGCTGAATGGGAAAGCCGCTCGGTGACATCTCACGAAGTAAACCGCCGCTGGACGGAGGGTTCAGTGACGTTCAAGAAAAATGGTATTTACTACATCATGTATTCAGCTAACTATTTCGGCGGACAGCATTATGCCGTGGGATACGCCACCGCAACTTCGCCTTTAGGTCCCTATAAAAAGGCGTCAAACAACCCGGTGCTGCAGCGGAACACCAACGAAGGCGGTTCAGTGACGGGTACAGGGCACAACAGCATCACCTACTCCCCAGACGGCAAGGAAATGTTCATTGTCTACCACGGCAGAACAACGAAAACCGGAGACGAGCGGGTCGTTTTCATTGACCGGATGCAGGTGAAGGACGGGAAGATAAAAGTATTTGGCCCTACAACTACACCTCAACCGCTTCCCTCAGGTATACAGGAAAATTAAAATGATGGCGCACTGTTACACTGTGATGCTACTGTATCAGGTGCACATCTCTTACTTATTATCTGACTATCTGGATTTTGCTTCCTGGGGCAGCCCTTTAAAACTTACTTCCTTCACTCCTTCATGCGTAGGCCTCACCTGCCTGATGCTGCCGTCTTTGTTGAACTCCAGTTTGTCGATACTCACCTCGCGGTTATAGCCCGCTGCTTCTCCCTGGTTGATCCCATTGGGATAGTTGAAGCGGTGATACACAATATACCACTCGTCTTTGCCCGGCACCTGAATTACAGCATGGTGGCCTGTCGCATAGATTCCTGCCGCGGGGTCTTTGGCTATTACCAAATTGTTTTCCGGCACCTTTATTTTACCCAGCGGGGAATCAGAAGTGCCATAGCGTACGCTATAGTTTTCACTGCGCGTATCGTCTTCAGACCACATAAAATAGTAGGTACCGTTCCTGTAAAGCACGTGCGCCCCTTCCCTGAAAGTAGCGTCCGGCGTCATAACTTTCGTAGTGCCAGGCTTCAGGGAAGTCATGTCTTCATTCAACTCGGCACCGGCCATATAGCCGTTGCCCCAGTACAGGTAACTTTTGCCTGTACTGGGGTCCCTAAACACATCCGGGTCTATCTGCTGCCCACCTGTAACACCCTTTGGAAAGGCATCAATCAAAGGCTTTCCAGAGTCTACAAAAGGACCTGTAGGATTATCGGCCACAGCAACACCAATCTTCTGTGCAGCTGTAAAATAATAGAAGTACTTGTACTCACCGTTTATTTTTTTCTCGATGATACTCGGTGCCCAGGCGTTTCTACTAGCCCAACTCACGTCTTTGTTCAGGTCCAGAATAATACCTTCATCTTTCCAGTTCACCAAATCCTTAGAAGAGAAGGTCTTAAAGTACGTGCCTGACCAGCCGGTAAAGCCATCGCTTGTGGGATAGATATAAAACTTGCCTGTTTTTTCAGAATACATAACATCCGGATCGGCATAGAAGCCTTCCAGCGCCGGGTTGTGGTATTCTCTTGCTACTACTTCATAAGTCTTAGGCTCCTGCCCCTGTATCTGTACTGTATACTTTACTGGTCCTGCTGTAAAGTTCTGGGCAGCTATTGGTGTAATGGTAACGCCAGGGAAAGTAGTGAAGGCCGGGTCAAAAGAGGTTAAGCTGGTTCCCGGCTTTACAGGCAGGGTAAGCTTTTTAGCTGCGGTGTCTAAGGAGATGTTTATCTTCTTCAATGCAGGGGCTTTGGCTGACATGATGATGTCATCAGTTGTTCCCCACTTGCGCATCAGTCTTGTCGCTTCTTCTGCCGTGATGGGTAGCACCGTGCCATGGCGGGGATGAAAATTCATACGCACTTCCTCATCTATGACCGTGAAATTCTGCAGGTCTTTGCTTTTGGTAAACTGGTATTTCCCTTTTGTATACACATCATACATCAGGATATACTCGTCGCTGTTATTCAGTTTGAAAACACCTGAACCTTCTACCGGATCCTTTGTCTGCTGCACATACTTGTCCTGCAGCACATACCCTTCCGTGAGCTTATCGGAAGTGGCGATCTTTATACCAGCCCCCTCTCCTTCTGTTTTAAAGAACAAGTGGTATTTGCCATCTTTGTAAATAATATCGCCATCAATGGCAGCACTGTTGGTGGGACTGTAGAAAAGCTGCTTCGGCGTGGTTTCCAAAGCGGTAAAATCCTCATTGGCATAGGCGTAATAAATCTTATCCGGCTCCTCTCCATGCTTCATCGAGAAGTAAATCATATACTTTCCTGCTTCGGGATTATAGATTGTTTGCGGAGCCCACACCCGCAGCAGGTCTTCCTGGTTAGGAAACTGCTCCTGGATGTTCACCACACTGGAGGTCCAGTTAACCAGGTCCGTAGACTTCATCAGCACCATGGCCCTGTTGGAACTCCAGCCGTTGGCCGACACCATATCAGTTACCACCATGTAGAATGTTTTGCCATCGGCTCCACGCAATATATGCGGATCCCGTACGCCGCCAGTCGAGCTGATGTCTTCTGAATTGATGACTGGCTTGTTTCCGTTCAGGGCTCTGTAGGTATATCCATCCTTGCTCAGAGCAAACCGAATCGCTTCTTCGTCTTTGCTGTTACCGGTAAAGTAGGTGAACAGGTAGGTACTTGGCTTTTCTGCTGCAACCTCTGCCTGGGTGCTCGTTCCAGCACCGTTTCCGGCAGTGGAGCCAGAAAGTTGCCGCCCACAGGACGCAGCCAGTACACTCAGGGCAAACCCAATGTACAGGCTCATGCGTTTGCTTTTATTTATTGGGGTGTATTTGTTAGAAGCAGTATAGAAGTGCATATTTTAATCTAATTCAGCAGTTAACTGTTCTCTTTCCTAATAAAAACTTATTGTGGCTGTTACTTCTAAGAAACAGCTTATCCCGCTATACTCCTTTATTGCAGGTGTAGCGTATGGTCTGCGGCTTACTAATAATGTTCTCTTGTATCATTTAAACGACAATTCTTTGGTTGATGGATAGGAAGAAGCTTCACTAATGCAATGTAGAAGAAAGCTTCAGAGCTAACAGGAATCCTTTGAAAAAGACAGGTGCGCTTTCAGGCGCACATGCATACACTTTTTACAAGTTCTCTTTCTCTCCCACCAGATTAATTCGGTAGCTGTAGCTATACTTTTTATCTAGTAACCGGTACTCGTCGTGCGGCAGCATTCCCCAGCTGTTGTCGCCCCCCAACCCACGTTGCTTCAGGTCTATGTGCAGAAAAACTGTGTTCTGCGGACAGATATCAGTTGGGTGCTGCTGCTGCTTTGTCAGGCCAGGGTCCATTTGCTCCGCACTATAGTTTAGCGCATTAAACCCAATAGGCTGCAACCCCTCTATTACCAGGCCCTGCCTTGCCTCGTTCCGAACTCACCGGCCACATCCTCTGCCGTAAACTTCAGTTTATTTCCGTCCTTCTCAATTTTCAGCTTAGCTTTTCTACTGGTGGAATTCGCAAAGTAGCTACCGTTACTGAATTGCAGTTGCTCTCGTGCAATCTCATGCCCCGCTGGCACCAGCTCTGTTGCCTTTTTGGTGTATGCATACAGGTTCAGAAAGTACTCTTCGCCCTCCTTTGCGTTGATATAGTATGCTGCATTTGTCAGGTCTTAATCAAGCTTCTTTATTTTTATATCCCGGAACTGTATTCCCTGCCCCTCACTCTGAAAGGCGATGTACCCCTCCTTTAAAAGCTTCCCGTCTTGTTTCACTGCCGGATCATAATTATTGGCCACTTCTCCTCCTATTTGTGGTTTCGTGTACTGCAACACCGTATCTCCGTTGATGATGTGTATTACAAGTGAATCCTCATGCACAATGAGTTCGGCTTTTACCCACTGGTTCCAGTCATACGTTTCGGAAGAAGAGTCAATGCAGTGCCTGGGGTCCATCTTCCCTTCATAGAATACCTCTGTTCCGGGAGAGCACATATTTCCTGTGGGGCGGGGCTTGCCGTCTCCTGCTCCTGCCAGTAACTGGAACTCCACAGAGATTGGCCAGTCCTGCTCCTTCAGAATACTATTAGGATCCTGCGCATGAAACATCACGCCGCTGTTTCGATAAGTATAGTCCGGCGCATCCTCCAGCCACTGGTCTGTGAACCGGTACTCCCAGGTCAGGTGGTAAGACGAAAAAGGCTCTTTATAAAAGAGGTGGCCAAAGCGATTGTCAAACTTTTCATAATCGTCATAGTTCACCTCTAGCACGCCATCTTTCACCCGAAAGGTATTGGCGAAATTATCCCCTACTTCATGATAGTGTATCTTAACGATCCAGTCGTCTATGTCTCTGCCGTTAAAGAGTGTCTGCCACTCGTTAACCTCCTCACTTGGCTTTCCGGTGTTGCCTGTAGAGCAGGAAAAGCCCGGCAGTATAAGGACAAAGAACAAGACAATATTTTGCAACCGAATACCTCTGTTTTGTAGTACTGAAACCATATATCTTTAAGTTTTTAGTGTACAACTTATAAAGCCTGAAAAGAGCAACGACAGATCTATCCTTTACCCCAGAAGCATTAGGTCATCTCTTTTGATATACCCTTACATAGTCCACTTCATACTTCCTTGGGAAATCAGTTGCAGCAGGATCTCCTCCATTCGCGCCTATAGCAAGGTTTAAGAGAATGTAATGGGGCTGGTGAAAAGGGTTATAACCGTCCGGGTTGAGGGTCTGGCTCAAGTCCACCTCGTTCAGCAACTCATTGTCCAGGTAAAGCCTGATGTATTTTTCAGTCCAGTCCATTTTCCAGACGTGAAACTTCTCCGCCCATTCCGGATCCTGCGCAAGAAAGCGGGAAAAGAGAATCTTTTGCTCATCCCAAGCCGCCCGCTCATTTGCATGCGCCCATGCAGCATTTGCCAGTATAGTAGGTTGCCCCTTCACGCGGTAATATTCCATTATGTCGACCTCCCCGTTCGCCGGCCAGCCTTTGGATACGCCTAAAGTCCAGATAGCAGGCCACATGCCCATGGCCGTGTCTATTCTGGCTCTGACTTCTATGATGCCGTACTGAAAGATCTTTTTCCCGTTGGTGTTGATACTCGCAGAAGTGTAGTCGGCGTACTCCCTATTCTTCCTCCAGTCTTTGCTGGAAGAGTCATAAAATTCGTTTTGAACTTTCTCCCGCTTTCCCTCGATCACCAAGACACCGTCCTCGATTCTTGCATTTCCCAGCTTATACCATTGCAATTCGCGGTTCCGCTTAAACCCTTGTTCATAAGACCAGTTCGCGCTATCCGGCCTCCCTCCCTGGTTGAACTCGTCCTGCCACACAAGCACATAACCTTCCTGTGCAGGAGTTTCTTCGCCTGAAGTGCCAGATATAGAGCCGAAATGTAGCAGCACCTCCTGTCCGATCCAGGAGGTCGGAACGGTAAACGTTCTGCGGTAAGTGCCCACCGGATTGTAGTTATTATCCACGTAGGGCGGGTTAGCCGGGAAAGGATACGTTACGTTGGTATAGATGGGAATATCTTGCCCCTCCAGTTCCCAGTTGGAAGGCACCGGAATAGTGGGCCATTTGCTATCGTCAAAGTCCTCGCGGTAAAAATTCTGTGGCCTGTCTGCCGGCTTCTTCACAAGGAAAAATTTCCAACTCCCATTCAAAGACTTGTAGTAAGGTGACTTGCTATAGTCGTCTTTACGCGCATCCTGGGCGTTGTCATAGCGCATGAAGGTAGCATGGGGCTTCTCCTTGTTGTAATCCAGCACAGCCGGGTTCTCCCACTCATTGCCTACGTGCTGCTGTGCCAGCAGCACGTTCGCCCACATAACATAAAAGATAATAATGGTAATACTTCGCAAAGAACCCATCGTTTACTAATAATTTAAATCAAAAAAGCGTTGTAGATTTTCCAATTAGCTATGGACTCCATAATTACAGTTTAAATTGGGTATACAATACCCAATTTAATATTTAGCACCATCGTTACTTACCTGCACCTCAACCGTCTGTGGTTGTAGCCCTGGTGACTGAAGTGTGACTTTTACCTTCCCTGCCTTCTGCTGTGCTTGCACATAGCCCAATAATTTGCCATGAAATGCCTTGCGATTGTTAGCCTTATAATTTTCGTGGCTCACCAGGCTGCCACTTTCCAGCCCCAGGAGTGTAGCAGGCCCCTCTACGGATACCGTAATTTCATTCTCGGCATTGTAGATAGTGTTACCGTCTTTGTCTACTACCTCCACTACAATATGTGCCACCTCTTTCTGTCTTCCATCAAGCGATTGCCGGTCTGCAGTGGCTTTGAGGGCATACGGCGCTCCAGCCGTTTTCAGAAGGTGCTGCCCTACCTCTTTTCCATTATCATAGCCTTTCACCAGCAACTCGCCTGGCTGGTAGTTTATCTCCCACTCCAGCACGCGCGCAGTAGCCTGGGAAGAGGATTTCCTTCCAAGTGACTTTCCATTCAGAAACAGTTCTGCTTCGTCGGTGTTCGTATAGCAACTGATTTTTACTTTATCACCTGCAGCCCAGTTCCAGGCGGGCACATTTCTCCTGTAGCGCTGGTTTTCAGCCTCCTCCTGCACCTTTGCCGTTGTGAGATACACCATGGGCTTATCAGACCAGAGGCTTTGCCTGAAGAAGTATTCAGGCTTCGGGAATCCGGCTAAGTCCAGCAGTCCGGCACCGCTGCTGCGCACTGGCCAGCTTCTGGCTTCTCCCATAAAATCGAAAGCAGTCCAGAGGAACTGCGCTGAAATATAGTCCAGGGTGTCTACAGCCAGCCACGCATCCAGGCTCTTGCCGTTCTCACTCCCATAGATAATGCGGTTTGGGTACTTTGCATGGTCTTCGGGGTAGCGGTATTCCTGATAGTTATATCCTACTAAGTCCAGCGCATCCGGATAGGTCGTGAAGTTAGACATCACCACCCCAGCCAGTGCAGCCGTTATAGGGCGGGTAGTATCGTATGTCTTCGCTACTTTTACAAGATGAGTGGCAAGCTCACCTAACCTGCTGGCCGGTGGATTATTTGGCTGATATCCTTTGCCATAAATCTGGGGGTTCCGCCCTGTGCTCAGCACTTCATGAGAATAGGGGTCGTTGGGGTAATCTATTTCATTTCCGATGCTCCACATAATGATGGAGGCGTGGTTCCGGTTACGGAGAATCATATCGCGTAAATCGCGGTCTGCCCATGCTGCAAAATCCTCATGGGAGCCGTCGTTGCCGGGCTTTCCAACATTCCAGCCTTCAATCCACTTGTTCTTGCCTACCTCCCACTCATCGAACACTTCATCCTGCACTAGGAATCCCATCTGATCACACAACTTGTATAAATAATCCTGGTGCGGGTAGTGACTCATCCGGATAGCATTACAGCCCATGTCTTTCAGGGCTTGTAGTCGCCTTACCCATACCTCCTTTGGTACAGCAGCACCCAGCGCTCCTGCATCGTGGTGAAAGCAGACACCCTTTAGTTTGATGTTCTTATCGTTCAGGAAAAATCCTTTGTTCGCGTCGAAGCGGAAGCTGCGGAAGCCCACCGGCTCCACATAATCGTCTGTTTTCTTACCGTTCACATAAGTAGACACATGCAACGCATACAGGTTCGGGTTCTCCACCGACCACAGCTTCGGGTTTTGTAGTTGGAAAGCTAAAGTAGCTTCTGCTTCCTGCCCTGCTTTGGCTTGCACCTGCTGCTTTGCGTCGGCTACCGCTTTGCCCTGCTGGTCGCGCAGTTCAGTTCTTATTTCTATGTTGGCCGCTTTTTCAGACTCATTCGCAAGCGAAACCACCACCTGTGCGGAAGCATTGCGCTGGCTTACTTCAGGAGTTGTGAAAGCCACACCCCATACTTTAATATGTACAGGCTCCATCGCAATCAGATATACGTTGCGGTAAATGCCCGACCCTGAGTACCACCTGGAGTCGGCAAACTTGGTGTGGTCTACTTTCACCGCAATGGTATTTTCCCCTCTCTTGTTCAGATACTGGGTAAGATCATAGTAAAAGGGGGTATAGCCGCTCGGGCGCTTGCCTAGGTAGTGCCCGTTAATCCAGACTTCGCTGTTTTTATACACGCCATCAAAGTACAGAACTACATTTTTGGAACGCATCTCGGGTGATACCTCAAAGGTTTTCCTATACCAGCCGATGCCGCCTGGCAGATAGCCTGTCCCGCTGGCCCATTCCTCACTGAAGGGGCCTTCAATACTCCAATCATGCGGGAGGTCCACATTACGCCAGTTCTTATCATCAAAGTCAGCTACTTCGGCATGAGACACATCACCTTTCATGAACTTCCAACCATCATTGAATACTACCTCTTCCCGTACTTGCTGTGCCAGTAGCCTTTGAGGTAGGCCAACAAAAAGCAAAGCCATCAGCAGCAGTAAAAATCCGTTTTTCATTTTATTTGATTTTGGTAGTTATAAACTAATTATAGTTCCTGCTTTAAGATACTATACATGTCCTACTGTAAACTGGCTACAAGCGTGGTAACAGAACGGGGAGACAAAATTATGTCACTATCGCTACTTAATATGTTGCCGGGTTTCAAATCCTGCTCCGCTGCGGTTACATAAGTCCTGATACTGACTATAGTAGCTCCTTTAGCGGCTAATTTTATTTTCACTGGCTCTATTCCGGCATTTACAGCTACGGTTATTAATTGATTTCTTTCAGTATCGATGTATAGTGTGTTAGCCTGCGATTTCGCTCCTGCTAACTTTGCGTCGACGCGTACAGCACCAGGACGAATAAAACGGCTGTAATTTCCTAAAACCCACAGCATTTTGCTTTCATAGTACTCACCGTCTGCTTTGTTTTTATCAACATACACCAAACCATCCTTGTAATCATAGGGTGAGACGGCTAACCACCACTGCCAGGCTGTTGCATTCGCTATGGTCAGGTCGTTATGAACGACACGCGCCAGGTAAATAGCCGGGTCGATTCCCAGGTTTCGTTTGTTGCCATCCATTTCTCCGGCATTATCGCCCAGGATGCAGTATTCTGACATCCAAAACTCAAAGTCAGGCACAGAGGCTACTTTCGCGGCCAGTTTCTTTCGCTCAGCAACTGCCTGGTCGAAGGGAGAGGTTGTAAAGTAGCTATGGGCAGAAACTACTTTGCCAACATGGGAAAGGTCGCCGACATAGTAGGGAGAACCGCTATCAAAAAAAGCCTCTATCTGGTTACCTCTATCCGGCTTATCGGCAGCTTCATAGAGATAATTTATTTTTCCAGATTCGGCTATGTCTATCTTCGTGGGAAGGCTTCTTCTTTCAAGTGAAGTATTGAGCGCTTTGACAATACCGGCTATGTCTTCATTCATAAAGGGAGTCCCCTCCTGCCCTCCGTCACTCCAGTCCCATTGCGGCTCATTTACCGGGCTGATATAACCGAAGCTAATGCCCTGCGTCCGCTCCACTCCCTGTATAACATCTGCCAGGAAATCAGCATAGGCACTAAATCGCTCGGGTGCCAGGTTAGGTTTAGCATCGGAAGCGAAAGCTTTGCCATTTTTAGTTAAATTAACGGGGGGGCTGTTTGGAAAGGCAAGAAACTTGTTTACGCCACGTTCCTTAGCTGCTTTTAAAAACCAAACCTGCCCGGCTTGCCGCTGCCAGTTGTAACTTCCATCCTCCTCCAGAAAGGATTCAGCCTGTCGCCACTCATCCCGTATACCGCTTTCCTCACCCTGCTGAGCGCTTCCAGCTCCAATGTTAAAGCGCCACAAGGATAATCCGATACCTTCAGGCTGGCCATTCGACGCAGTATCTGTGCTGAATAGCAAATCTGCGATGGCATTTCTTTTCTCGACTGGCCAGTTTCCCACGAACTGAATGGCCCAGGCATCTGAGGCCCCGAAATTATCTATCTTCTGGTATCTTTCTGAAACATCTATGCTTAGGGTAACTTCATCTGCCTGGAGTGAAGGTGAGGCCTTATCATCCTCCTTGGGGAGATTATCCGAACATCCAATAAAACAGAATGCTAGCACAGGCAACTGCCATAACATAACGGCGCAGCTTTTCCGGATGGAGCCCAATATATTTATCATTGTTGAAGGTGTATCGGTTTAAGTAAAAAAGAACAGTAAATGACACATGGTGCCCGGTAAAACCAGTGGCACCATGTGTTGGAACATTAGTATCCCGGATTCTGCTCTAGCTTACCGCCTGAAGCCTGTATCTCTGATCTTGGAATTGGTAACCAATAATGCTTTTCTTCAAAATGGCGTCCTTCTAGCGCTACCTTGGGGGTATAAGTGAAGGTATCACCATTCTTAATTAATTCCATCCCATAGGCAGGGACATTCTCTGTGATGTCCGCAATTTTCCAGCGGCGCACATCATAGAAGCGGTGCTCTTCAAAAGCTAATTCCACTTGCCGCTCCCTGCGTATTAACGCACGCATTTCAGCCTGCGAGAGTCCGGCAGGCAGCGCAGGCATATTAACTCCTGGTCTGCTACGGATAGTGTTTACCGCCTCGTAAACGGATGCATCCGGACCTACGGCCTCATTCTGGGCCTCCGCATAAATTAACAGGATTTCTGCATAGCGGAAGTAAATCCAGGGCTGCCTTCCTGCTACGTTCCATGGATTTTGTATAGGGTTGGTGTCGTCCATGAATTTGTGCAGGTAATACCCTGTTTGTGAAGTGTTCCAACTGGATGGACCATCTTTGCTGTCTTTACCACCCGGTACAAACGTCTCCACAGGGCTGCCACGGTATTCCGCCCCATTGTATAAAATAGTCGCATAAAACCGAGGGTCTCTGTTAACATATGGATTCTGGGGATCATAACCTGAGGTTGGAGCATCAATCGTCTTACCGTTGTTCAACATATAAACATCCACCAGGTTTTGGAGCGGGGTGTTCCCTCCCCAGCCATCGTACCCGTTGGGTCCATTTGCTATCTCCAATGCAGTGTGGCGCGAATTCAGGTTGTAATAACGCGCAAAGATGATCTCATCACTATTGCCTTCCTCAGCGATGAACAGTTCAGCGTAATCCGGATGCAGGCTGTACATGTTCAGATCCATCACGTCCTTGGCTGCGTCTGCAGCTGCCTTCCAGGTTCCGGCATTGTACAGCGGGCTGGCAGCATACAATAACAACCTTGACTTTAAGGCGAGTGCCGCACCTGTTGTTGCTCTACCTTTTTCCCAGGTTCTACTGTGTTCCAGCGGCAGCCCTTGTGCCGCCTCATTTAATTGCTGCACTGCATAATTTATGCTTTCCTCTATGCTGGATCGTTCAAAGAGGGCAGGATCTGTGAAATCCTCTCCCAGTTCGGCTACTCTGTCACCAATCAGCACTACCCGGCCATAGTTACGAATAAGGTCATGGTAACGGAAAGCTCTTATGAACTTGAGCTCTGCCATGAGCAGATTCTTGTGAGACTGGCTCATATTTACCTCATCAATATGAGCCAGGGCGTAATTTACCTCCCGGATGCTGCGGTAACTTCTGCCCCAGATAGAGCCCGCTATACCAGTATTTTCAGGTGATAATTGCCCGCGTTGGATTAGCCAGGTTTGATCATCGCTTCTGTATATGGACTCATCGGTAAGGGAACCCCATAAGGCATACTCCCAACCTCTTCCAAAACCAGGCATATTGCCGTCAGCCTCCTTATCTGCCTGCCTAACGCCTAAATAGCGATTAATTACGTAGGCTTCAAAAAGTACGGAGTCCCCAATGACAGCAGCATCCGTCAAACGATCAGTGGGCGTTACATCCAGAAAATCTTCTTTACAGGATGTGAATATAGATGCCAAACCAATGGCACATGCAATAAATATCTTGGATTTCATGATAGCGCTCAATTAAAATTTAACATTTACCCCTAAGTTGATGATCCTTTGCTGCGGATAGAACTGGGCATTGCTGGAACTTGTCTCGGGGTCGAAATCTTTTACCTTCGTAAAGGTTAGCAAATTGAAACCGTTGGCATATAGCCTTACATTCTCTATTTTGATTTTGGATAGCAGACCGGATGGTAAAGAATAGCCAATTTCTGCATTCTTCAACCGCAGGAAGGCTGTATTGTATAGCCAAAAATCATTCTGGTAAAGGCCTCCGCTTACTGCTGACCCTGACCTTGTTTCCACACGAGGGTAACTGCCAGCCGGGTTTGAAGGACTCCACCTGTTATCTGCCCAGCTGCTGAAGAAGTTACCACTTGTTCCTACATCAGGTAATACATACTGACTCACCCGGCCTTGACCCTGGAATAGAACGGACAGGTCAAAGCTTTTATAGGTGGCTCCCAGGTTAACACCGTACATAATTTGTGGAATGTTGCCCAACTCAGTTCTGACTCTGTCATCGGCCGTAATCGCACCATCTTCGTTTACATCTCTATAAATAAGGTCTCCCAATCTGGTACCTGGTGCCTGGGGGTAGTTGTTTAGGTCTTCCTGTGTGCGGAAAATACCAATATTCTGGTACAGCAGGTAGGTATTCATAGGGCCGCCTGTCTGCCTCTGATATTCCAGGACTCCAGGGGCTTCATCTATGAAAGCGATCTCGTTTTTTGCATAAGTGATGTTGCCTGAAACATTATAGCTAAAATTACCAATTGTGTTCGCATAGCCTAAAGTTGCTTCAATACCATTGTTGTTTACCTAGCCTATGTTTTCAGAAGGCACAAGCGGATCGGCTCCCCAGGGATTCACAATGCCTGTAACATTAGGCACTGATGCATTTCTGCTTGCAAGAATGTCTTTTCGCTTCTGCTGGAAATAGATAAATTCAAAAGATATTTTTAAATAACACACCCTCTATACCCACATCGGTTTTTTCAGCAACTTCCCAGGTTATGAGAGGGTTCGCAAGCTTGATCAGGTTTACCCCCGGTTGCACCTCACCTCCAACCACGTACCTGTTATCAAACACATAGTTATTGATAAATTGATTTGCCCCTACGTTGTCGTTGCCTAACCGCCCGTAGGATGCACGGATTTTCAGGTTGTCAACAAAGCTTACACTGTTTCTAAACCACTCCTCTTCTGATATTCGCCAGCCAACGGATATGCCGGGAAAATACCCGTACCGGCTGTTGGCAGGGAAGTTAGAGCTTCCATCCACCCGCAGTTGCAGTTCAGCCAGGTATTTTTCTTTGTAATTGTAAGTTGCTCTTCCCAAGTAGCTTCTTCTGGCAAACCGGACACTATACCCACTGATGTTCCTGTCGTTGGGACCTGTACCCCCTTGAGATAGTTCAGGGGTTAAGGGCGTAGGGAAATTTCTTCTGTTCGCATCAAAGTACTCAATTCTGTTCTCGCTCTGCTCATACCCCACAAAGGCACTAATGCCATGGTCCCCAAACTGACGTGTAAAGTTTAACTTGATGTTGGAAGTGACCAAGGATGTATTTTCCTGCGCCTGAAAAAGGGAGGCATTGGGTTCGCCTACCGTAACCGGCGTATAGGTGTCTCCTCCTTTATAAGAATATACCAGGTAAGGCTGTATAAAAGACTTCGAAAAATTCTGACCTTTATCCACTGACAAGAAGCCATCTACTGAAAGGCCTTCCAGAAAAGCAAGATCGTACCTTGCTTTTAAAATGCCGTTAAAAATAAGCCGCTGATTATTATTTAAGCCTGCCGCATCCGTAACAATCATCACAGGGTTTATGCCGCCTTCAACACCTGCAGATGGTAAACCATTCGGGTACCTGGCCGGAATAAAAGGATACGCTCTGTAAGTGTTCCAGAAAATCCCACCAGCCCCATACTGCGGAAACTGTCTGTTTTCCTGTCTTCCTGAAAGGGATAAACCAACGTTAAACCTATTTGTTATGCTTGCATCCAGGTTTGTTCTAAAGTTGTACTGCTTGTATTCTGTGGCGCCATTTTTATAGATACCGTCCTGGTATACTGTACCCAGGGAAGCAAAATAGTTAACGTTCTCTGTACCGCCATTCACTGAAAGGTTTTGTCTGTTTTGCAGCGCTACAGGATTCAAAACCTCATCCAGCCAGTTTGTGTTCGGATAGTTCAACGGATCTGAGCCATTCCTGAAAAGCTCAATCTCCTCCGGAGTGTATCGTTGGTTTAACCCGCCGGCGGTATTGTTGTAATAATCAATTTCATTCAGGAGCGTGGCATAGGTGGCGGCATCTGCAAACTCAGGCAATCGCGTTGGAGACGAAAATCCCTGGTTAAAGTTATAAGACACAGTAGGTTTTCCTGTTGTTCCCCGCTTTGTGGTAACCAGGATAACCCCGTTGGCCGCCCTGTTACCATATACAGCCGCTGAAGCGTCCTTCAGCACCGTTATGCTTTCAATATCATTCGGGTCCAGGCGATCTAAGCCACCTATTTGCCCGGGCACACCGTCCACGACTACTAATACATCATTATTGCCCGTAGTAGCTAAACCTCTTATCCTGATCTCGGCACCATCATAGCCAGGCTCGCCACCACGGTTGTTTATGATAACCCCTGAAACACGGCCAGCCAAAGCGTTCGATAGGTTGGGCTGTGGGCTTCTGGTCACCTCTTTCCCCTGCACTTCCGAAATTGACCCTGTTACAGTGGCTTTCTTTTGCGTTCCGTAACCTACCACAACCACTTCCTCCAGTGCTTTTGCATCGGGTTTCAGACTTACATTGATAGTCGTTCTGTTATTAATCGGTACCTCCTGCGTAAGGTAGCCTATATAGGAAAAGACAAGGGTACCATCTAAGCCAGGAATGTTGAGAGTATAATTACCTTCCACATCTGTCGGAGTTGCAGTAGATGTACCTTGCAGTAACACGGTCACACCGGGCAGCCCTACTCCGCTTTCATCTGTTACTCTCCCGTTTATTGTGGCACTTTGCGCAAACGCATTAGCAACGGCCAAAAGTACAAGAGGAAGCATTAACAGTAACTTCATCTTTTTAATTATAATTTGTTGCATACACAGTTTTGTTTATGTTAAAATTTGGGGGTTGCTTCACAATGCTCACGCAAAGGCATGAGTAATTAATCACTGCAGCAAAGGAGCAATATTATAGTGTATTCAACCGGGGGGAAACTGTTATTTGATAGGGGGAATATGTTGATTTACTATCAAAAATTAATTAAATGGCTATTTCATTACCTTTTATATAGTTGGATGGAGAACACCCGAACTCTTTTGAAAAGCACTGCCTGAAGTATTTTTCATCATTGAAGCCCACCATATATGCCACCTCGAAAACCTTATGCCTGCCTGACTTCAGCAGTCTTGCAGCCTCTTGCATTTTCAGTGAACGCAGGTACTCCACAGGAGAGGAGCCTGTGAGCACCTTGATTTTTTTATAAACGAGAGACCGGCTCATATGAAGTGCAGCGGCAAGCTCATTCACATTGAAATCCGGATTTTCTAAGTTTGTCTTCAGTATCTCATAAATGCTTTGCAGAAACTTCACATCAATAGAATCCGCATCTTTTTCGGGTTGGGGCACATGGATATGAAAGAGATTCAGGTAAAACCTTTTTAGCTTCTCCTGTGATTGCAAGAGATTATGAAGCTTTATCCGCAGTAGTTCCGGACTAAATGGCTTCGTCAGGTAGGCATCTGCTCCGGTTCCCAGGCCCTCTTTATAATGCGTAAGGGCTGTCTTAGCAGTTAGCAGAACAACAGGTATATGGCTCGTACGGATATTTGATTTCAGCTCCCTACACATTGCAATACCATCCATGACAGGCATCATCACATCACTAATGATAATGTCCGGGTGGTGCGTGAGCGTTTGGGCAATGCCTTCTTTACCGTTTACAGCCTCTATAAGATGATATGTATCTTCTAAACAGCCTTTGAGAAACATCCTAATTTCTTCCTCGTCCTCTACTATCAGTATTTTTTTGAATCCTTTCTTATGGCCACTATTCCCGCTTGCCTTGCTATCCTCTGCCACTAAAGCTATCTCGGGTGCACTTACCGGCAGAACAAGAGGAGCTTCATTTTCAAAGATAGTGTCTGGCTCAAAATGACCTTTGCCTAGTAAAAGCTTAAATCCAAAAGTGGACCCCTCTCCTTCTGTACTTTCTGCAAATATTTGTCCTTTGTGTAGCTGAACCAGTTTTTTTGCCAGCGCCAGCCCTAATCCTGAACTCATCGGAGTCATTGGATTGCCTTGATAAAACCATTCAAAGATGTGCTTCAGCTTGCCGCCTGGAATTCCTATACCATTGTCTTTCACCTCCACCACTACAAAATCCGGCTGGCTTTCATATGTGTTCCCTCTTTCTGTTTTTATCGTCACAGTTATTGCATTACCCTTACCAATGTATTTGAAGGAATTGGACAGAAGGTTGTTGAGCACCATTTCCAGCTTCTCCCTATCGTACCACGCCAAAACGGGAACATCCGGTGCATGGAGGGTTAAATCGATCCGATTACTTTCGGCTAATTCTCGGAAAGAGATAAAAACCTCTTCCAAAAATTTGACTATATCATCCTTTCTTACCTTTAAAACCATGTTCCCGGCGTCAGCCTTACGGTAATCAAGAAGTTGGTTAATGAGGTTCAGCAACTTAGAGGCGTTCTGGTACACCATCTGTAGTTTTTTCCCAGCGCCTGTATTAGGGTCTTCTTTGCTCAGCATCTCCTCCAAAGGTCCTAATATGAGCGTAAGCGGGGTTCTGAACTCATGCGACACTTCGGTAAAAAAATTTAACCTTTCCCGCGCCACCCTGCGTTCTTTTCTACTCTGAGCTTTCGCGATCATCAACCTGCGTCGAAGCTTCTTCTGTTTGGCCCTGAAAAGATACCCCCAATACACCAGCCCCGCCAGCAAAAACAAGTAGAAACCATAAGCCAAGGGAGTTCGCCAGAGAGGGGCTAATACTTTTACCTGAACGGCGGTGAAAGCTTCACCCCAGCGACCGTTCTCATTAGAGGCTTTTACCTTAAAAGTATAATTTCCGGGCTCCAGGTAACGGTAAGTGGCAGCGCGCTGGCTGCCAACGTAGCTCCAGTCTTCATCAAGGCCGTTAAGCTTATAGGCGTACTGGTACTTTTCGGGGCTGGTATACTCTATAGCACCGAACTCAAGCGTAAATACAGACTGATCAGGCGCCAAGGTGATCTCTTTAATTTCTCCTAAGCCAGTAGTACTGGAGGCGTCATGGCCGTAAGTCCCCAGTACTACAGGCTTGTTGAAAATTTGCAGCCCTGTAATCATTACTTCAGGGGTAATAGAAGCTTCTTTTAATTGGGAAGGGTAGAAGATATTAAGCCCCTCTGTGCCACCGAACCCCATGTAGCCGTTTTCCTTGCTGTAGAAAATAGAGCCGGGATTAAACTGCCCCTGTTGCAAGCCGTCAGAGGCGTTGTAGTTGTAAAACCTTTGCGGGTTTACCTCCAGCTTCGATACGCCCTTATTCGTGCTCATCCAGATATTGCCTTGTATGTCTGGTAAAATGGCATAAATGGTATTACTGGCTAGACCATTTTTTTCGCTATAGCGAATGGCATTTTTCCTGAGTGTGTGATAACGTATCAAGCCGTCTTCTTCGGTACCTATCCAGAGGTTCTGCCTACGATCCACATAAAGGGCCAGCACAACATCACTGGACAAAAAGGCCTTACCCTTGGGCTTATAAAGGTGTTTCACAAAGGACTGCCTGTCAGGAGAAAGGCTATACAACCCTCCTCCATATGTGCCAACCCAAAGACGCCCCATTTTATCTTCCGCTATCGCCCGCACATCGTTTGAAGCGATGTTACTGTTGGAAGTATTGAAGTTTTGAAACGACGTTGTCCTCTTATCCAGCCTACTCAAGCCACCGCCATTGGTGCCAATCCATAAATTACCCTTAGAGTCTTCAAATATCACCCGTACATCATTCCCGCCCAACGAATGCACATCGTTGGGATCGTGCTTGAAGTTGATAAAAGAATCTGTCTCCCGCTTATAAAGGAAGAGCCCTTGTGAGTAGGAGCCAAACCAAAGACGCTGCTCAGCATCCTGGAAAGCATACAGAATCGCGTCATCAGTGAGGCCGTGGCTCCTCTCTTTGGAGGTATAGTGCTGCAGGATTGTTCCCTTTGCATCACATTTGTAAATACCGTTCCCATCTGTACCCAGCCATAGGTGCCCGTCACTGTCTGTGCATATGCCGTAATAACGGATATCGTCGTTTTGACCGGGGTGCAAGCGCAGTTTCGTAAACTTCTCTTGCTGCTTACTCACCATTTTCACTCCATCCCCATAAGTTCCCATCCAGATATTATGATCCCTGTCTTCGAGCAGCGCCTGCACGGAACGCTGGGTAAGTGGCGCTTCCCCTCTTCCCTTGACCTGCTTGAAAGAGACTGCTTCAGGGTTTTGACGATAGAAGTGGCGAAGGTCTAATTGATAAGCTCCTCCATCCTGTACGCCTACCCACAACATTTCTTTACTATCCTCCAATACAGAAAGAACGATATTACTTCCAAGAGAGAAAAACTGGACCGCAAAGACAGAGGCTACGGTTGGATCCCGCTTTAACAGAACTAAGCCGTGGGAGGTGCCTATCCAGATATTATGCAAATGATCTTCGTAGATACATTTTATGTTCGAGGAAGATAAAAGTTTAAGCTGTGGCGGATTTATTACCTTTTCAGACACAATACCATTCCTCACCCGGAAGATGTTTATGCCTGCATCTTTTGTGCCTACCCATAACAGCCCCGCATAGTCTTCAAATAGGCTAATAATCTTGTTGCTGGATAAGCCTGGCAGATTCTGCTTGCTATAGCGCACAAAGGCATGCTTTTGCCTGTCAAAATATGAGAAGCCAGCATTGTAGGACGCCACCCACAAATTTCCGGAAGCGCTTTCCGCAATATCTGTAATATCATCTCCTACTATAGAATAACTTTCGCCAGGCACGTTTTGGAAGTGGGTAAACTTTTCAGAGGAGGTCTCAAAGCGGTTGATCCCGTGCCTGGATGACACCCATATATTACCCCTCGAATCGATAAAAACCTTTTGAATAAAATTACCTGTCAGGCTATGCTTATCATCAGGGTCATATTTGAAGGTATTGAAAGTGTAGCCATCAAACCGGTTAAGCCCATCTTCCGTTGCAATCCACATCAGGCCCCTGGCATCCTGTGCTATACTTGTTACGTTACCCAGCGAAAGGCCTTCTGTTACACCATATTCTTTGATAATATTTTCAGGCTGGCTGAAGGCAGGAAATGCAAACAAGAGAAAAGCGCACAATACAAGACACCACCGCCCAACCTTTATAGCCCGAAGAGAAACAGAACACTCTTGTTTGATACTTGCCTCGCTAACTCTCATAGATATGAAAAACCTATTACTTCTTCTACTCTAATAGCTTTGATTTCATCTTATATGCTTGCTATTGTAGGCAATACACGCTGGATAGCCTGAGCCCAAAGCCTCTACCGGCCTTTCAAGTCAAAAGCTTAATTTTATTTAAGTTAAGGATTTAATAATAAAATGAAAACAGTTAAGCCGAAACTTGTTACAGAGGAGGTTCAGCGGCGGTGCAGATGTTCCGCTAAATCAAAAGAGGACATCTTTTATAGGTACTGTAATTAAAGTAAGGATGGCAAAGTTGCCAGTTTTTCAATGTTATAGTTTATTAAGAAATATCTTATAGCCTGTCGGTGATTTTCCCAGGACCTGGAGAAGGATAAAGTCTTCCTCACCAG
>Ga0210040_10001070_pt1 | contig 42761 bp, 25 predicted proteins | sample CryGeyCG12114_NA_FD_185462 | JGI IMG/M metagenome (GOLD analysis project Ga0210040, IMG submission 185462) | Groundwater microbial communities from aquifer - Crystal Geyser CG19_WC_8/21/14_NA (SPAdes) (version 2) | ecosystem: Environmental > Aquatic > Deep subsurface > Groundwater | place: USA...
TGTTGAATTCAGTAGGCGGAATGCCGTTCTCGGAATGTTTAATTTTATGAAGGATGCGTAGATCAGCGTGCAATAAATGAACAACTTTTTGAGGAAAATTATTAATTCAAAGATACTTGAGTGAGAGTAAAGGAGTCCGAGTAGCATGAAAGGAATACGTATACATTAAGAGGCCAGATATAAATCAAGAATTGAGAATTCACAGGCCTTTTTCTTTGTTAGGTGAAGAGACAGTAAAGTTAAAGAGAAAAAAGATTTGAAGTGGAATTTGAAGCGGCAATAGCTGTGCTTGGTAATTAAGCAAGTTATTTTTGTATATATTCAAATAAAATAAGTTGAAATAATGTGAATATTTGCTATATTTTTTCAGCAAAACGTATAGTTAAATGGAGTGTGATGAAAAAATTAGCTATCATCATCACACATCAAGGCTTATGTTAACGAAAAATTTAAGATTACTTTCCACGTAAGCTGGATTTTTATAGGAAAGAAATGTGTCATGTTCAGAAAGCGACCTTTGAGGTACGCATTACTGTTTGCATCTCCTCTATCCAGACGTGTGTGATAGAATGCAAACATGTTTGGGAGCATACAACAATAATAATATTAACGTATATGCTGAAAATGTACTTAAACTTCTATATATAGATGAGCTGTGTGCCATACCACTATGTAGTGCGTACCTAATACTAATAATGATCTACCTGGAACCATGCTATGACTAACGTGAGAGTATGTATCTACGCTGAACAATAATTACAATTATTATGGGACGAGATAGTGAATGCTTGTTCGTGGTCATAGGGGTGACGAGCGATATAAAGATTTGGAAGGTCCCCTGTTCACTGTTTATCCCAGAACTCACACACAATCATGTACTTATGGTAGTGATGAATGCATATTGTGATATATAAATTCATTGAATCCAATAGATAGCTAACTGAACAACAAAAAATAGGAAAAAATATGTAAACTGAAATTCTATCTGACGTGCTACTCTTGAGGTTGTATTCAGTGTCAAAGAAAATAGCTTTTGAACCCTACAGGACTGTATGAATATTGAAAATTTAATTTACATGAAATAGTTGTATTTAAGATTAAAATTCTGTGCAGCACTGACTGACTGACAAGAAATATTATGCGGTGACACAGTTAGTGAATTAACTTTTATACTTGTAGGCCAATAGGTGTACTCATGCACAACAAAATCCTATTAGTTAGTTCATTTAAATTCTTAAGGGAAAAGGTCGCTACACGAAACGAAAAGAAATTCCACAATTGCCGCTAGGACCCTTAGCTTAGGTGGTCACTTTTTGCCTTTACAAAAACATACTGGACAAGTTGAGAAGAGGACAAGGACAGCATAACAAAGTGAAGACAAAGATCTTTTTATTTGTTAAAAGAGGTTGTAAAATGTAACTTATACCTTTGGTGTACATACGGGAAAGACATAGCAAAGACACCTTTTTGGCTGGATGGACATTTTAAAAGCAATAAGTTTGACTAACAGTATTTTTGAAAGAGCACAGTGGACACAAAAACTTAACCTTAGGAAGGTTTGCTATGAAAACCAAAAAAAAAAATGAATGTGGCAGTAGCGAGAATATTATGAATCTTAGAATAAGTGAATAGCAACAATAATAATAATTTTATGGGGAAAAAAAGTAAATAGGGTTGCTTGTAATCATATACTATATATACTAGGTATTATAAAGTACCCATATCCAGCTGGGAACATTTGGGTTCGTTCAAATCCCATAATGTGCTTCAGTGACAGGAAATGTGATGGAGTAAAGGTTAAAAGCTGTGAAAATAATAATGAAAAAAGTATTCCGGTGTAGAATTTCGAATATTTGTTATGAGAGAAAAAATTGAATGATATTTTCTTGAATGTAAAAAACTTGCAGGACTTGGTTCATTTTTTTTTCTTTTTTATGAACTAAAAAACCAAATACCAATTTCGTACATTTTTAACAAAAGTGTAGTATTTTACAGGCGTTTTCCGTTCTTACTGCTAACAAACTATAACTAAGTCAATAGTGTAGTCCTTCAATCGACAAAATCATCTAAAGCGTTAAAAACGCTCTTAGTGCGCATTAGATACATAAAATGGAATTCCACACTCGGTTTCCACACTTTTAATGCATGAGTAGAAAAAGAAAAGTTGTGATTACAAATGTACACCCTTCCATAAAGAGATTCCATATGCATGCTCAAATGATTTTTAAATTGAAGCACTAATTACATAATGGGTCTGAAGGCCAACTTGAGCTGTTGGTCGTGTCTCCATCTTCATATTATCTGTATCATAATCCACACACGGATATTTGCACTTTCCCAAGTCATCATCTTCATAGCCTGTAGAGAAGGTAAAATTGAAACGTACTGTAAAAAGTTGGGGCTCTCTCACACACATCTATTCACACTAAAAGCATATGTTAGTGATTCCGGCTTCTTTCTTTATCCTTGCCATCCTTTTAGATTCCCTCCATTTGCTCTGTTTTTACTCACAACTTGCCAACTAATAGGAACCACTATACTACTGGCTCAATTCATGGGCCAGTTTCCAGCAGCAGTACTTATAAACTCTCTATGCTACCATTATACATTACTGTTATATCTACTTCATATGTACACATTCTAACTCCTCTGTATGAAATAGTGTAGTGTTGTTATTGGGTGGATTCTATATAAACTATACTACTGTGTGGATATGATGTGAGTATATCCAAATATGTACCCCCATGATTACTCAAACTAGGATCTTGAATGTGTGTATGCTCCCATTCAGGGGTATAGAGAAAGGCTTTTAGCAACTCACTTTCATCATTTAATCCATTAACTAAAGTGAAACTAAAAGTAAATTGAAGTAAGTGAGCTTTTTTCATCTTCTCCTGTCACTCATGGAATGGACATGAGAGTGAGCTCTGTGTGTTCCCAGTCAGTACAGCCAACCAATATGCTCTTAACGTCGCGAAAGCCTCTAGTAGTGGTAGTTACTAACTAACTAACAAACTAACTGGGCTTCCATTCAACTATATAGAACACATTGCAAACTAACTAACTAACTAAACTACAAACACATTGTAAAAAGCCCAACTGTTTCTGACTTATTTACTAGCTTATACTTACTAAAGTTAGTTCGCTGTTGTGCGTTAGTGTTACAGTTGTTTCCATTGCATTAGATTATTGCTTGGGCTCATTATTACTTACTCACTTACTCGTACATTACATTATTAGTTTGGCTCCGTCGTAATGATAATAATAAGATGCCAGGGACACTGATATGTGCGTACCATACAAAGACTTTTTTCAGTCCTAGTCAGTCAAAATAGTTTCCACTCTCTGGTATGCTGTGTACTCCTAGGATAGATTCGTATTGATTGGAGAGCACGCATAACACAATCAAGGAACAACATGAACATTAGTTTTAGAAAGAAAAGGGAGACTGGGGAGTGCATTAGATGATTGGATTGATCGATCAGCCAGATTGTCAAAATTCTGTGATCCAGCCAGAACGAATGGTAGTATAGAATGTATGGAATGAGCTTAACAAAAAAGAGAAAAAGAGAGAGAGAACTGTAGTATGACTATACCAAAACTACGTACCATTCATTCACATTCTCGCATTCATTCATTTAGCCTACACACACATACACACACAGTTTCTCTTTCTTCTCCAACATTTCCATATCATTACGTGGCCCATTGTTCTCCTCTCTTTTCGGCTTAATCAAAGTCTCCTTTTTGCCTTGTGATGTGGGAAGACACATATGATGATGGTGGTTTCCTTGCCAAGTGTACTATGGGCTTTGGGTTTTCGTCCTCGTTCAGAATTCCATTAGGCTGCACTTCATTTTCATCTCATCAGTGGGTGAAAGAGCCTCTCTCCTGCAATCCCATGTACTCAAGTAATAAGCTCACTCTATGTATGTTCCTGTGTGCCATCCTGATTGCTTATGAGAACTCGAGGACTTGGGTTAGCTTATAGTTAGTTAGTTGGTTAGTTAGTTGTCTTGTAGCTACGAGAGTTAGTCGTATACATTGGAGCCTTAGGGCAATAATTTTTACAGCAGTCCCTTTCTTCTTTTTGGGGGCTCCCTTCATCCTTCTCTTTCGTTAGTTAGTAGAGAATATTTTTTTTGTTAGACTCATGATGTAATTACGTGAGGGAATGGTGGCAGGTATGTTATACTATGGTGAAGTATAATGCGGTTTGTTAGTGTGTTTGTGATCACGAATGGTATGAAACTTAAAATTGTGTCATCTTCGGATCAGGGTGATGTTTCATCTCGCATAATTTCAAAAATCATGAATTTTCCTGTAGATTGATTGGCACAGATTGTGAAATCAATCCACATCGTCGTTCTTTAGTTAGTTTTTTCAGTTCTGAGGATTGGGTTTGCATAGGAAGCAATCAAGGTGAGCTCTAAGGGAACAGGGGCAATTTATAATGTAAAGAAGAATATAAATAGTTCTGCGAATTCATTGAAAACCAACTAAATATTATAGCGCCCTTAGAAGATCAAAGTTTGGAACTAATTGACTATCGGTTCAAGTTGACATGCTCACTCAAATGGAATAGAAATATCACATGCTTATTCCCGTCTTTTGGCTTTGGTTTCTGGAAGCCGCCTCTGATTATAATTATCCTTATTTACGCAAACGACAGTTCAAGTCGGCTGATAGTTATGAGATAACTAACTATAACTGGTTGTGACTACACAGACTAACTAGTGCCACTAGGTATTTGCTCATTATATTTCAACCGAACCAATATGCATTATAGACTTCCTTTTTTTCCAGCTCACATCTGTAATTCATTTGTAGAGTCATCATTAAGCTTAACTGTGAGTTCTCTTCGTCATTAATGCAATCATGTGTTACAGCCGAGTTTCATTTTTTTCGGAATGTGAGCTCATTTGAGCTTCAATTTATGCAAGCTGCTCACCACAACAAGAAGCAAGATGTATAAGCTCCTGTGTTCTTGTGTGTCTATGATATGCCAGTGGCCTGCTGTTGTCCCAATAGGTCGAGATTTATGTCTGGCTAACATGCATAATTGGCTTCCTTTCAGAGGTTACAGCCAGAACTAACGACACACAAGTTTCATCACTCATGCTAATCCGGTTGGAAATGATTTAGATTCAGGGAGTTTGCCCTTAATAATACGAAATTAAAGTGAGGGAGATATTTCTCCGATTGCTTGCTATGGATAGTGTGCATTACGTACGTATCCTAGCCTTGAGATATTCCATATGAAAAGCTATTCATAGAAATTAATTTGCCATATTCATTAGACCCATTGGGATGATATGATAATAATCCAAGCTCTTCAATGAGCAACTATGCTCACATAAATTGCAATTGAAGTTTTCAATATGGTCTTCCATAGTTACTTCGTGTAGTGTGACCTTGACTGCAATTAAGCATAAAAGATTTTCGCGACCACTGTTGTGAGACTCATTAGTAGAGGGATGCCTGTGCTTGTTATTTTTGTGTTGTCATGATTCATCCTCACTTTTAGAGATGGGCTCATGCCAAACTCTAAAGTTTTAATTGCATGATTCGGCGTCTCTGCGAGCGTGATTTTGAAAACTGCGTTGCTCATTTCCAGCTTCATCAGTATGCATGTACTATAAACTGAATATTTGAGTTTAAAGACAGCAGCAACAGCAAGTTAGTATTTCTACCGGTTGAATGAGAGCATACCATTTCGTTTGCAACAATCAACCGAATCCAGTCTGCAAAGAGCTACCATCTACACAATAATATATACACGAGGAAAATAAATTTTTAATCCTGAATTCTCAACCAGCAGCTGTGGGATTTACATTTGGGCCGGTTAGTGATTCAGTGAGTTTGTTAGTTGCTTAGTTAGTTATCCCATCCATATCTGTCAGTACTTTTGGGATTGGGATATGCAATATACACATTTGTAATGAAAGTTTGAATGTGCGACTTCCCGAGTAGGTGTTAATCAGCCTCAATTAGTCGGGTATTGTTGAGATGGCTTGTAGCTAGGGCTAAAGCTTATACCTTGAGCTTATCCATAGCACTGGATCTACATAATCAACCATTAGTGGACTCCTCATTACGAGCTATTGATGGAAGAGCATAAGGCAGAGCTCAATTACGGCATTGAGACTGCTCGTTTTGGTTAGTTAATTCAAAGCAACGCATCTTCCGCTGCTGGTAGTTATAGTTGGTGTTGGTACTTATTCATTTTTTGTTGCTTCTCACGTAAAAATATTATGATTTTCAAGAAAATGAAAATCTTTGTAGCATATTATCAGATTTTTAGGGTGTTCGGTTAATATTTTACCCAGCTTTAAGGGAATAATGATTGCAAAGGACAGATTAACTAGGTAGGTGCTGGGTGCTTTGTTTTTAATTTGGAAAGGTGCTATGTGATTTCTTCACACAAAGGTTGATTATGCATGAGAAGACTGGATTTCATGCTTGTTTAATTCAATACTATATGAGCACAGGGATCTAAATATGAATAGTGAGTAATGAAGTGAAGCTCATCAGCTCTAGGTTGTACTGCTCACATATTACACACATTATGCATAATGAAATAAATAGTTCCCTCCCAAAGTTTGCGATCTAATAAGGGAATTGTTCCGTGAACAATGAAGGCAATAATAATATGGAAAATGCAATAGCATTTAAAAATGAGAGCATGAATCAACATGAATGGAGCTAATTTCATCTTTTGTGCTGGCTCAATCAGCTTGCGAGAATAATGAGCAAGGGTTCTAACTTTAACTTTTAAATAGAAACCTCAAGTCTTATTGGATTTCTGTTTCTCCATCGTCGCTTTAGAATGCAAGCTTGAAAAAATATTCGGCAACCTGGAAATACATCGTTGACAAAAATCTGGATGCTACAAACTGTTATATTATGAAACGAGAGGACGTAAACTTAATTTTTTTATATTATTTATATTTTATACTTCTACATTGAGAAAAATACTATGCTTGTTATTTGGTTTCCATATACAATACATTAATTCTTCCCCGCAACGAGCTAACAAACTATAACTTAAGTCCTCCATTTATCGGAATAAAATAAGCTTGTATTTCAAAACCGTTTGATGATGGGTACACAGCCAGATGGAGCATTAGATGAATGGAAAAGGAATCATAATATGCTTGATAATATGGCAAGTGTGCTTTTTCTCAGGGTACTTACATTATACACACTATTCAAGTGCAAGTGGTCGTTAATCCGTGTTTTCAGTTCTTTCCAAGAAAGCGTACTTTGGATTCATCAGGATTTCACTTCAGTCTCTCTCTTCTTTATTCATTCTAAGCACATCGAGATGGAGTAAAGAGCTTGTTACGAAATAGAACTTAACTTGCGCAAACTAAACTTAAGTTAATGGTGGAATTACTAATCTCTTGTAAAGTCCGCCTGACTTGAGCTCATTGAAAGCATTTGAAAATCACTCAAAGAATAATTATCGCCTAAAGTAGAATCTGCCCTCTTATATATCTTCTGAGATTTAAATTTGATCGATCAATTCGTTCTCCAAAATTGCTTACTTTAGTTGCTAGCAATTCAGCGTGAATAACAATTGAATTCTTCAAATACCGATTCCAAAATACTGTAATTTCCCATATTTCTATAAAGAAATGAGCCATCCAATGAAAAATAATATTAATCATCAGAATATTATTATGGCTCAAATTTTTCTCCGTTTCCCCACACATGCGGCTTATTTCTCACCCAAAACCCGACCCGTCCATTTTTCCAAAATCCATTCAACCAACAACGGTTTCAATTTTAAACCATTTAGCGTTCTCTGTCTTTCGTTTTCTTACTACAGTATTTGTGTATACGCAATAGATGGGAGTACGTATTCCTCGTGTGGTTGAAAAGTTGCGCACTTTTTCCACATCCTTCCTATGACTTTGTGACTCACTCATCTCATTCTATTCCAAAGCAGAGAAAACTCCCATACGTTGAAAAACACAGCAGTCATCCTCATGATCCGCTTCTGTACACATTCTCCAGCCAAAGTTCGTGAGCAAATTATATACATTTTGTCTCCAGAATCCAGTCAGTCCGCCCGAGTCCAGTGCGTAGTACACACACGTTAGAATTGTATAGCTTCCGACCAGCAGTAGTTGATAACTCCCCGATAGAGAGTATACGGTATACGAAGAAAGTCCGATTTTTGGAAGCCCTCCTCCCTTGTAGTACTTCTCTCCGGATCAATACGAGCTTCTGGTAGGAATAAGCACTCTTTTTCGGATATAGGAACAAGGTAACGTTTCATAGTAATATACGATGAATGAAGAGAAACTGGTGAGAGTAAAAGAGCAGACTCAGCCCGCCGCCGCACCCCCAAAGTTGCTCGATTTTGATCCATCTCTCTCTCTCTTTGCTCTCTCTCTTTCTGGTTCATCTGGAAGATTTTGACAATATTTTGTAGACAGCTTTTAAAAAGTTTATTGTCATTCTTAGTTTCCAGAGCTGGTTGCGGTTGTAATTAATAAGTTTGGGTTGGGTTTTTTTCGTTTCGTGCAGAGAATCATCGTCAGCAGATCCGTTGGATTCCCAAGACAAGGAAGAGTCATCTTTAACCTTTAAATCACACAATTAGAGAATAATGGCTGAGAATCCTGTTTATGGACCCTTTTTCGGGGTTATGGGAGCTGCTTCTGCCATGGTTTTCAGTGGTAAGTTAATTTTTATGAATCGTTGGAGTATATGACTTGTTTTATGACGAGGGGGCGGATTTGTTTACACTGGATAAAAGATTGTGGATTGTGATCTTTGCATTTTGTCGTGATTTGTAAATAAATGTTTGCATGTCAGTAAATTATCTGTTGAGAAGCGAAGCATGGGAAAAACGCATTTTTATTGACAATCCAAAGATTTGCAATAGGTTTCAGTATTTCTTTGTCAATATTCAGCCGGTTTCCTTTTGCATAATTTGTTTAAGGTGTGCCCATCACATTCATTAGCGATGCTTCTAGAGCAAAGAATATATTTTCTAAGAGTTCAGATGCGGTAGTTAGCCACAAATATAGAAAACCCATCATATAGTAATAGCAATTATGTTGTAGTATTTCACAGTCACATGGGGCTTAGCCGTTTCAAGTACTAGCCATTTCGAGATAAGTCAGGTTTGGTTATGGGCATAATGTTAAAGTATGCTAATTGCAATTAGAATTGAATGTGTAAACGACAGCTATAGGCAGGTACACACCTTGATTCTTGACTGACGTTAGAATTTTTGAATAGAATAAGTTTTAAGTTACCTATATCATGGAAAACTAATGCTTCATTATCCTACTTAGGTAGCTGTTCGTTAGTCAGTACAGTTGTGTATCCCAATATACTAAAAGTTTTAGTTTAGCTTACTAACTAACTCATCACGATAATGTAGTGGTATACAAACTGCAATTGTACTGTATGTCATTCAATAGAAACTTATTTCCATCATTAACTGTTTTAACCTATGGATGATACTCCTTTTCTCTCCATACGCTCATGCGGTCGAGTAACATGTTTTTGAATAATCTGTACTTTCTGTAGATGATATTTAATTTCTAGGCAGCCACAAAATTATGATGGAAATCCAATAGGAATATAGAGTTTAATAGTGTATAAACTCCCTAACGTGCTTACCCGTAAATTGTTTAAAGAAACATTGTTATTTTCCACCTCATATGGTTCATAATGTTTCATACCTGACATGTGTTCTTCTATATTATCCTGCGTCAATTTATTTAGACAATAGTTTTAACTTAATGTGCAGCCAGCAAGGTTAAATTTTTATTAATGCATGTGTGAAATACTACATTTATGAGACTGGATAAGTTAACTTCCCTGTCTCTTGACTCAATATGATAAATATGAATTATTTTGGAACTCTGCAATTCATAGGGTTAATGAATGCAATAGACGCTTTTTTGGAACTTTTTGGGCTGCAAAGTTGCCCGCATGCCTGTTTTATTTGACGACTAATGGTAATATTCCCGATAATCACTCACTTAAACCCTAACCTTTTAAGAAAAAATTTTCCATAGCATTAAAGTATAAAAATTTACTATCAATCGAAGTTTCATGTTATATTGAGTTTTCTCTTTCCATTGGTACTGCTTTCAGTTTGCAAATCGATAATTTATGGCACATATTCCAAAAAGCACATTTGAAAATTAGTCACTCCCCTATCTTCCCAATGCGTTGCATTTTTAATTTTTCCCCGTCACGGAGTTAAATTAGATTTTTATCAAAAACTGAAATAGCCATTCGATGCAAAATTTTAAACGCTAAAAAAAATGTTTTCAACTCAATTTTTTTTCGGCAGTGTAATTTTGATACCCTCCTTTCCACCTTCACGGAGCACGGAGTTTATTTAGATTTTTTTCATATAAATAGCTATTCGATGGAGAATTTTAAACGCCATAAAATTAATGCTTTCAACTTTTTTGTGCTGGCAATGTTATTCCGCTACCCTCCTTTGATACACATAGTTACGGACTTTTTGGAGTCTCTTAAGTCCATTAACTTAAAGCTCCATGTTCTAATTAGTCAGTAAAATTGAGCACAGAAAACGAGACAGTCTAAAAAATATTTTTGCTTCTGCATCCTAAAGATAGTGCTTAACATGAAATAGTCTTCCAGTTATTGCATATCACTCTCTTTTATGCTGTGTAATTGACCTTTAACATCGTATATACTTGTAATGATAAATTCTTTACAACAGTTGTTGTGATTTGTAGTTCAATTTGCTAGCTAGTTGATTTATCCAATAGGCAGACAGGCTGTTATTCAGAACTCATAAGTAGGATTTCCAAAACACCCACATTACTATCTACATGTTCAATCACACGTTCATGTTTTCATTTCAGTAACAACTGTTTTATATTGTAATTAGTACTATGCAGTTGGGTTGTTTGCAGCTTTTTTAGCAGTATTAGTTGTGATGTAATTTAAAATAGGAAATAAATTGAGCTCAGAGCTCCTGCTTTTAAATGCACGAAAGATGACTCCCACTCATATCTAAACTTCTTATTAATTCAATGGGTTCAGTTTAGTCTGATTATCCACCATAAGCAGTTAGTATGTTATGACTGCAAAAATGCAAACAATGATGACTGGATCTAATTTTTAATTTTTTTCTATTTTTTAGCACTAGGTGCAGCTTATGGAACCGCAAAATCCGGAACGGGTATCGCAGCCATGTCTGTCATGCGACCCGAACTCATCATGAAGAGTATTATTCCAGTAGTCATGGCGGGTATCATTGCTATCTACGGTTTGGTGGTTGCTGTCCTAATAGCCGGTGCACTCACACCCCCAGAAACATATCCTGCATTCAAGTATTTGCCAACAGAATTATACACTCTTGTTAAGTAGCTCATTATAAAAAGAAGAAAACCATGATTTTTTATCTTTTTTTAGGGGATTCGTTCATCTGGGTGCCGGTTTATCCGTAGGATTGAGTGGTTTAGCAGCCGGCTTTGCGATTGGAATAGTGGGAGATGCTGGAGTTCGTGGAACAGCCCAACAACCCCGTTTGTTCGTCGGAATGATTCTTATTTTGATTTTCGCTGAAGTCTTGGGTCTCTACGGTCTCATTGTAGCTATCTATCTATACACAAAGCAGGCTTAAATCATTCCACGCAGTGCCAGTGTACCTGCGGTCACCTACAACAAGAAAGAAAGCGTTTAGTTCATTATAAGTTACTACCAGTTATCTAAATATTATTATTCCTACCATTATATTCTATTTTTTCGATGATCACAGCACCCTGGTTGGTTTTTTTTGAAGTAGTAACTCCTATGAACAAAGTTATCCTTGTAATTCTTAAAGGAGCAACAAAGTCAGTTTTTTTTGTAAGTTAGCAGCTGCAAGTAGTCGTGTGTATTGAAAATTAGTCGGATGATTTTTTATCTTACCCTGTACTGAAAGGTAAAAATCTGAAGTTGCAATTTTAGAACCGTAGATATTTTGTTTTGCTCATTGACAATGATATGTAGAAGTGATGAAAGCACTGGAGATCACGTCTCTTTTAAATGAAAGTTTTTTGATCGCCTGGATCATTTGTTTCGATGGAGCTAAGGTAGGTAGGTACGCAGTGGTTTCGAAGTAGCAAAAGAGGATCTGCTCGTTCCTTTGTTATTGTTTAATTAATTTACTGTTCAAAAAGTGGAGAAAAAATTAACAAAGGAACACAATTTATTTTTGGAACGGAGCAAAGCAAAAGAGGAAAACTCATGTACATGTTTTACTAAGGTAGTAAGTAAGTACGAGATTGATTCCTCCTTCTTGTTGTTGTATACCACTTTATCATCGTGAATAAAGCAAATCAAATATACCTGGTCTGTGTTTGTATAATATCTGTGAATCCCTTGTCTCGATTATGTTGTATGTTTGAAATTGAACGTGTTTTTGGGTGTGAGGAACACATTTAACTAACTAAGATGTGAGTCAATGAATTTGTAGTAGTTTTGGTCGTCTGTTTATCATGGTTAAGAAATTGGAAATACTTGAATCTGTGTCAGCAAGAAAAATAAAGTAATATGAAAAATGACAAAGTCTATGAAGAATCAATCAACTAAATATTCTCTGTACAGTAGTCATCCATCATTAGTTTGCGTGAAATAGTGAGCAATTAGTTTTTAAAAGTTTGCGAAGTACTTTAAACCTATAGTGGTGGTGTTTATTATGATGCGGAAATAAACGGAAATTAAGTATCATTGTGAATTTTCTTTTTTAAGGTTATTAGCTTTACTGTTACATACAAATCTAAAACTTTTAAGATTTTAGGATACTGTGTACTTAAATTACTCATTCCAGAAGACGCCACAGCTGTTACTATCTAATAAATATTCTAAAACAAATTAACTAACTAATCAAATATTTCAATTATGCTGCATTTTAATCACGATAATTTGGAAGTGCAAAGAAATGAAAACTTGTCATTTGTGTCTACTACTTTGTTCACATGAGTGTGTTGAGATAAAACAAACCTTGTAATATGCTCCATGCGGGTGTATAATGTTCAGTCGGTTCAGTCTCATAAACTAATTGATTGTGGAGCACAATTCATGGCTTGAAAAAGGCTGACCGATTTGCTTTTACTTTCTTTCAAGTTTTCTGAACACAAACAAAACGTACTAAAACTATTTACTCCATTGTATTTCGCAATCCTGATTCGTCGAATTTCATTATCTGTTAAAAATTATTTCATTTAGCTGCCAAATACGGTCTAGAGATTATGTCTCCTGTTAAGTAAATTTATTCGTGATTGTTATGTTTCAATCATGGAAGACATTTTCAGTTATATATGTGTATTTGTTGAGATATTATATCTGGGTTTCCTCGTAATAAATTTTGTTTGTTCGGTTTAAGTGTGCATTAATAGTAATTCACTATTTTCAGTTTTGGGTCCTGTTTTTTGGCATTTATATCTTTTGATGTCACTTCATTGTAACTTTTTCATTTCAGAAAAGTTCCTCTTCTCTGGTAGGTATCTAAATCTAAAATCCCAAAATCCATTTGCTTTTAGTTTGCTTTTAGATTTTTTAACTTATAATTACTTGCCTATGTTACGATCTTATAACTTTTGATTGGCTTTTTGTTGTAGTTAGTCACAAAAGTAAAGAATACGAAATATAGGTAGGCAAATGTGGTTCACCTAATAACTGCATGTAGTGATTGTCTTGTCTTTTCTTGTTGCAGGAAAAATAGTCAACTCATACAGTTTCCCAAAAGCTACAAAACATTCCAAAACTGCATCAAATGCCAACTAACCTAGTTTTCTGGAACGCCACTATAAAATCGCACCCTTGACATCATACAGCTGTATATTTTAACCAGCCTTGGGATTTTTTGTAATTATTACATTGGGCATGGGTATTGAATGCAGACAAAAAATAACAAGTCTAAACTCATAAAACACACAGACTGCTAACTAACTAAGTACATAATACAGAGTGACATTTCGTATGTACCTTTGTCGTGCATATTGCATAGCCACCACGTATCAACAACTTGACGCATCATGCATGAATCCCTAGCTAATAATCATAATAATAAATGTTGCTCACCATTGTGAGCTAAAACTGTTCTCTTCAACCTTTTTATATAATGTAACTAACTAACAATAAATGGTCAAATGTACGTGTGCGTGACGGAAGGTAAACGCATGCTTCTTTACATATGATTTTTGCCTAGGCGAGTCAGCAGTTTTGCACTTGACGTATCATAGAGAGTGTGAAAGTTTAATACACATTGTACACTTCATAGTTAGAATAAAAAATGTATTTTAAATCTATGAGGAGGTGGCCTAACTATCTAACATAAGGAGCAAGCCAGTGAGTTATTTAGTAGTTTTGGTAGAGCTTCCTTTTCTGTGACAATAAGCTAGGTGCTACATGCAACACAGCACAATATATTAAGGTTCTGGTTCAGAGTCAGAGAATCCCATTCACAGCCAAAGTAGTGACGAACAATTGTGTATACAAAGAGTACAACATGATGTTGATGATCATTATTAACTCGTTGGTATGATGGCTGAATTTAGGTCATGCCGTTAAAAATATTAGCCTCCTTTGCCTCTGAACATTGTTCAGTTGATTCATTTATTCACAGATGGCTATGTCTTGTGTTGTATACAGTCGATCGATACTTATCTTCGGAAAGTTTTGAAAGATATGGATAACTTATATTATAGAAAAGCCAACATCGAGAATGGCTGATGGAATTGTAGGCTATTCACGAAAAATGCATATTAAAGAGGATATGTAGAAAATACAGCTTTTTTATCTTGGTACAAACTTCCTTAAAGAATATGCTGCATTTGGCAACTAATTTAATGCATTGTATATGAAAAAGAAAAAATTGCACATAAAATTTGTCTATAAGCTGTCCTAGAGTATTTTTTTGAAGATCAACATTTTCATGCATTTTACCTACATACCTTGTATTATTGTCCCTTCGCAAATCTCTTCTCAGGCTGATATTTCTATTTGGAAAATGGTCATATCTACTGACTAAATAGAATCAAACCATGTAGAATCATATGGAATGCAAAAGTGGGTACTCTGTCTGCAAAGTTTGTTGTCAGTAATGGCTAGAACCGTAAACTGTAAAAACATAAGAAAATGTGTACATTGTACAATGCACAGCTGTGAGTTGACCGTTCTTAAGCTCTCACTCACTCAGAGCACCAGCAAACATTCTAGCAAACGAAGTATAGAGGGAGTAATTATGCATTTCCTCTTGAACTCCACTCCATGTGTGAGTTGCTGTTGGCATTCATTAAAATGAATCTAGTTTAAATCAAGAGTGGAGCTTGTAAATGCGCAAAAAAATTTATACAATTATGTTGTCATGAATGCCTTTCAATTCTGAACTCAAATGTTGGCTCTGTTGCTAGCTACTACATTATTGAATCAAATATGGCAAGTAGATGCCACAAGAAATTGAAGTTTGAAATCCAACAGAATATTAGCTACAGCAAATACGATAAACTGTGTTGGAAACACAAAAAATGTGTAGCAAGGGTGAAAAAAATAGAATTTTTTCTCTACCAACCAAACACAAAAGTTAGTGCAAAAATATTGTACATTGACATTTCCATTAAGCAGACATTTTTTTTCTATGATTTTTTAAACCTAAACTCTAAATTCACTATTTTGGATGCCAGCTTGACGGAACGAATATTATGCACGCCTTTAATGAGTTTTGACATATCACATAAACCATATGGATCTTACCTATGACAAACTTTAATTTTTCATAGATTAGTTCTACAGTTTACAAGAAAAATATCCACAAGCTTATGCTAATGTGGAATAAGTGATGACAGAGTGCACCACACTACTAACTACTGACTGGATTCATTTTGAAGGATAAAGCGTGCCAATAGATTAACCCTGTGTGAGCTTCATCTCATCCTTCTTAACAAGTTGAATCCATTTGTATGGTTTCTCTTACAAGTCAAGCATGCAATAATAATTATGATATTTGCAATCGGTTCTTCTGCCTGCCTTGGAATAAACCAATGGCTTCTGCGTTTCAATCGTCATTAACAGTGCCATACCTAATGTTGTTGAAGCAAGGACAACTTAAAGGAAGCATTACTAGTTAGCTGGTAGTTGGATTAGTTAAGTTAGTGATGGTAAGCAACTAACTAACTAACTAACTAACTATAGCAGTACAACTACTAACTATAACTTAAAACTAATAATCATCTGCCCAGGACGTGTTACGTTAAGAACTTGTGTATTCCTAAATTAGTATGCGTCGTGTTCAAATATTGTCTGTCGGCTGGTATTTTTTGTTTAAGATGCGGTAAACACAGGATTTAATACACAGTTGACTTGACATAACTCTTTGAAATACTGATTTTGAACTTAAAGCATGTGTGCAATTTGAAAAAAGTGTCATAAAAGTCTTTCAATTACGTCAATCTTTTCCACTGATACAATGTTGAGTTCATCAGAATTTGACATTATACACACCACATGAGTGAAACGAGCAATTGAAAAATTCTAGAGCAAACCAGAAATACATGCGAGCTATCTATGCTAGGTTAACCCGATATAGTTTTCCAATTTTCAATTCCCAATTTTTATCAAATACAGATCTATCCAGGAAAAATTACGCAAACAATATGACCAATGCATAGGCAAACTTCATTCCATCGTTGTCATTATAAGCTAATAAAATTTATTGTTACATTACATTACACATTACCTTCTAACTATAACTAAAATCCGGCTATAATACGTGCAAAAGCCAATCGACTCTCTTTATCATCTACATGAACTAACTAACTTGCTAACTAACTAAATCTACTAAGTAAGAATAGTATGATTGAATGCGAATCGCACAATGCTCACAAAGAAATGAAATCCCAGAATTGTGGCATGCAAAAGCCTGCGCTACTCCAGTAGTCACCAAAGTGGAGATTCCTTTTCACTATATCTGATATGCTCCCTATCGGTCTCAGTTAAGTCAGTTTGTCAGTATCATGCCACAAGTGGATGATTCTCTTTTTCGTCACCGTATGAATGTGATCATGCGCTTCACTTACACAGTAATATAATGCTACTGTACTAACTAACTAATCATAACAATAATCCTAATAGTAACTAACTAAATAACACTGACTGACTTGAGATAGCACACAACTATATAATGTAGTCAGCAAGCTAGTTACTTACTTACAAACTACCACTACTGGAAATAACTGTCTATACTACTAACTGAACTATTATCTTAAATTCTTAAATTCTCATCATACAATAATCTGAATGACTACACTTGGCTCTTTCTTGACAAACAATCCCTTTACTCGTCTCGCACCCTTTTCTTGTGTCTTCCCACCATTCTCCTAACAAACTATACATAACTATAACTAGCCACCAGCATGAGGGCAGGCACAAAGCGCCGTATATAGACATCCATTATCACACTGACTAAACTAACTAACTGCATAAAGGATTTTAAGCCAGAAAAGTCACAGTCAAGATCAGGGGATGATCATTCACCACTATTATTTGTGTAGGACTCAATATACAGTATAACAAAGCACGCTCCTTCCTATTATATTTGCTACTTACTGACAAACTAACTACTACTCCTACTATTTCCCTGCTTTGACACAAATACTCATCCAGAGCTGTCGGCCCGATCATGTGTATGAATATTGTCACCTTGCAGAAACTATTGAGTTAGTTAGTTACTTGGTAAGCATAAACGAATTCGATCTTTGGAGATTTTGTAGTATAGTTTATTCACCAAGATTTTAAATTCCCCATCTCCACATTACTACCCAATGTGGGTGCCTTGTGTAATATTCAAGAGCATTGCATACGAGCAACGTGATGAGGAAGGGATCTAGTTGTCGCAACCGTGAAAATCATATTGTGAGATAAGGAACGTGTATAAAGTCAAGAGTGTGAGTGTAGTCACTGTTTGAGAGAGAGAGAGAGGAAATCGATGAGCAAGCTTACATACATTCCATATACAACGGTGGTAGTTGGTTGGTGAGTAAGTGACTGAGTGAGCACACTACCATACCATAACCACCATCACCACCGTTCCAATAATACTAGAGAGAGATCATTGGAACACGAGCATAGGCCAAACGCTTCTTCCATGCATGGATCCAGTCAGTGTGTACTTGATTCGGCCAAAATATGTTGGAGCAGCAGCACACGCTGTGTGTGCAAGCTCTGAGCTTGAGATGTAATTTTTATTCGAATTGTTGGCATTTCGGTAGAATGGTGTGGCTGCCACTCTCAAAATCACGGCAGTGGTTAGTTAGTTAGCTAGTTAGTATAGGGAGACCTTTTCAGTTTTAGTTTGTTAGTTACAGTGAACAAGTCGTCCGGCCTGTGCACTTACTTACCCTACATGAGTACAATTTATGATCCAATGGGACTGTTGCATGAGTCAGTGGAATAATACAGGGTTCAGCACCTCTTGCTTTTACTCACTTGCATGGTTGTTTGCTGCCTTTTTTGTAATGTTCATGGAGCAAAGAATAGTACCACCGGAGTAAGCTCTATTCGTAATAAATTGTTTGTTACCTAACCACCACCACTCATATCCGAAGATGTACTCACTTTAGTCATCACACAGAGACGGGCGACTTGATTTCATTATTATAAGTAAGTAAGTAAGTTAGTTAGTTGGGAAATGGGGATGGATTGCATATGCACACATTTTATGCTAGGTGGGGTAGCTATATAAGGTACATATCATTTTCTGGTGGTGCTAGGTATAGGTATGTGTCCGTTTCCTCCACAATTTAGTAACACCAAAAAGTCTTTCCCCATTGACGAGAGATAACTAGGAACTGCTCGAGGATACGATAGGGATCTGTTCTCAAGATGACCAAAAACTATTTGTACTAGGAAGGTAAAAAGAGTACACACACACATTTCATACACTAATCGGAGGAGTGAGCGCTACATGTTGTAATAGTAATACCTTTTAATACAATGCCAGTTTTGAATATCATGTACTAACCAACTAACTAACTAACTACTCAACTACTGCTACTACTATGTTTGCTCATGTGCGTAGCCAGTTCCAACTTTTTGTTCTATATTATAATGCTGCTCATCATATTTATGTAAGTGTTTCTCTCACGTATTTGTTGTGAAGAAAAAGCGGTGCCCACTTGAATTAAGAATAGTTGACACTAGTTAGTTAGTAGTTAGTTATAACAAACATTGCTCTTCACTCAACCCAGTCAGTATACAAGTAGGCATGGGCTTTAGTTAGTTAGCTAGCTAGCTAGTTCCTCTCCATCATGATCATATAGTGAAGTACTGTTCTCTTTTAGCTATTGTCCTCTGCTTTGAACCAAAGCATCCTCATGTCCTTCCTTTCCTACTAAAACCATCTCATCGTCTACTTCTTTCATTTCATCATCATCAACATCATACGGTTTCCCTCCGTCGTGTGTACGAAATGAACTAACTAAACTATGTGTATAAGTGTATACGTGTGATGGATTTTATTTTTTAGTCCTCTAAGAAGCCACCAACGCTACTGTACCAATGTTTAAGTCAACAAGAGCACTACCGTATGACACCGTCGTTCATTTTGTGCATTTTAACATATTATTACTAAACTAATCTAAGGCTATACGGGAATATCAGTCAATCTGTAGATTATTAAATAAATTGATTGAGAATTTTTTTCAACCCACAGGTATTGGTTACTTATTGCAAAAAAAATGTATTATTGATTCATATTAGCATTTTGACAATAGTTAGTAAGGCAAAGCCGATGATTATGGAAAAAAGAATGTGAAGGACGAACTTATAACTAACTAACCGATTTGGTAAGTCATTCAACTCGGTCGATCATTTTCTCTTGTGCTACAACATGAATTTTTTGAAAGCTCTACAGAAGTAGTACACTCACATTCAGTCACTGCTCACTGTGCCCTGTGTGCTTCAGTTTTAGCAGCAATAAGCAGTTCACATCACTTCATCAGGAGAGAGAGAAAAAAAAGAGGAGAGCAATCGCAAGAGTTAGAGTTGCAGTGCACCTATATAAGTACTAACTATGGGCAAAGCCATGGGTATGTTGGTTGTATGCATGCATCCCGTATTATCGATAGATACATAATACTACTACTACTATGTGCAAGCAATAGCAGAGGCTACCTTCCTTCCCACAAAACACCCTAACATGTAAGCAAGTTTTCGTTTGGTGTGAGCCCATGGCTTGTAGTTAGTTAGTAAGTTAGCAAAGTGCCTACTTTGCTCACATACACAGCAGAAAAAGAAAGAGAGAGAGAGACAGATGCATGCATGCGTATACCTACCTACTTTACTTACTTACATCACATGGAAAACTGTATGTTCTTTTCTAGCTTTAACCATATTCCTTGACTACAGGGGTCAGAAATAATCCTTAAAATAGTTCTAATTTCAGTGTATACATAATATGTATTTAGTACAAAAATTGCGATGCTAAAGACAGTCTTTGGGCTTGAAAACCATTCAAAATTGGGATTTTTTAGTATGAAGATTGATACAATAAAACTATCAAGTAGATACCGCTGTTTTAATTCAATAATTAGTTAAAACAACGTGATATGGCTCATGAAATTTCTTAAACGATTGGTATTTTGTTACTGCTTAATGTACATATAATAAATTAGCGTAGAAATTTTTCTTGCAAATATAGCCAGCAAAGTAAAGATGGATTCTTGCAATGGAGCTTGTTAGTTAAGAGTAGTAGTGAGCTAAACTTATTCCAGCCTTGTATAAATGTAGAGCGAAGGGGGTAAAACGTTTTCCTCATCCCGGTGCGACCACTCTGCTATTTTACTGACTGGCTGTGAACTATCTATCTCTTTGGCTGCACAGAGCACAACACAGAGTTTTAAGGTGAATTCCGTTATTTCATATATAGGAGCAATAGCGATCGACTGTGTCTTCTTCTTCCACTTTACTCTTCTGTCTCTCTCTCACTCTTTGGCTGGCACTCTAAACCAGAGAGTACAACTACCAAACCATGTATTAAAAGTTAGTTAGTTGTGAGTCCTACAAGTCGTAGTACTACCATTATACTACTGTTCTCACATCTCCGCTCGTTCGTATGATATTTACCTACCTAACATACACACACACACACACACGGGTTTCATTGAAAAGTAGTGCCTGAGCCTCACACACACTCGTATTATTATCTCTGCTCGCTATACAATAGAGAGAACAAGTTTATTATTATTATTTATTTGCTATCTATTAGGATTATCACACTTATCGACAATTTGCATAAGCAACAACGAGCAGTTAACTAGTTCTACTGGAGAAGTTCTATAGGATAACAAAAGTGCATATATAGTAACCAACTGGTTGGACATCATCAGAGTGTTTCGTTATTTTCAAGTTGACAATATCCCATATATGAGCAGCAGTAGTTTCCCTGTGTCTACAAAGGACAATTATTCACACAACCAAGGGATTCACAACAAATTGTTATCAGTGCAATTTATCCTCTCTGTTTTGTTGTCATCATCAAAGTTTTTTGGCCTTTGCATGTAAGTTACCAACGGTTTGACTATTGCAAATTCGTTTTGGAGCGGAAACTTTGCATTATGCATGTTGCATAGCAGTGCTCTGTTCACTGCAACAACTCTCAACGTACATACGTTCGCTCCTGTGTATGCGGACTCCCAAAAAAGAGAGAGGCACAGGTAAACTGAGGCTTTGGACTATTATTATAGTGAACTCAACATCAAAACTCATAGTCAGTGTAGTTCAAATTTAGTTAGTTAGTTAGTTACTATTATATTAGTTGGTATGGACTAACTCACTTAATTCAATTGAACATAAGTCCATCTCGTTTGTGTGGCTAATCGTGACAAAGTGTTCAAAATCGTTCTTATCAGGCATAGGGATTGATTAGTTGGATAGTTAGTTGGAATAATTATGAATAATATGGAAAGGTGATTATGACTGTTGATATATTTGAAGATACATGGTACACATAGTTAGAGCTTAGTTTTAAATCGTTTGTATACTTTTAATTTCCAGGCTCCTCTTGCTGTGCCATTGTTAGGATCGTCACTATGGAGGATGATAAAATGACAAGTGCCCTTTGTGACCACTTGTAATATGGTGGAAGGACAAGGATCGGATTGTATCATGGGAAGAAAGCGGAACAGATCCAGATATTCTTGATATCAATGGTGGAATGCATTGAACCCCTCCAGAGGAAAGAAATGCCTTGTTATTGTTTACTGTTAACTGCTTCTTTTTAAATCCTGGGATGCAGTCTTATTTGACGGAGACGAGTGTCCGTGAATGCCATTGTACGGTCGTGAATCCTTGCATTTGTTAGCTAAATTTAAACTGGAATTTATCGTTTCCATGTTTTACTATGAGCAGTGATTACGGAATTGCCATAAACGATTATGTAGTAAATAAATGATGTGCCGAGGGACCGTATTGAAACTAGCAACAAAAGTGTGTCACCAAATGCCTGATATTGGAGAGAAAGTATTAAGTTTAACTAACTAGCTACCAACCAAGATTCTACAAGTATAGTAATTATACTACAAAGTGAGCATCGTAAAAACAACAAAAGACAATACAAGAATCTACAAGAATCCAAGGTGTGTGCTCCTAAAACACGTATTCCAGTTGTTATTCTTTAAATTAGAATTTACTAACTAACTGAAACTGTTTTACTGTTGTGTACTGAATGTGATTCTGATTGGAACCAGAGATGAACCATCATGAGTGATTTAGCACCGCCTAAAGGCCAAGTGGCTGTAGAGCGACTTCGACGTAGGTTAGAGACTTTACGTAAGCATCATGACGAGTGCCTTCCAAGATTTGAGCAGTCTGCGGATGGAATCAACGATGGGCAGAAGCAAGATACTCTCAAACTGCGTCAACGATACATGGAATCGAGAGCAAAGAAATCGAATAAAAAGTCGGACAAAAAACAAGATAGTTCCTCCATGGTACGTTAAAAAACTGTACACATTGTATGATTATGATACACATGACTCAAGTTTTTGTATAGTAATGTATTAACTTATTATTGTGCACACACAGGTTACACAAAAATCTCAAAAACACAAAGCTGCTATCCAAACGGAAGATTTGGACAATGGTATCGAACGAAAAAAGAAAGGTGGAAGTACCCTGCCATCTCCGGCTGGATCCTCACTTAATAACTTCCATTCCACAGGGGGACCTCCCAATAATTTCGCATTATCCTCCCCCAACAACGTTCCTATGAATCACCAAAACCACCATAGCAATGGACCTACCCCATTCCCACATCCAGACTACAAAATAGACCCTGACTTTGTGGACTTGGAGCAATGTGAAGCGTCTCTGGACCCTCGGGCAGCCGCTGACTTTGGTCAAGGACCAGACATGCTCAGTGATCTCATTTCAGAGTACATGTCAGACTGCCAAGGTTTTGAATGTCCCGAGTTCATGACTTCTTTTGATGAGCCTATGAAATCGGAAAGTATGAGCCAACTTCTGAGCCACAACAGCAGTGGAAATAACAACAAAAACAATCGTGCATCACTCCAAATGAACTCCAGAACCGAAAGTCATAATAATAATAATAATAATATTAATAGTAGCAGCAGTAATAGTGTACCGTTCAATAGTAATAGTAGTAACAACCATCTTACCACCAGTAGCAGTAATGGTAATAATAAGGCCAGCAATCCTAGCAGCACCAAATTGAATCCTGGGAGCAGCAACAATAAGGTCGCGAATCATAGTGGTAGTAACAGTACAAACGCTGGAGCTTTAAATGGAGTGCAGTTTAATCCAGGGAGACTCACTAACAGCACCTCTCAGAACTCATCTTGTGTTCCATCTTCCCCTTCAGCAAATGTACGTTCCCCTATCAGTATGATGGGCGGAACGCCCCACGGGGGCCCGGGGAGCAATGGTAGTAATAGCGGTGGCAGCAATGTTCCTACTCCAACTGGTGGCAATGGCCCTTCAAGTAGTGTTCCTCCATCTTCTATGGCAACTAATGGGAGCCATGTCTCCAGACCGGGGATGGTGAAAATGGAGCCCAATTTGACTGAACATGTAGGGATTCGTCAGCCGGTGCCTAATGCTTGTGCAAATCCTGGAATAGGACATTTTAGCAATCAATCTTCGCAGCAGCAGCAACAACAACAACAGCAGCAGCAGCAAACAGCTAATCACAGGGGATTCAATAACCAATCGCCTTCCTTAACAGCGCAACTCAATTCCCAGTATGCTTCCAGAACATTGTCTCATCTGGGACAGCGTCTAAGTCAGGTATGCATATTAATTCAATCGCATTCTGTCAGCCCATAAAATTACTAGCTAAGTGAAGTAACTAAATAACCAACTAAACAAGTAAATTGACTTTGGATATGAATGCAACTCTGTTTTCTGTGTAGCATCTAGTAAAACAAATGAACAATATTTTGACGTTTTATTTTGTACCTTGCAGCAAGTAAGTTACGGAGGATCGCCTCAACAAGCCCCTGTGGACACGAAGCCCTTACTTCCCCCATCTCAAAACTACACTCCCTACCAAACAATGGGTGGTAGTCCACGATATCCCTCCATGGACTCACATCCGCACCATTCACCAATGCCCATGCAGCAGCAACAACAGCAGCAACAAATGCCACCCCAGCTTCCTTCGCAGCCAAATCCTGTGTCACAAGGCCAAACGATAAATTTTACTCAGCAACATCTTCGCATGTCTACGGCAGCAGTAAGCTCGAGCAATAATATTACCGCGACGCCTACAAATAATCCTAATAGTCTAAACAACGGCAATGCCAATAGTATTCTAAGTAATTACCCTCATCCCCCGAATACGATGAACCCCAATAGTAGTATGCCAGAAAAGTCAACGAAAGGCGGTGGGCCTATAATGGGTAGCAATGGAATTAATGGACCTACACCTCATGACATTAGAATGCAGCAGCAACAATCATTATTCCGACAGCAGCAGCAGCAGCAACAATATATGTCTAACCATGCTAGAGGTATGGGACCCATGACTTCTAGGCAACCCATTCCTCCTAATGTCACACAAAGATTTCCTATGACTGATGCGACAAATCGGTTCATGGGACCGGGAAATCGACCAGGTGGTGGCATGCCTGTGAATCAGCAACAAATGTACTCTGGTGGTGCTATGAGCAATAATAATGGCAGTCCAGATTTCAGACAGATGCCTTATAGACAACAAGTATCTGGGCCTGCGGGTTTACAGCAGCAACACAATCAACAACCAACTCGTCCTCCTAGTAGTGGCAATAATGGGGTCGTGGGTCATATGATGAATTCTTCGTTTAGTACTAATGGGGTGGACAGTGGGATGAAAACTCAGTTAGGGAGGGGGGATGTGGCAGCTCCTCCGCAACAATGGTTGTCACCTCATCAGCAAAGAGATCTCAACTGTAGGCCCCCACATCATAATGGAAATGGGATGCAGCAGCACTCACAACCACCTAGTTTCCAACACTCCAGTTACGCCAGAGGTATGCGATTTTGGGACGTTATACCTGTTTTTATTATATTTTAACAAAAGTATTTGGACGACAATGATAGTTTTGGGTTTTAGTTGATTTGCAAAAATGTAGTATTTGGACGACAACGATAGTTTTGGGTTGTAGTAGGGTTTTAGTTGATTTGCTAAAATGTAGTATTTGGACGACAGCGATAGTTTTGTGTTTTAGTTGATTTGCAAAAATGTAGTGTTTGGACGACAGCGATAGTTTTGTGTTTTAGTTGATTTGCAAAAATGTAGTGTTTGGACGACAGCGATAGTTTTGTGTTTTAGTTGATTTGCAAAAATGTAGTATTTGTACGACAGCGATAGTTTTGTGTTTTAGTTGATTTGCAAAAATGTAGTATTTGGACGACACCATAGTTTGGGTTTTCAACAACTGAAGTATTTCATTTTGAAAAGAACGAAAGCTATAGGGTTTTCAAAAAATGTAAAGGATGTAGTGCCTGTAGCTGAAGAGCTAGAAGAGTAAGTAGAGTTTCTAGCAGTCACTTGTATCCGTAGAATTGGTGTCTAGTGAAAAAAAACCTCGTATAAAAACTTGAAGCTCCAAATAGACACTAATAATCTATGATTTCATGCCTTTATGATTGAATTGTATTCTTATCAAAGGTATGGACATGCCTCGTCAACCAAATGCCATGGGTGTTATGAACCACGGCCTTCCTCCCCATGGTTCTGGTGGACCCCAAACTCCTATGATGTACACACAAGGACCGTCATCAAATGCTCCCGGTGGTATGTCGAACTTCAGCCAGTACGGAGGTGGGAGTGGAGGTCCCCATGGTAGCATGCCAACTAACAACGCACTGCCGCCCACGTCCGCTGCCATGATGATGAGTGGTGGCGCTGTGTCTCATCATTCCCCCATGAACCAGCATCACCAACTCCCCTCGTCCCATGGACATCACCCCGGGGGAGGGAGAATGAATCCTTCGACTGCTAGTGCCCTTCGTCAACAATCACTCACCTTCAACGGTCCTGCTAACAGCATGAACAATTCCAATAATACAACGAAACACGGTGACTCTTCTTCTAATTCTTCTTCCACAATGAATAATCATGAGTTTAATTTGCACGATCTCCTTGACGGGGCTACAGATGCGACGAATTTCCTTAATTCCTACGATGTCAATTCCAATTCCAATTTTAATAATATCCTAGATTGTTTAGACTCTGTATAGTAGGTCCAGGTATTAGTTGTATAGATGCGTAAAGTGTAGCTAGCTGCATACGATTGTACAAGGCTTTATGAATTAAAGTAGTTGGTTAGAAAACTAGAAAAGCATACAGAGAGGATGTTTTTAATGGGTGTTCAGTATTTTGTAAGGACTTATTGTAGGAGTAGCAATATTGTTATTACGAATGACATTGGTATATGGGACGGCAATTCGTACAAAATGGATTGCCTTTTTTACCCACAAATCATCATTCACTGCATTATTAAGATCTATTGGTATTTGAGTACTTATCTAAAGTTCGTTGTGTTACTTACGGAGACGATATATGAATGGAGTTATAGGTGGCATGAGGTCTTTAATGGATACTGTGAGATTATTATGTAAGATTGAATAATATCATTATTGTTTGTATTTGGAAAGATGAAGCTTTACACTAGCCAGTACTATTTATTTTAATCACCAGCAGAAAGGATCGTCCTACTGATTGACCGTACCGAAAAATATAGATATTATGGTTATGATTTTTAATCGCGTGCAAATATTTAGTGTCACTTTGAATCATTATTTTCATACACAAATCATAGATGGTAATCATAAATGATTTTGTTCACATATTATTTTATGATTATGGAAACTCGTCTTTCTGAATCTACATTTCTCTCTCTGATTGCATTACTGGTGCAAAATTCTGCATTTAATCTCTGATCGCAGCGAAACTATTATGATTTTATATCGTTTTTGTATCAAGTGTGGACGAATGGTAGTGCGCAGCTTTGGTTATCCTTATGTGATTCAGTGATTTTACAGTATGACTACGGTTATCATTATTATTATCAAGACTACAATGATTGATTTCGATTATATTATCTGTTGGAGATCGTTTTATATTTATACAGCTTTTTTATACATTCTCCTACATAGTGATTACCACAAATAAATTAAAGATATTATTAAGAGTACACCACGTACTGTTACTACTACAACACACTAGATAATCTACCATGTAACTAACTACAAACAAGAGCGGTAATTGTCGTACAAGTTAAGTTACTTTATAACTACATGATGCGCTATGACGTTACTGATTTTCAAGAGAAGGAGGAACTCGCGTGTCAGAAACAGTGAAAATAATAAAAAAATCCTGTTTTAAAATTGAAAACGCTATGAATTTTGACTATTTTTTATCACACTAAAATAAAACAAAATCATTACATAGTGAGTTAATTAAATTGGGATGCAAGTACGACATCAGTGAAATCATTAACACCTTATAAAGAACACAATACTGGGTCATATGACAGTAAGTAATTAGTTTAACGTTTAAATTGAATCATTCCTTCAAAATCTAGACCTTAGAAGTGCAAATTGTAATTAGCACTATTCATATGGTCAGCTCATATGCACCAACGTCGTCTTAAAATTTTAAATAACAAGCATATGAAAAAGTGAATAGGCTGGACAAATGTTTTTATAGAATAGTAGAGGAGTGAATATTGCACAAGGCATAAAGAACACAACGTTTTTTTCAATATTTAACTTAAACATTCCTAGTCTACTGTCCTATATCTGCGTATGCAATGCAAACGAATGTCCGTCTACATCGTGGCTAATTAACATATACACATTACATGCATAACTTTATTTTATATGTACATCTCAAAACATTCTTCATGCTTTCCATGCAACCCCTAAACTAAAACACTTTTTCATGCGTGCTTAAATGATAATTTTATGGAGATCGAACTATTTTACTATATTATTTATGTACGATACTTTCTTGTTAGATAGAATAGACAAACTTGTCTTAACTATTCCATGTGACCCAAAAACCTTTTTTGTGGCCGAACAATATTTTCCTCGACTGGATATTCCATAATGAGACAAGTATCTTCAAGATTTTATTTAATTGAAATCGCATAAAATTGAGTAGCAATTCTAAAATGTAACGTATGGAATAGAAAACTGACTAAAACCGATTAAATATTGTTAAGTAGTATGATGTTTCTATTCACAATATGAGGCAGTGATTGATTTCATTTCGTACCCGAATTTTTTATACAAGTGGAATTAAGTCCTAGGTGTAACTGGAGAATAATCCCGTTTGTACGGACTTGGGGACAAATCCCGTCCATGAGGACTTAGCAGTGATGCCTGTGATGCACTCCGGTGCATATCCATTGCACTATCAAGTCGTCGGGTTTCAATGTCCATAGTGCTTGGATTCGGATCCATTGTCACATTGCGTAGGGAATCCCCCAGCGTCTGTCTCAATGCTCGCATTTCCTGACCTGTTCGAAAGCTTCGTGAGAGGAAACTTTGGCGTCGTCGAATTTCTTCTGCCAGCTGTTCTTTCAAATGATTTACTTGCTGCTCAAGCCGTGCAACTTGTTGTCGATAATTTGATTCACGAGCTTCCAATAAACGTTCTGCTTGAAGTTTTGCTGATCGGGCTCGTTCGAGCTCAAAATCTCGTTCCTGTTTTCACAAATTGCAATTAGAGTCCTACAATTTACAGCATCAATCACACACATCAAACACATGCAACAAACTTTCCTTATCTCCATGAAAGAATACGGCTAATTCTAATACCTGGACCTGGAGTGCCATCTTTTCCACACTAATAATTAAAATGCACCAAAATACCCAAAAATTAGCTTCATAGAAAAAAAAGTACCCAACCGAGCTTGGCAATTCAAAAATGCACGAAACACTATCTTTAGGAGGCGCATGCGTACATTGACTTGTTTGCACACGCGCAATGTAGAGCATTGACTTGTAACGTGTAAACCATACGCAATGTCATTTACAAAAAAAGCTTAAAGGACTGAAAAATATATTCCATCCATATTTCAATGCACCATAAATATTTTACTAACTTGTTTCACAGTAGAAGTCACTTCACCAATGTGCTTCGTGTGTCGCCTTTCCAAGTCACGTATTTCTGCTTCCATTTTCGAAATCTTTCGCCGCAAATCAGAGTTTTCTTCTTCCACCACAGCAATAGCACTGTCCCGAATCAGTGGTGCATTATGTCTAGCTGAGACACCTTTCATAGGAACTGAATCCTTGAGACGTTCAAGTTCACGATTTTCTCGCTCCAATTCCCGTGTCTTTTCCACAAGTGACTCGATTTTTCGATTCATTTCCAATTTTTCAGCCATGAGTTGTCGTACATCATCCTTGCCGGACTCCTTGATCTAAAATCATCAATAAATTAAACATTCGTTCAAGGTAAGGTAAATTAAAACAACACAAACTACACAATCATTGCAAAACAAAAGTTGTGCATGCTATATACCTGCCCGGGCGGTAGACTTTTACTATCAATGATGCGCAATGTAGTACTTGAACGCCATATTTGAAAGTTTACCGTGGCGGCTACAAATAGTACAAGGAGAATGAGAAACTTACTGTCATTCGAATCTGTTTGTCAATTGTCTTCCTGGTCACCTCCTCACTTTGTAATTTCAATTTGTGATTCTTTTCATTCAGAAGTTGAACTTGTCGTTTGTAGTCCTGTAAAGCAGCCGTTGTTGCTTCCCATTTTTCGTTCAAAGCATTTCGTTCCTGTTCCAATGTAGCCTTGTCCCTTTGGTAAGACCTCAACTTTTCATTCAAATGGTTCACTTGAGTCAAGTTCTCAGATGCGTGTCGACTAGCATTGTGGAACTTGTCTTTCCACTCCTGCTCCCCTTGAGTTAACTTTTCCAGCGACATGTTCAATTGCTCCACAGTCATTGACAAAGATCCACATCGCTCCTCCAAATCCGCATTGTTTCTTTGGATCATGGCGATTTTCTCCTCAAGAGACTGAGTATGTGCATCTTTTTGTTGGAGCACTAGTGCCATTCGATTCAAGTCTCCTTCCAGAGCTCGCATATTCACTTCAGCTTTGGTCCACTTGGAATCATATTGAGCTCGACCGTCTTCCCATTTCTGTCTAGCTCTATCCCATTCCTCTTTCACTGCATCTTTGTCCAATCTCAAAATTCGGATTGTTTCATCCTTGCTTTTGCACTGATCTTCGCATTCCCGCACTTTGTCTGCTAGGCGTGTGAGCTCCCCATTTTTGAGAGCCACGTCTTTCTCAAAGTTCAAAATCATGGCATCTTTGGTTTTCGCCTCCCCTCGACATGATTGCAAGTTTCGGTTCAGTTGCTGTAGTTGATCTTCCAAGTGAGATTTTGAAATTTCAGTGGCACTTAAAGTGTCTCGAGTTGCGGCCAATTGTGAAGCCAATGTATCTCGGTCTTGCTGCATTGCTGCCATCTGTGTTTGCAAGACAGTCATAATCCTACGCGCCGACTCAGGGTTATCCATAGAACCACCGGTAGCAACACCAAGTCTTTTGAAACCAGACGCAATTTGGTTTAATTTAGACTCGGCTTCTTTCTTCATGCGTTCCAAGTCTGTCTTTTCATCTGATAAAGATTTCAGTCTGTTTTCCGCAGATTGAAGCTTTCCCTAAAACATGAAAAAATACATATTTTAGAAATCAAGTGAATCGTAAGTGATCATTTTATGTTAACAGTAATGTTGTTACCGTCAATTGTTCAATTTGCTGCTGTACTGAATTCAATGCGATGTTCAAATTATGTTTTTCCTCCATCAATTTCTTCTCCCTGATTTTATTATCCTCTGCCATGTTCAACAATTGATCCTCCCGCGCTGCATACTTCTCTTCGGCCTCTGCTAATTTCGCAGCCAATCGTTCCTCTTCACTTTTCACAATGTTCAACGCATTCTCAACTTCGTCCAACATTTTTTTCGTATTACGCCATTGTGTTTCCGCATTATCGCGTCGTTCTGTTTCTGCGTCAAGTTTCACCTTTAGTTCCGTTACTTCACCTTCATATCTTGCCAAAGCACCTTTAGCTTTTCCTAATTGGTCGCTCAATTCCTCCATATATTTGTTATTCTCAGTTCGCTCCTTAGATGCCGAGTCCAGTTTACTTGTAGCTTGAGTCAACTCGGTCTCCAACTCATTTTTTACTCTCTCCATATTTTTTAAATGCAGAGTCACACGATTCAACTCCTTTTTTATTCCAGAAATCTCCGAATCTCGTTTTCCTATATCTTCCTTCAGGACAGCAATATTTGCGTAGGCTTTTTCTTTCTCCAACATTACTTCGCCTAATGTTCGACGAACGTCTTCCAACTCTCGTTTAATGTGTTCACAAGAGTTATCGGAATCTTTTAGCCTCCTGTTCACCTCTGATAGTTCCCGTTTCAATTCTGCTTCACGTTCCTCTGCAGATCTTAGTTTGCCCCGAATTTCTTCCATGAGCATCAGTGCATTTTCCCGTTCACGCTCTATATCAGCGCATCGTATTTCAATCTGTTTCAGTGTTTCACCTCCTTCTTGCTTTGTGGTCTCCAATTCGTTTTTCAGTTTGATTAATTCGGAGCGCAAGGCCGCTGCTGTGTTTTTCTCATGTCCACATTTTTGTTCACATTCTCGTTTCAGACGATCTGAGTGATCAAGAAAATAAATATGCATGGGTAAGGTTATAAAAAGGAATTTCAATTTTAGTCTTTTACCTCGTTCATTTTTAGAATCTTCCAGTTCCCTCTCCAGCAGACGAATCTTGTCTGATAACCCTTGTTGGTCCTGTTGAGCCAAAAGAAGTCCCTGTTGCTTATCATTTTCTGCTCTCAAAATGGCTTCTTCATACTGGACACGCATGCTGTCAATTTGTTGCCGTGTGGATGTAATTTCATGATTTAGTTTGTTCACTTCAACTTTCTTGCTCCCTTCTAATTCCGCTTTTAGAACCTTAAGTTTGTCTTCATATTCGGTTTTGATTTTCTCTTCGTTGTTCCCTGTGTTCATTTTTAAGGATGTGAGTTCCTTAGTGAATTTTGCTTCTATGGAGGATTTCTCTTTTTCTCCGTTTACTTTCTCCTCTCGTAGTTCCGTTTCAACTCTGAATGTGAAAAAATGTGTGTGAAGAAAATTGAATTGTGAAGCTTATTTTATCGAATGCTATTTTTTATTACAACTAGCTATAAAGTATACCTGGTCAGTTTGTCTCGTAATGTATTGATTTCTGTGTTATTTTTGGTTCTCATATCATTCATCTGCCTCTCGATTGAATCAATTTTCTTGTCTTTTTCTATCATTGCCGTTTTTAACGCATCTTCCAATTCCTCCAGAGACATTTTTTCTTCCCTAACTTTTTCTAATGATTCAGCCATGCTCTTGATTTGACTCTCCTTTTGTTCAACAATATGTACAGCGTCCATGTGCATTTTCTCTGCATTTCCCAAGTCTGCTTTCATCTTTTCTAAAGTGTGATATACGCCATCTAACTCGCGTCTAGAATATCAATTTCCAAACGTTACACAGGCAGTGCTAAAAAGTAAACAATATTGATTTCATCATTTGTGTATAAATATTATTTTACCGAGTTTCATTTAGTTCATCTGATAAAATATCAGCCCGTTCGGAAGCCAAATTTATTTCCTTCTGGAACTCATCTCTTTGAGAATCAAATTGGGACTCAATAATGTTGCATTTATTCTCCGCACTATCAGCTCGAGCGATTTCTCGTTCAATTTTTGCTTCCAAATCAGTTCGCAATCTTTCAGATTCTAAAATTTCTCGACGCAAGCTTGCCAAGTCATTGCGCGAATCTTGTAACTCTGCTTCAAGTGTGGTTTTACTATCTTCCAACTCTTTAACTTTTTCCATCCACTTTCGTTTATCTTTTTCTAACCCATCGCAACGGTCTCCGGCTGAGCGAAGTTTTTCAGCCAAAATTTCCGCATCCATTTTCCATTTCCGTAGGGAATCTTCAGATCTCTCAAATTGGAACGTGACATCATCATATTTAGTGGTGAGCTCATTCAGTTGATTTTTGAGAGCTTTGTTCTCTGCGCTATTCTTTTCTTTGTCATCTCCGAGTGAATTCAGTTGGTCTTGAATTTTCATGTTCATTTCTTGCTCCATTTGTAATTGACTCGACTTTGTATTCAATTCGTCTTTGATTTTCTCCAATTCCGTGTGTAGTGAGCCTAGCTCGTCGCGGCAAGCTTCTAGTGCCTTTTCACACTAAGGTATTTAAAAGCAAACATTTTAAATACTATTAACTACTCATTCTCTATTTAAATTGTAGACTATCCATATGAATCATTACTTTGCTCAAATTGGTGGAAACAGAATTTTTTATTTTCACGACAGACGATAACTCGGAAGCCAAAGCTTTTCTCTGCTGCTCCAAAATGTTCTTCTCATTTTTCAAGTTATCCAAAGTCCTTTGCGCTCCATCTCGTTCCATTTTCACGTTCTCAAAAGCATCCTTCAGCTTTTCATTTTGCTCCGCTAGTTGCCCAATTTTCTCTTCTGATTTGGTCAGTTCTTGTTCCAAGGACTCGACATGACTTCTAGCTACCAGACACTGCTCTTTGGTGGATGCCAAATTCACTTGCAAAGAATGGAGTTGCAGTTGACGTTTGTTGAGTGCAGCTTGTACAGCGGAGACAACACTTTCGGCAAAAACCGTGGGATTCTCTCCGTTCTCATCGTAAATGTAGATAGCAGGAGCTGACGTGAGATGCAAATCATGTCCTTCATCCACCCCATGTTGTTCGAAATCACTCAAAAGCAATTTTCCAATCTCTTTCAAACTACTTTGCAACAAGGCTAGATCTTGTGTGGAGACTTTGGTCAAATCTTGCTCCAGTGATTGTGTCTTCTTTTCAAATTCGGTGATCTTCGTTTCCAGTACTTGTACTTTATCATCTCGGTCTTTTATTTGCTTCCGTAAGTTTTCATGCACGTTTCGAGCTGCAGTAAGCTCCTGAGTGATTTGGGATATGAATGCTGCTGTTTCTGCTTCCTACAGTATTTCACACAAAAAATTGTTAATTCAGCCCTAACTGTAAATGCAGTGATGTCTTGCGATGTAGACTTTAATTTCTTTTTAAAAACATTGCCTAGAAACTAATTAAGGACTTAATTTACCTGTTGAGGACTTGGAGTGGATACTGCAGCAGAAACGACGCCATTAGAAACCTGGTTGCACATTTTCCCAAAGCTGTTTCTCAATTGTGCCAAATCTCTGCCAGTAGTACTTTTTAACTCTTCGTAATCTCGTTTAGTGGCAGAAATTTTTTTCCACAGAGAAAGCAGCTTTGTATGTTCAGTGGCATAAAAGTCACTATAGGCTTGTTCTTCAGCTCTCCACATGTTTTCCCTATCATTCATCTGTTTTGTTAATTTTTCCCAATCGTCTGACAACTTTTGTAAATCAGATGATAACGAGTTGTTCACTTTTCTCGTTTCGTCCAATTCGCCCCTCAAATCTCGGTTTAGCTGTAAAAGATTCTCATTTCGAATCCTCTCTTGGTCTAGCTTCCAAATTGCGTCTTCCATATCAATTGGTGTAGTAGGGGACGGTGCAAAACTGACACCACCTCGTCGCTGAAATTCTGTGGACGGAGAATCTTTCATAGGGGAACCATACTGGTGATATGGCTCGGGCTCTGGTTTCATCCTGCTTTCCAAATTGCTACATCTTTGCTTGTACTGCAAGAGCTGAAGAGATACGATATAAATATGCACCGTGTATTTTATTTGTTAGTACCCAAACTAAAATACTTGCAAATATAATGTGAGTATCATGTGCATATACAAGTTTCAGTTCAAAATTGATTCTTATAAAGAAGGATTAAAAAATGCGGAGCTGAAAAAACAAGTTTGCAAGCCTGAAACTATATTTTTGTTACCTTTGATTGGAGCCTAGCCACCAATAAGGCCTGCTGGTGTTGAGCCTGACGATAGCTTTCCAAACGTCTTCGATAGGCTGCAGCTTCATCCTCCATTCGCGTTGTACCTGGACTGTTGCGAGTCATAAGATCTCCAGCTAAAGAATCGCTGCCTCCATGTTGACGCAATATGGATCCAGTTGGTCCATGCCCTCGTCTATCTGTTGGCGAGCCTAGCATGGCTGAAACACTTGAGGAAGATGGTATCGCGAGGGACTAAAAAGTTGCATGCACAAAATTATTAAATTTTTTAGCAAAAGTACTCACAATCTAAGCAAATAGTAACCTTTGGCCTTGGACGAGGCCTTCGCCCTTCCATGGTTATAACGCCCCTTTAAAACTTTAAGATACTATGAAACTCCTAAGATTTACATGGCAGTTTTTAGGCAGTGATATTTTCAAAAATAAAAAAGGTTTTTTTGTGGCGTTTTATTAATTTTGTTGACCCGAACGAATTTCTGTGTCGTATTCAGCCTATGGCTGGATTCATACTACATATTTTCAAACTGAATTAGTCATACTAAACGTTCAGAAACTGGAGACTCTAATCTATATTTGCGATCACAAATCCTCTAAAAATCCATGTCTGGGAGCCCTGAGAAAATCCAGGTGACTAATTGAACATCGTTATTCTCAATGCTGTTGTGTGTATGGAGAATGAATGCACCACTAGTATAGTATTATGTTTAAACATCAACTGTCCATTTACTCACAGAATGATGATGATGGCCCAACTGATGGAATTCGGACACATGCCCATACATTATGCGGATTTGGGCGGCCAAAATTACAGATCACCGCCTGGTGCTTTTACTCTCTCGCCTGAACTCCATTTTCACTGCCATGTAAATAATGCAGCACGCACAACTAACTAAACATTTTGTCATGAAGGCACCATAGGTGAAAGTAACTCACTTATTCCAAAAAAGTAAAATAACAACGGCTTAAATAAATTGTCTTCACATACTAATCCGAAAGAAACTAGCTAACTAAATCCATAATGTCTCGTCCTCGTGTTTTGAGATAGACCATGTGAATGAATGAATATTAGGTAGCGTGCACAAAGACAATTTGCTCATCTTCTCTAACAAAATATCAGGATGGCACCGAGTGACACATTAAGTAAGTTAGTTAGTTGCTTTTAATTCATATCCCTTGTTTAAGCTTGTGTATGCAGAATCAAATTATTTACTCATTTCACCCCAAACTCAATTTATACAAAATTGCTTCTATTTACACGATAGCCTTATAGCCTACTTGCAGTTTTAGGTTTGACATACTTGAATTATATCAAGTCTAAACTGAACACAGTATTGGTCCATCCATTTACTTTACGTGTTACAAATACCTGTCTTTCCATTGATGTAGCAGTCTCTGAGTATTTATTGAATTCTCCTTCAGGGTCACTAGCACTTCGTTTATGGACACCAACTAACTGCTTATGGGAACACTGAGGAGTTGGCATTGTGACACTGGTACTGCGTCCACCTTGTCTAGACTGAAAGTAAGTTGGCTGAGCATATTGGTGGAAAACATTATCATTGGCACTGGTTCTTTCTTGACTACGAGTTCTTCGTGGATCAATGAGTTGGTCAAAAGCCGATCTGGCTGAAGACGGAACTGATCTGACAATGGCTCTTGAGCGAAATCCTCCTTGATCATCATCATCCTCATCGGAAAGAACTATTGGAGCCCTTGACCTCGGACTGATGAGGTTTTGATACCCTGACATGATAAGAGGACGTTGATAATGACTTTTGATGTATATGAGTGAGTGACAGGGCTGCTAATTGACTGTGAAATGGTTTTATGTAGGTGTCTAGCATAGACTAGACACTATACGCATAGAAGAGGATATGTTTTTTTTTGCGTGCACGCGTTTTGCAAGAACGGAAATTAAATGTAAGTAGGTGACAATCCTAATTGAGGGAGATAATTATATGAAAAATGCGTACTAGACGCACCCTAACTGTATAGCACCTGTCATAATAAATAATAAGAAATGGAGATATAGTAAAAGTAAAGTTTGATTGGATATAGATAGTTAGTTAGGATAGTGAAAGAGGGGAATGCATATGCGTGATGAATTGTGTATGTTTTTTCCTTCCAAATAAATATGTGTTGAGTAGAATAGCTGTGGGAAAGTTGTATGAAATGAAATGCAGAAATCTTATGGTGCTATGGTATGGTAGGTAACAGCATGCGTTGGATTAGATTTTGTGTGGAATAGAGAACCCAGGAAACGGGACATTTATAGATTTAACAATCTCTAGAAATCGTTACTGTCCGTTTCATTTAAATAGAGAGTTCCTAATGTTAAATTGGGCGTCTTTGTGAATTGACAGTTTGTTAAGTTTTGGAACTTAAAAAATTTGATTGCTTGGAAAATTTATTTTTACTTAGGTTTGAAAGAAAATGAAAATGGACTAAATGGAAGAATTTACTGTCTCTTGACAATTTGGATTTCGAGTAGATTGCCAAACAAAACTTAGCAACGTAGCATCGAAAAAAAGTTACTCTCTATTCCAGTGAAACGATCTGTTTGTATTTCTTGTATGATAATGCGGCATTCATTTATTGAGCTGATTGAGCTACGCAATAATATGCATAACATGTATATATTTTATTTTTGCAGTAAAGTTGGTATTACATGACTGACACAGCATGTTTTTTGTACTTTTGATGAAAACTTTGACAACTTTTTTTAGTGTATTTTTAAGTAATCCCACAGCTTGCTACCACACAATAGCATACAGTTTTGTGTTATGGATTTCTAGCAATTGCTTTAGCACACGCTCACAGCTTTTATCAAATGCGGAGAATGGTGGTACTGATTCAGAGTCCCTGAGCATTTTTTAAACTACATATGTATAAGCCACAAGACAGATATAATACAGAAAGCCTTCTGGTATTGAGCATTGCGATCTTCTCTACGAAAAAATTATGCGCAAAAATTCCTCGCTTTTATACTACAAGCATTATGTTATTATGAAGTTCCTACAGAAGCTTTCTTTCTTGGCGCTGTAAAACACCAGTGTAAGCGTGCAAATTAATAAAATGAGTTAAAGTCAAACTACTCTTTTTACAGTTTTTATCAAAAATGTTTTGCTTACCTATTCATTAAAGACCGTGAGTGCTTCTCCTTACATAGTTAGTGATGCCGTTTTTATTAGTACACCGGGTTCCAGAATACCGTATCACACTGGGAGTTATACAATAGTGGAACAAATATTGAAAATTAATTAATACACATTCAATTGACCAGAAGTGTCAAATATTGTTCGCGCCGACTTCAAATACTTCCAAAATTGTCCCTGGTAATGGGCACAACAAACCAAGTTCTATGGATACCATCAGTAGGGACATGGGATGACAGTGGTCATGAAAATAGTAGTTGCATAATCACCGTACTGTAGTAGTTTACTGTAATCGTTTGGGTAGTGCATTGCATTCAGCTGAGGGTGTAAACGAAAGCATTGAATTTTTATTTTCCCAGAGCATTTCTTGCTTAGCAAACTCGTCGAGGAGAATTCGTTATAAACGTACGTCGGTAAAATACAGTTAACCAATCTTTCCATGAGCAGCATCTTTTTATTTCATTAAACTTTTCATGTCTATTCTACTCCACTAAAATCAAAGCTTATAAGTAAAAAAAATGCTGAGCACACTAACCAACTAATAAAAACTACTTAGAACACTGAATGAAAGTAATATATCTACATCAAAATCATTTGTACAGTCATTTTATAAAAAAGTTTAATCAATATGGGACATCTGATTCAGCTGCTAGTGTCTCACGTCTTTTCACTTCCATCAGGACTTGATTCTTCTCTTCCTGGCTCATTCCTTCAGCCAAACCTTTGGTGACAAGCTGCTCATTTATTTTGCTCACAATAACTGTTTCTTCGCCATTTTCCTTAACTTTCTGTTTGATGAAGAGAACTACTTCTGGAGGATACTCTCGCAAGGTCCAGTCAGTTACAAGCTGTGTATGATATGATAAGTAGGCATCCAAAAATTCAGTAACTATGAAAAGTAGTATGCAAACAATTATTGTACGGTATTCGAATTTTCTTACCGAAGCTCGTACAGATCTTCCAATAATCTGATGAATTTTTGCGCCTGTGATATCTATGCTCTTGATGCCAAATAAATGCACTTTCTGGACCTAAATGTTTAGAAGCAAAGATAAATATTAGGTGCTCGAGTAGAGTCCAATATAAAAACTGATTACAAACCAAGAGGCAGTTAAAATTAAGGAATAGGTTCTACATACCACTGGGCATATATTTTCCAGTCCAGGGGCTACAAGCTGCATCAAAACTAAATTACTTGCTTGCGTCACAAATGTTTTTCCGTAGTCCACTAGTCGTACCTCAACCTTAAAAATCATTAGAAAACATAGAATTTACTGCCATTATTTTCTGTGTAATCCATATAATTTAATGTATCTAGAATACTGACATTATTGGCTTCAGGAAATATTTTAGTGACTTTGGCTCGTTTGAGCCTGTCTTCGTACAGTACTGCATAAACTAAGTCTTGATTATATTTCCTTTCGATCATAATAGCACTTAATGGATCTTCTTGCACAACTGATTTGTAGTTCTCAATTCCTTCATTAAGTTTTATCTCGAACTGCAGCACACAATCTTTGTGCAATGGAAACTGTAGCCACACATCCCCATTTGATTCAATCTCACAAATCCTAATCCCAGCTTTACCTAAACACTACAAAAACATCTATAAAATTTTCAAAAAATCCCAAACATTCCACGGGTTTCTCCGGCAAGTAAGATTAGTATTTACCAAGGCTTCGTATGGTGACATATATTCAGTCAACGACTTAAGAATATGGTCAATCATTTTCTCGTCTCTGATGGCACCAAACGTTGTGTATATATCAAGCATGAAATGGGGACCCCGACTTTCCACTCTTGTAGCTCTCAAAACTTGCAGTCCAGGAGGTGGATATCGTTCCAGGATTGTTTTTATCAAAGGTGATCCTACTAGAAAGTCAGATCCTGCCAGTTTGATTTTCAGCACCTTGAGAAAAACAGGAATAATAAAAATATCTGAGGATCCATATAAATAATGCGCACTGCGCATATAAGTTAAATGCATATCAACCTGCACGGGAAGAATGAGAAACTTGAAAAACATTTTATACAAAAAATTGGGGGCAACTTCGTGAGTAGTGAAGTTGTCCAAATTTTTGACGGTGACTTTAACTCCTTCAGACTTCTTATTAATTCCTATAACACGACATCTTATAAAACGAGATAGATATGGGTTTGAAGGATCTGGGTCTGGATTTTTACGTATGTCCGCAACAACAATTTCTTGGTTCGCCAGTTGCTCAACTGGATACAGCAAGTTTTGAACACGGTCATGCATCGGATTCTGGTAAAATATTGCCAATTCCTTGCCAAGTTTTTTTCTTTGTTCCTAAAAAAGATATTAATTTTCTGTATGCAATTTCAAACATTTTTTAAGTAGTATATAAAATCAAGGAAATAAATTACTCTCGACTCCTCATCATCCATCAACACATAAAAGTAGCCCTTCTCATCAATATGCAATATGGACACAGTGATACGTTCCCCCACAGCTAACTTCGGTTTCAAAGCTTTAAACATTTTGCTCTCTGTGCTAGAAATGTACCAGTTTTTAGTGTACAGCAAAAGCTTAGCATCTCTTTTATTTAAAGCTTTTGTCTTAGCATCTTCATCTGTTAGATTTTCCTCAGTAATAGTATATGGTTGACAATCAAGGCTACTGTCGATGACTTGGGGAGATTGCTCTTCCTTTAATCGAAGTTTTTCAGGCAAATCATAGCCACCAGAGTCAAAGGTGTCGGAGATGTAATTCGGATCCAGAACTCCGTCCATTAAGGACAACTGCTCCATTTCCGACTCGGCAACACTCGTCATAGACATTTTACAAATGCAGTCAGAAAACACAGTTGACAGTTTTTTTATTTGGCCTTCGGTTCTTTTTTCGCTAAATAAATTCAAATCTCCAACTGCACTAGACACGACACACGACCTAATCTTAAATATAACTATTTCTTTTTTAACAACAACAATGCTGATGGTTATGGTTCGGCTAAGGTTCCGATCATCACAGTGGGAGTGTGACCGTCGATGTCACGTGTACACCTTGATTTACTTCACGCACTCACACATTTGTTGAGAGTCGTAGAACATCAGCCACAAAGTAGTAATTTGGAAATGGATTCTTTCAATAAACAAATTGCATTATGGATCAGATATTGCCATAATTGCCTGTCTGTCATTTTATATTATTTGAATGAAGGAAGAATGCTTACATTTTCCAGCATGCAGCATGATAATTCCGTGCTATACTTAAGTAACGAATGGAATTCGAATAAGTCATCCATTGTGTGAAAGATCTCTAAAGCGATAGCGATCCACCCTGAACAGGTCACAAATACTCTACTGCTCATAAACACCTGAAAAATGAGCCTACGAGACATAATAATGCATGCGGAGAGTCCTGAGGCCTCCTTTTGAGATTGTTTTCACTTGGTTGGACCAATAGGGTATTGCGTGACATTGTAAGAAAAGGAGGATCGCTGTAGAGACCTTATGATTGCACCATAGACATAGATATACTATATATAATGTACTGGGATTGGGGATTGCACAGATAACACCTTTCATGCTTTTCATACCTTTTAATTTTATCTTATACTCTGAGTCTGAGCCCTAACTTACACTTGTACCCAATTACAATTACCAATGTACCTTATATATTAGCACTAAAAATTCTGGATATAGGCTTTCAGATATGCCTAGATACTAGATAGAAGTCTGAAGTCATTCCCTTAATTGTCAAACAAGATGACGGACTCAGAAAGTCCATTCAATCAATATATCGCACTTACTGTAGCTGCAATGATTGCAGCACATCATACCGACCGACTAAATAATGGCCAAGTTACTATACGTACTGTTCATTGCAGGATAAAAGATGGTGGCTCGGTGGCACGACTGGAAATATGCGTTAACGGTGCAACTATATTCTTTATTTAATTCGCATGAACATGTCAAAACGATTGCGATAGCCTCCTTTCCTTTGTCAGTGAAAATGGAATTGACTGATCGCATGATCGCGCATAAACAATCATAATCGCAAAATACCGTCGCACCAAAAATCGCATCCATATGTGAACGCTTTAGGTGTGTGCGTGTGTGTGTTGTGTGGACACTTCTGTATAGACATTAAGTCAAATACAA
>Ga0210040_10001071_pt1 | contig 42748 bp, 3 predicted proteins | sample CryGeyCG12114_NA_FD_185462 | JGI IMG/M metagenome (GOLD analysis project Ga0210040, IMG submission 185462) | Groundwater microbial communities from aquifer - Crystal Geyser CG19_WC_8/21/14_NA (SPAdes) (version 2) | ecosystem: Environmental > Aquatic > Deep subsurface > Groundwater | place: USA...
TAAAAAGCTAGACTTTACTAAGCTAGCGTTAAAGTACCTTAAGCCTTATTATTAATATCTATACTATTATTATTCTCTAGTAATACTATTACCTTACTTTTAGCTGCACCCTTATTATAGCCTCTATAACTACTATTTAAAGTAACTCTTATAAACTTAGGAAATATATACTATAGTAATAAGTTTTTATTATACTAGGTATAGAGTAAGGTAGTAGTTTTTATAATTTTATTAATATTAGTAGAGGTCTTAGTACGCTTTACGCTAGGCGTATTAGAGTTAAAACTAGGACTACTACTAGAGGTTATACTAACCTTACGCTTTATTAAAGGCGTAGTAGGTACGCTAGTAGCTATAGGCGTAGGTTACTTAATAGGCTAGACTAACGCGTTCTAGAGTTATATTAGAAGAGACGCTACGCTAGTTATAGACTCTATAACTAGTATTATAAGGCCTTAGAGCGTAGAGAGGTTTATAAGTAAGACGCTAACGTCTAGTACCTTCTTCTCTTTTAATAGCGTAAACTTACTCTTAGCGCTAGTAGTATTTAGGTTCTTTATAAGAGTATAGCTATCTTTAGTAGCGTGTATAGAAGTAGCCCTATTACTATATAGAATAGCCTTACTAAGTATAATATTAAATATACATAAGATCTTATCTTCTATAGTTAAGTCCTTATTAATTTTACTATCCTTAAGGTAGGTCTAGTAGGAGAGATAGTCCTTATATATAAGTTTACTATAGAAGCTAGATAGCTTATCTAGTTTAGTATACTTACTAGCCTATAGGTTACTACTTTTATATATAAGGGTAGTAAGTATAAGAAGCGTATTTTAAGTTACTACTATAAGCTAGGTAATATTATAGATACCTCTAATAATATATATAATAATAATATATTTATAGTTTTAGCTAAACTAAAAGATCTAACTATATAACTAGATCTAAATAGAGTATAAGGGCGTAGGTAAAAAACTATAGATATTATAGTAGTACTAGTAGAGGTTTAAGCTAGAGTTTATACTATAGCTTAATACTAAAACTTTATAGTTATTATTAGTAATATTAGTAACTAACTTATTTACCTAGCGCGCTAGTAGGTTAGTAAAGTAAGTAATTTACTCTTAGCGCTTAACGCCTTTTATAGATAATAGGATAGTAGTAGCTCTAATCTTAAAGAGGTAAAAGATAATAATAATAAGTATTTACTTAAAAGAAATAGTTACGAAGATAAGCGCTTTCTTATTATAGTTATTAACTTAGTTAGATAAGGCTATAAGGAGTACCTTAAAGTAGAGTAAAGAGTTAATAAAGAGGTATAGTAGGTTTATAGTTAAGGTTTTAGTAAAGGGGTAGCTATAGAGTATCTAGACTAAGCTATACTTATAGTTAAAGGTAGCGTTACTATTAAAAACGTCTTTTATTAGTGTATAAAAGAAGTTATTATACTACTTTACCTTAAATAAAGTAGCGTAATATTTTAGGATAGGATTCTCTATAAACTTAACGTCCTTATCTTTATTATTACTATCTTTATTAACGTAGAAGTTATTCTTAGTATTAGTCTTAGGCTTAGCGTTACTCTTCTTATATAGCACCTTAGCTTAGTATATACCTATAGAGAGTAAGAGTAGTAGTAAGACTATAGTAAAGTTAAGGACTTAAGTAGCTTTACTATTAATAAGATACTTACCCTCTTTATCCTCTACTACGCTATAGAGACTAAGGAAAGGCTAGGTAAGCTTATTATATATAACCTTATAGAAGTTATCTATAGTAAAGTAAAGCTTAAAATAGTAGGCCTTTAGTATAGATAAGCTAATTATATATTACGTCCTATAATAGTTAATTATATATAATAATAAGTAGTTATAGCGTACTATATACTTCTACTATATTATAGTAAGATAGTAACTTATCTTAGAAAGAGGTAGCTTTAGCTTATAGTAAAACTACTTAAAGGTATATATTATTAGCTAGTAGCGCTTATTATCTAGGCGTAAAAGCGCGCTAGCCTTATTAATTTTCTATAAATTAAGTAGCTTACTATACTTCTCTAGTAGAGTAATCTTTAAGTAGACTAGGTTATTATTAGTAAGAGACTAGATAAAGAAGATTAGGCTACCTATATCTTTAGGGCGATATAGGATAAGAGTAGCTATAATACTAATAATCTATAGGATACTAAGTAACTAGATAATAAAAGAAGAGTAGGACTAGATACCTATAATAATATTAGTATAAGGCTTAAAAAGTAATACAGCGAAGTAAGAATATATAGAAGACTAGAAAAGCTTATATAGACTTTATAGAAACTATAAAAGCCTTATTTTATAAAGTCTAGTTTTTTAAACTTAGTAAGAAAAACTAGACTTTATAAAATAAAGGTTTCTAATATATAGTATAATACCTAAAAATATACCTTTTATATTCTAATATTTATTAAGGATAGCCTTACTAAATAAACTATATAGATTAAAGTCTACGTACTATAAAAGGTTACTAGGGCTAAAGAGTATACTAAATTTTATAATATCTATATACTTATTATTATAGTTATATCTCTCTTTAAAGTACTTCCTATAGGCTATAAGCCTATTATAGTTATATAGTATTAAGTAAAATATAATAATAATTATATATAAGTTATAGTAATCTACTATCTTAAAGAGTAGATATCTATACGTAAGCTTCTTAGAGATTTAGGTTATACTATCTAAGTTAATATTCTTCCTCTTAGCAGACCTATAGATATATACCTAGAACTCTAGTAAGAAAAAGACTAAATCTACTACTATCTAGCGTATAAGATATAGTTATATTATAATAATAATAAGATAGAGGTATAGTATATCCTTAAGCTTATTAAAATATAACTAGTTATATAGTATCTAGACCTAAAGGTTATAGAAGTTATATATCTAGTATAATAGTAAGTATATAAGAATAGAAAGTTAGATTTATCTATAGCTATAGAGTCTATTCCTACTTAGAGGGATAAACCTACTTAATATAGATAGTAATTATACGTATCTTACTAATACTAACCTAATTATATAGTAAGGCGCTATATGTAATACTAGCCTTAGCCTTTATTAAGCTATTATTAAGATTACGCTTTAGGTTCTTAATAAACTTTAGTATTACCTATTATTTACGTAACGCTAGCTCTACTATACTAGTTAACTACTACTATAAATTCTTAACTAATAGGCTCTATTCTAGTAGTATAGGATTAATATAGTGCTTAATAAAGAGTTTATTTAGTACGCTCTTATAGTCTTATAGCTAGTATATAGAGTTATCTATAATTACTATTATATAGGACTCTTATACGTAAAAGGCCTCTATATAGTAGTTAACATTAGGATGTATTATAGCGTCTAGATCCTCTTCTTCCTCTATATCTAACTTTTTACTCTTTATATTAGCCTTCTTCTTCTTTAACTTTTTATCTACGTTACTAGCTATCTATATACCTTTATATTAATATTCTATTAAAAGGTTCTTTATAAAGCTAATACTATTACTCTCTAACTATATAAACTACTTAATATTATTACGTTTATACCTAGATATATATCTAGTCTTAATAAAGCGAGTAGACTTTACTAATACCTCTTAGCTTTAGACTTTCTTACTTATAGTTAGCTAGCTACTAAGTAGAAGGGTAGGTAGTATAGCTATAAAGCTAGTAGCTCTAGAAGATAAAAGTACTAGAGGCTAACTTTCTAAAGTAATAATAGCTTTATCTATCTTAGAAAGGTTAGTTTTATCTATACTTTCTAAAATAAGGTCTTTATTAGCTAGAGTATCTATAAAAGTATTATTACTATAAATATATAACGTAAACTAATAGTTAGTGTATAGATATTCTATAGCGCTAAAGTTAAAATCTAGCTTATCTTTATTATTAGTATCTTTACACTCCTAGTTAGTTATATTAAAGTTTTATAACTAGGCTATAGTAGTCTTATTTATATTATATAGATAGCTATAGAAGAACTAGTAATTATGTATATTATAGGAGTCCTAGCTAAATTTAAGAGGCCTATACTACTAGCTACCTTTCTTAAGCTTAGGCAGTAATATATCTAAGCTATAACTAGTTATTAATATATCTACTATAATAAAGTCCTTAACTTTATAAGCTTAAGGCTTACGTAACTATCCTTAACTATATAGATAGGCCTTCCTACTCTTTTTACCTTTTTTTACTTACTTTAATAAAGACGTATTAGAGGTATTAGTACTCTTACTATCCTTACTATTAGAAATAGAGTTAAAGGTGCTAGTAGGCGTAATAGTAGAAAGGTCTATAACTTTATTAGTAGATAAAGTAGTTATTTAAGAGGTATTATAAGTGTTAAGTTAAAGGGCCTTAGTATACTCTCTAGTATTAACAGCGTACTAGTTAGCTTATATACTTTAGTAAGTATTACTAAAAAAGTTACGCAGCTTATAGTTTAATTCTATATACTTAGTACTAGGCTTTACCTTACGTAGGTTCTTATATTTCTTCTAAACCTAAGCCTTAAAGACGCGTAAGCGGCTCTTTATATACTTAATCTTAGTACTACTATAAATAGCTATAAAGGCTTAGTTATAGCTAAACTATACCTAGGCGTTAGTTATAGAGATAAAGGTATAGATATAGTCTAGCTAGAAGTTAGTTAGTATTAGTATTAACTTAAAAAGGGACGTAGGTATAGTAAATATTACTACCTTAAGATTCTTATAACTATTAGCGTAGATATTAATCTAGCTCTAGAAAATATAAAGTAGGTTAATATCTACTATTATACTTAGGCTATACTAGTAGTATACGTTATTATCCTTATTACGTAGTATAGCTATAATAGAGTTAAAATAAAGCTTACTAGTAGTATCTTTATTCTTATATAGGTATAACGCCTTAAAGTATAAGTAAGTAATAGTAAAGTAGTCTAATACTTTACGTAATATAGAGTCTATATTTACTTTCTATCTTAGTACTATTATAAAGACCTTACTAAAGTAAGCGTAAATATCCTAGAAAAACTAATACTTAGTTAAGGTAAGCTATATAAGCTCTAGAAGGTTAGTAGAGGCTTTAACTAAGGCTTACTATTTATCTATAGAAAAGTTAATAGAGTAAGTATATTAGTTAAGTAAAAGGTTAGATAGAGTAGCTGTAGCCTTTAAATTATTATTATTATTAAATAAGTTATCTAGATCTATAGCTAAGGTAGGTAAAGTAAGAGCTATAGAAGAAGGGCTATTAATAGAAGTATAGACGTTAACGTCTAGAGTTAAGCTTAACGCTATAGTACGTAATAGGGCTTTAGAAGTACTAGATTAGTAATAAGAATAAGGCTATTCGCAAAAATATTTATTTAGAAAAGTATAAGTTTTAAAAACTAGACTTTATAAAATAATAGTTCTATAAGGATAGTAGAGTAGAAAGAGGTATAGAGAGTATAATATATATAGACGTAAGATTACTAGTAAAGGTAAAAGATATATTATAGTATAGAAGGGATAATTAAGTTTTAAAGTAAATAGAGAGTATAAAGATACTATAAAAAGCCTTATTTAGGAAAGTCTAGTTTTTTACGCTTTACTAATACTTACTATTATTATATAAAGTTACTTAAAGTAGGTAAAAGTAAGTAATGCAGCTACTATAGCGTTTATATATAGATTTACTATAATTATAGTAACTATAGCTATAAATTATCTTTTACTATTAAGTAGGTAGGCGTAATAAATATATAGCTAGTTATTATTAATTAACTACGCGTAAAGAGGTAGTAGGCGTAAGGTAGTAGAGGTTAAGAGTAAAGCTAAAAAATATTAAAGTATTTATTTAGATTCTTATTTACTACTAAGCTTATACTAAGCTACTAAGGCGCGTCTTAAAAGCTATTCTTTATAAAATAAGAATTCTAAGAGACTACTAGTTTACTAAGAGGCGTATATAGAGTAAGATAGTATATAGTAGTTAGGTAGGTAGTAGATATATAAAAAGATAGCTACTCTATAAAACTAAATAACTAGAGATTAGAGAACGTAAAGAAAAACCCTAAAGAGTAGAAATAATAAAGACTAAGGAATAAGTAACTAATATATTATTACGCGATATTATATATAATATAGGAACTAACTAGATAGTATAAAGTAGCTATAAATAAATATAAGTAGATATAATATATATAGCTATTATAGACTAAAATAATAGGTAGATATAAGAAAAAAAGATATTTTTAATATCCTAATATATATTACTTCTATATAATACTTATACCTATAGTAGTAATATCTTCTATATTAGAGTATAAGAGAATATAGCTAGTTAGAATAAAATAAGATATAAGAAAAGATAGTTTTTAAAAGCTAAACTTTATAAAGGTACTACTTTACTATCTAGCGTAAGGTCTATAGTAGAATAGAGTATAGGATAAATATAATGCTTCTAGTTAGTAAAGGCAGTACTAATAAGTTTACTAACTTTTATAATATAATTAAGGTAGCTACTAGTACTATATTAGGGCGTAAGGTAAAATAAACTAAAAAATAGTTAGTAGAAGGCGTACTATAAGATAAGGTAGTATACGTAGTTTAGCTAGCACTAATATAAAATAAAATTATAGAAAGTTAGAAGTTAGTTAGCTTATACTACCTCTTATAAAGTAAGATCTAGTAAAGTCTAGTATATAAGGTACTAGAGTACTAACTTTAATAACTAGGAAAGCGTAAAGAGAGTTTAATAAGACTTTAGTATAGTTAAGGTAGGTAAAATAGTAATAAAGAGAGGGTATATAAGCCTTAAGTAGTTATCTTAAGATATATAAGCGTAAATAGAGTTAGTAATACATTATAGAATATAACTAAAGCTGTTTATATAAGATATACGTAAAGCCTAAAAAAAAGAAATCTAGACTTTACTAAATAAAGTATAGATAATATAGGATAATAATAGTTATAGATAAGATTTAAATAGAGCCTAAAGTAAGTAGGCGTAATAAGAAAAAGATAAGAGCTAGAAGATTAATAGACTTACCTATTTAAAGATATTACCTAAAAGGTACTATAAAAGCCTAAAAAGTAGAAACTTAAAATTTCTAACTACCTATAATCCTAGTATACTTACTTATCTAGATCTTTTCTAATTATAACTACTATAGCTCCTTTTACTATTATACCTTAGTTACTCTATACCTAATACTATTACTACTTTAATAGAGTACTTACTAAGTAAGGATATAGAGGGTGTACGTAAGTATACTACTTTAGTATTTAGAAAGTTTAGAGCTTACGTTTAGAGTATAAGCGTCCTTAGAGTTTATTAGATTAGATAATAAGTTACATAAGGACGTTAAGTTAATAATATCTAACTTAGACTTACTACTACTACTAGAGATATTATAGCTATGCTAAGTAACTAAGGTAGTATTATATAAAGTAGATATATAAGTAACTTTACATATAACCTCTTATATCTTCTAGCGCATCTTTTAGGCTCTTACTACTATTTATTAGTAATAGTATATTATTCTAGGTAGTTAATAATAGTTACACTACTATATATATACTATAAAATAGGTAGAGATATATATAGTAATAAAGTTAAACTTAGAGTATCTCTAGTAGAGCTATAGTCTACTCTTTATTTATAGTATAGACTATGTAAGTAGAGTTCTTATACGCGTTATTAGACTTATTAGTAGTTATACTATAGATAACTAGCGTAATATTAATATTAGTAGAGTAACTATTTTACTATATTTCTAAAATAATATATACGTCTTAATAAAGATCTCTTAGATAAGATTAAGAAAAGGTATTAGAACTAGTAGGGCCTTTAAAGTAAGTGCCTAGTTAGTAGATATAATATTAGGTAATAAGTATAAAGTTTATCTACTAAAGTATAGTTTTTAATAGTAATATAATAAAGATAGAGTTAAAAGTAAGAGATAGTATAGAGAAAGTAAGTAAGTAAAAAGTAAAGAGTAGAAGAGACTAAGAGGGAGATAATAATAGTTTATATAAGAAGCTAATAGCTTAGTAAGCTAAGTAAGTATATAATATATAAAGAATATATAAGTTATATATTATTTAGAGTTTAGGTATAGATAAGGGTTAACTATATAGTTAATAGCTAAGTAGAAGTAGTATTTAATATTATATAATAATTTATAATAAGTATATAATAATAAGGAAAGATAGTAAGTAGGGGTATTACTTAATATAATAATATATAATATTAGAGTAACTTTAATTTTACTAACGTAATACTTAATTATAAAAGTATAGCTTTTATAATTTCTAGACTTTATAAATTAATAGTTCTAATAAAGTATAGACGTAATAGTAAAGGCTATAAAGACCTAGAACCTCCTACTTAATAAGTTTATAAAAGTAAAGAGAGTTTAATAAGAAATAGGTCTACGTAAACTAGGTAATATTATATATAATATGTAGAACTAGCTTATTACTATTAACCTAGATAATAGCCTAAAAGTATTCCTAAAAATTAGGTAGCTCTTTACTATTTAGTTTACTATTAGATTACTCTAATATTTATACTAACTAGATTACCTTAGCTTTAGAGCACTAGTTAAGGAGTATAACTTATATATTAAGAGCTATATAAGGATAAGTATATAGAATCTCCTTACTATAAAGTATACTAAGAAGTCTATTAGTAGCTAGGTCCCTCTAGGCCTTATATAAGTTAATAAGTATATAATACTAAAAGTATTAAGGCTTTCTAAAGTTACCTTTTATCTACTCCTAGCGCTAGGCATTTATAACCTTAGAGATTTAGTACTTATAGAATATATAAGGGTAGTTAAATAGTAATAGGATAATAAAGTATACTATATAGTTCTCTATCTAGTATATAGCTATCTCTTCTAGCTATTTAATAGCGATATTAGTAGCTAACTTCTATACTTCTAGCTATTACTTCTTCCTATATTAGAGTATATAATTTATATATATAACCTTTAGGGCGCTTAGGGATATAGAGTTAGTACTAGGTAGTAGTAAACTTAATAAAGATACCTAACTATAGTATCGCTTTAAAGAGCTACTAGATACTATAACGCTAGCTAATAGTAGGCTACTAGTAGCTATAGTAGGTAGGCTACCTACTAGCTAAGGAAACGTTAGTATACTCTATATACTACTTAGTGTTAATAATATATATAGCGTAGGTAGAGCTAGCGTACCTACTAAGTATTCCTAGGCGCGTTTAGTAGGTAAAGAGAGTAAATACGTATTTACGCTAGATTTTCTTAGTATAGTAAAGATAGAAATAGCTACTATTAACGCATCTATAAGAGTACTATAACGTTAGTATACGTTATATATATTTTCTCTATTATAATAGAACTATTATTTAGCGTTACTATTAAAATATATATCTAAGAGCACCTAATAGCACTACTATACCTTAATACTAACTTAGAGAACTTAATTAATAAGCCTCTATATAGCAGCTAAAGCTTAGTTAAAGAAAGAGAAAATACTACTAGTAAAGATAATATAGGTAATAGCTAGTAGGCTATTATAACTACTATAACCTACCTTTTAGAAGAAGGTAATAAGATAGTCTAGCTTACTAAACTATATAATAAGTTAGATATTAGGTATATTTATACTAGCGTTAAATACTATAGTTACTACTAGGATTACTACCTTTATATTATAAAATATATATTAGATAGTATATTTTATATCTATAAGTAGTTTACTATAATAGTAGATATAGTCTAGATATTCTACTAGTTTCTCTACTATCTGCGCATCTATAATAAATATAATAGTCTTACTATAGACTTTATATTTACGCTCTACGTACTTTACTATACTATTAACGTTAAGTTATTCTAACGCTAGTAATTTAACTACCTATAAGCTAATATTACTCCTTCCTATAGGCTCTTAGAAAATAGTAATATAGTCTTTTATACTAAAATACTAATACGCTAACTATTCTTTATCTATAAAGACTATTCCTAATAAAAGTATTATAGGTATACTATACTAAATAAGGTCCCTAAGGTGTAGTAAAGGATGTTAGTATTTATAGTTAGGAAGAAGAACATAATAGAACTTATCTACAATAATACAGCGTAGGTAACTAGAGAGTATTTACTAATATATAAATTAGATAAAATTATTATTATTAAGATTCTCTAGTATAGTAAAGATAATAAAAGTAGTTATATTAAATATTTAGCTAGTAAAGACGCTAGTATATAATACTAGTTACTTATAGTTATTAAGGATATTATTATAGAGAGTAATAAGCAGTATAATAATAACTATCTAGCTATAGTCTAAGATATATAATAGTAATAACTACGCGTTAGACTTACTACTACTAGTAGGAGTAATATATAATATATATACGTTACTATTAATAATAGCTTAAATAACGCTATAACTCTTACTATAGAAAGTAGCCTTAGAGCTATATACTTCTTAGAGTAACTAAAGTATATCTATAGTTATAATAGCTACTAAGCACTCTACTAATAGTACTCTACCTTTAACCTTTAGGATAGGTATAGTATTATCTACTAGTATAAACTATAAGGCAGCGTACTATATTTAAGACACCTTTAAGTACGTATCTAAGGCTAAGAATAGTATATAGAATATACTAGTAGTAGTAATAGTATATACAGCTAAAGCTATATTTAGAGTATAGCTAGCTTAAGTTTCTCTTACCTTAGCTATAGCTTTATTAAAGATCTTATTAACTTTATCTTTACTAAGTATTTAAACTACTCTATTACTCTTCTTTTTATTAAGCTTCTAGCTAAACGTAATTATAAAGTAATGTATAAAGTTAGGCCTAATCTCTATACCTATTAAGTAGTCTATAGTATAGTATATAGCCTTACTAAATATAGTAGATATATAGTATATACGCCTAGAAGAGTTAGGCTAAAGGAAGCTACTATAAGCCTAGTTATAGTAAAGACTATAAAGATTAGCTATATATTAGCCTAAGATAGTAGAGTTAAATAGCTATATAAGCTAAAGATACTATACTAAAATCGCGCTAACATTATAGAAGAGAAAATAGTAAATAATCTTAAGTAACTTATTATAATTATAGCCTTTATAGTAGTAAAGTATAAGCGCTATATATTTATTAAATATAAAGATATTATAGCTCTTATTATCTACTATATTCTTATATATAATACTTACTCTTTCTATAAGTTACTAAGGTTATCCTATTAATAGTTAGTAGAAAAGGAAAAGTAAAAGAAGCTAGACTTTTACAGCATCCCTATATTACTATATATAGTCCTACCTATTAAGGTTAAATATAGCTAGTAAGTATAACTAGCTATTCTTATATAAAGCTATAAGTTAGTAGATAATAAAACTATAGCTATACTTTAGGTATAGTTCCTTTAGGCTAAAAGGTAAGTATCTAGGTACGTAGTTAGATAGATTATATTTAATATTATCCTATAAGATAATAAGTAGCTTATACTTTAATTACGTATAAGTTAACTATAGAAGCCTATATATAACCTTATTATATAGTTTCTATATATAAGTATAGAATTTATTAAATAATATAGTAATATAATAATATATAATAGTATTACTATACTAGTAGACAAATACGTTAAGTATCTCGCTATACTAGAACTTACTAATATACTACGTAGTGCTAACTAGCTAGGATATAAGAGTTAAGTACTTAGATATTAGATAATTAAATACCTATTACTAGAACTAGTTATTATCTACCTAATAGCTTATCTTACTATTATAGTATTATTAAGACTCTACCCTCTACTCCTTAATAAAGATATCTACTTCTCTAGTCGTAATCTTATTAGACTACTTATAGTATATAATAAGTAAAGGCGTAATAACGTCCTAAAGATATTAGTAGCTAGTAAAATAAACTAGTTTCTTAAATATAGATATATCTATTATAAATAAGTATACTAGCTAGAAGGTATTAAGCTTAAGGTTAATAGTAATAAATATAAGAGGTATTATTAATACTAAGAAGAAATTACTATATATACTAGTTTATTTAATAAGTAATATCTAGAACTTATAGTAGAGTAACTCTATCTCTATTAAGTGTATATAGTTATATTAAAGCTAATATAGCTTAAGTTTATCTCCTTATTTATTAAGGTAAGTCTAAAAAGCTTTCTATATATCTTACTAATAGGGCTATAGTACTAGTATATTAGGTAACTACTAACTCTTACTTAAGATATAGTAGAAGAAAGTAAATACTTTTATAAGATAATATATATATTAGAGGTTAAATTTAAGATAGAGGATAAGAAGTTTATTAGAGATATAATCTAGGCTCTCTTATATAATGCAGATACGTACCTAATATAATATTTTTACTATAGTATATTAATAAATAAGTACTATACTCTTAACTATACTCTTAATATATTTTATCTATTTCTCTTTACTAGGTTATATATAGCGTTAGGTTTCTTCTTATATAAAGCTAGCGATATATATAAAGAAGCTAGTTTACTTAAGGTAAGAATTTATTTACTATACATCTAGTACTAGGATAGAGTAAAGCTTCTATTTAGTCTCTATAATATCTATTTACTCTACTTCTTTAAATTATACTTTAAAGTTATTAAGCGCTAAGAGCGCAGAATCTATTATAGTTAGGTCTACAGTATTTAGGCTAGATAAAGGCAACGCTTAGAATAAGTAGAATAGTATCTTAATTAGGTAGTAGTTATTACTAGTTAGTAATATAGTTAAGGACGTATTACTATTATTAGAGCTAGGCGCGTATTTAGGTATAGTAAAGAGTAAAGCGCTACTAAATAAGAACTCTTCTTCTAAGACGTAGACCTTAAAATAGGTTATAGCGTAGTAGACTTCTAATAAAATAGTAGACTAAAAGAACTACTAACTATAGATATTCTCTTAATAAGTTATCTACTAGGCTACTTTTATAGCTTAGCTATATATATATTCTTATTTTAAGGAGCTAATCTAGTACTCTTTATTAAGATATGCCTTTATTATTTAGATAGTAAAGTCTCTAGCGTTAATATAGCTATAGTAGAAGTATTTTAATAAGTAGTAGACCTAAAGGCCTTTAATAATTAGTACTAGTTCTATTAGAAGAATAATAGAAGTAAAGTCCTAATATAGACTTAGCTTTAGTTCGTTAATAGTAGCTTATATTATAAATCATTACAGTATAGTAGTATTCCCTATATATAGTATATTAAAGTGCTTCTTAACACTATTTAGTTTAAGATAGTAATAATAGTATATATAGGTAATAATACTATAGTCTAGTAGAAGGATAATATATAAAGAAGATATTATAGTATTAATAGTAAGATATAAGTTGTAATATGTATATAGGTTAATAGAGTAAAGATTAGTTTTATTATACTTTATAAAATAGTAATTTTTATAGATTTTAAGAGTTATAGAGGATCTAAATCTAAGACCTACTACTATAGACTCTACGCGTATCTACTCTAGATAAAAGAGGCTATATAAGCTAGTTATTTTAGAGTTTAGCGTTAGGTTATTTAGCTATATAGGCTTAGCTTCTCGTACTAGTAGTAATTAGGTAATAAATATAAATTATATACTAACTATATTATAATTATAACAGTAAGACTATAATTTATACTAACTAATATAACTAGAGATAAGAATTTAATAGAGATTATATAATTAGTATATCTATTTCTACTAGATAGTACAATAGTAGTATATAGAGTAATAGAAGAAGGTAAAATATTAGAGGCGTTTATTACTTAAAACTCTAATAACGCGCTTCGCTAGATATATTAATATTATAGCTAATAATCCCTTATTTGCGCTATATAGTATATTTATAATAATTCTAAAGGTATAGAGCGTAAAGTATTAGAAGCTTAGGATAAGCTTAAAGGTTTAGAAGCACTACCTAGTACACAGTAAACGCTATTAGGTGCTATAAAATAGAAATACGAGAAAACTACTAAATAAGCTAATAGAGAGATAATTAAGAAGGTTAACTTTATATTAGTATAGACTATAGTAAGTATATAAGACTAAGAGAAGGCAAAGGCCTTAGTAGCTTTATCTAATTAAGAGGTTTAATACTAATAGTTTATATCTAAACTTCTAGGCGTAGGTATAGTAATAGTAATAACTATAATTAATAAAGCTATTATAGTTAGAATAATAGACGTAATATAGGACTAGAAATTAATTATTATAGTTTAGAAAAGATAGGTAAAGTATAAGCGTAAGTTATTTAAATAAGATATAGTTAAAGACTTAAGTATTCTAGATAAAAGTAAGGAGTTAACTACTCTTACTAGATTATATAGTATAGGTATATTATAACTATAGCTTAGTTATAGAAGGCTAATAGCTATAGATAAAAGTAGTTTTTAATACTAATTCTTTAATATAAAAAAATATTAAGTTAATAGAATTATAGGTAAAATAATATATTAATAAAGAATAGACTTACTATATAAAGAGTATAACTATCTAGAGAAGAAGATATATATAAATTCTATAAGGATAGATAGTCCTAGTAGATAATATAAAGTAATAGTAAAAGAGTATCTTTTTACCTAGTACTATAAAGAAGAGTTTAGGCCTAGGCTGTATAAAGAAGATTACCTATAGCTATAGATTAAGTTTAGTAAATTCTTAGACTAGAGAAAAAGGTAGAATATCCTAAAGACGTAATTTAGTATAATTAGTATTTTTAGGTTACTACTATAAAGTATAGTACTAAACTATTTTATTAAAAATACACTATTATAGATATAAGTTAGTTAATAGGCTAAGATACTAGTAAAATGTAACCTAGAGGTATATAATATAGTATATTTAATAGAACTTCTATTTACTATATATATAGAAGGAAGGCTACTACTAGAAGAGTTCTTATTTTTAGAAAGAATTAAAGAGGTAGATAATAAGAGTGCAATATACGTACTTTATATAGTAAGTAAGTAGAATTCTTTCTAAATAGCTATAAATCTATAGAGAAAGCAAAAGCTAGAAGTAGTTAATTCTAAGGATAAAGATAAGGATAGATTTATAGAATAATAGTTACGTAATAAATATAGGTACTTCTAGTAATATACTATACTTCTAGTGTATAAACTTAAGATATAGATTATTTAAAGCTTATTTTATAAAGGCTAGGAAAAAAGCTAGCCTTTATAGAATAGTAGAAGTGTAAATACTAGACGAGTATAGCAGCGTATTTAGGTAGAAAGATAAGATTAAAATATTAGTACTAACAGCTAAACGTACCTATACTAAATAGTAAGTTTATAATAGCTAGTAAGTTCGTAGTAGATAGTAAGTTTATAGTAGATAGTAAGTTTATAGCAGATAGTAAGTTTACAGTAGATAATAAGTTTATAGTAGATAGTAAGTTTATAGTAGATAATAAGTTTATAGTAGATAATAAGTTTATAGTAGATAGTAAGTTTATAGTAAATAGTAAGTTTACAGTAGATAGTAAGTTTATAGTAGATAGTAAGTTTATAATAGATAGTAAGTTTATAGTAGATAGTAAGTTCCTAATAGATAATAATTTTGCGATTATAGAGGTTATAATTAGCTTAAGTATTAACTAAAAGTTAATATTAAATTAATATTAATAAACCTAATACTAATAGGTTTTTCTAACTATATAGAAGTAGGTATAAGTAAGTAACTAAAGTTTACTATAAAGATAGAAATAATATATATTCTTATTAGAGGCTATTTATTTCTTAATATAAGGTTATAGAGTATAACCTTATAGCCTTTTAGTACTATAGTAGTAATAATATAATATAGGAGTACTAGTTTTCTATATTACTATAACTTTACGTATTAGTATAACTATAACTCTAATTTCTAAACTAAGTTTATATAAAGAGTTTTTAAAGATTTTAGCTAATACTATAGAGAGTTATATTAAATACTTTAAACGCTACGCTAAAAGATAGGGCTTAATAAAAGAGGAGATAGTACTAATATATTACTTAAATATATAGCCCTTTCTATACGCTACTATCTACTACTAGTTTTAGTTATAGTAGTACTATACGATTTTTTATAGTACTCTAAAATAATGTCTTCCTAAAGATATATATAATATCTAAAGATATATATAATATCTAGCTAGATAACTATAATATTAAAATAGGTTATAAGATATATATAATATACTTAGAGAGATAGATAATATATAGTAGAGATGTAGATCCTAGAGGTTATATAGTATCTTATATTTACTTTTAAAAAAGTCTACTTACTTTATAGTATAGATATAGAGTAGGAACTTATAAAGTATAACTTCTATATCTAATAGTATACTATATATACTAGAGTTTTAAAGTTCTTTTAGAGTTAATAGATAGAGTTAATACTATATTTATAACTTTTAAGTAAGTACTACTACTTCTTATATTCTTACTTTAGACTTATTCTATATTACTATTCTTAAGTAGTATAATATAACTTAGTATAGAGAGTATAGATAAAGATAACTACGTAAGAAAAAACTTAGAAACTCTATATAGGTAATGTAGAAAGTTTTTATTACTATTACTATATATTATATATAGTTATATTTTAAAATAAAATACTTCTAGTAAGTGTAGAATATATAATACTAATACTAAATAGATCTAGTAAAGAATAACTACTTACTTTATAGATAGCTTAGCTTATTTTTTTTTTTAATACTAGCTAGTAGATACTATTACTACGCATTATACTAAATTTTATTTTAAAAGAAGATACTAGTAGTAAGAGTAAAACTCTAGAGTACTAATATAGAGTATAAATACTTAGAAGAGTAAACGCTTATCTTATAGAGAGTTTATTAATAAATTTAGATTAAAGTAGGCTAACGCTATTACTATATATTATACTAAATTTTATTTTAAAAGAAAATACTAGTAGTAAAAGTAAAGCTCTAGAGTACTAATATAGAGTATATATACTTAGAAGAGTAAACACTTATCTTATAGAGAGCTTAGTAATAAATTTAAATTAAGGTAGGCTAACGCTATTACTACACGTTATACTAAATTTTATTTTAAAAGATAATACTTATATTAAGAGTAAAATATAAAGGTACTAATATAGAAAGTAGATATTTAGAAGAATAAACGCTAGGAACTCTATAGATAGTCTAGTAATATATTTAGAACTATACTAAACTTTACTATTAATTTAAAGCTATATATATTAATAAATAGTATTAGTTATAGAGGGGCGATAGGAGGTATAAACGTAATAGGTTAGTAAAATATACTATACTCTATATACTATTAAGGCTATAGTTTTTAATAGCTCTTAAGTAACTATAAAGAGCTAAAATTTAGTTCTATATACTTATAGAGACTATAGCGTAGTAGTACTATATTTTTTTAAGTTATAAATAGTATTTATAATAAAGTATATTATAAGAGTAGAAGTATAAGATAGTAACTATATATATACTAAGAGCTAGTTATTAAGACTACCTATAACGTATAGTTATAAATTCTTAAATATAATAGTAATATAGGGGAGAAGGAAAAGAGAGGATAAAGCTCCTATTATATCTATCTACGTAGTACTAAATAACTCTAAAGTAGTATAAGAAGCCCTTATACTTAGGCTATACTAAAGGTAATAATATTAGATTATTAAGATAGTTATTTCTCTAGCCTAATCTCTTAACTATTAAAAAGATCTAATCTCTAGTTTATAAGAGAAATAAGTATATAATAAATATTTAGATTACTACTATACTAGTAATATTACTTACTTAAATATAGATCTATTCTTCTTATATAGCGCTAAAGACCTTAAAATATTAAGAAGAGCTATTAATATCTAGAGCTAGTTCTAAGTAATAATATTAGATCTTTACTATAACTATATTTAGGGCGCCTATTCTCTAGATTAAAAAAAAGGTAATTACTAACCTATAGAGAAGGTAGATATTATTTATCTTAACTATAAATTTTAGTAGACCTACGCCTATATTCCTTTCTTTACTTATAATTATATCTATAGAAAAGTATATAAGACTTATAAAATAATAGAAAGAGTATTAATATCTATAGCTTTAAAGTCTTTACTAAAGTTTATTATAGGTAATAGAAATACTATAATAATTTATACGCTATAGCTTTAAAGTCTTTACTAAAGTTTATTATAGGTAATAGAAATACTATAATAATTTATATACTATAGCGCTATTAAGTTATATCTTACTATTACTATATAGTAATTACTTTAAGTATAGCTAGAGATAGATATAAATAGGTATACTAGACTTTTAAGTAAGGCTATATACTATACTATACTAAAGCATCTATAAAGATATATTAGATACTAAAGTAGTTTTTAGGATAAAGATATAGACTAAGCTAATTAAATCTATATAAATTTATCTAAGTACTCCTATACCTTCTCTCTCCTTAATAGACTATAATTATAGTTTAAAAATACTCTAGGATATAATAGATACTCTAACTTCTATCTTTTATCTAAATATATAGAGGTCTTTTATATCTACTATGTAGGCGTATATATAGTATATTACTTCTAAAGCTAAAGGTATAGAAAATAGGCATCTTCTTTTTTTATTACTAAAGAGAGACTAATTACTATTAAAAGATCTAACGCATACTAATTACGCTAATAATTAATATATATTTCTACCTATAGCTAATTATCTTTCTTCTTAATTTCTTCTATATATATCTTAACTACTATCTACTATATAGGCTATATATATTAGTAGCTTATAAAGACGTAGAGGTAGGTAGATAGATAGTAAAATAACTATAATAGCTAATAAGTAGTAGATACGCCTAGGCGTATATCTAGTATCTCTTTAGATAGTAGTACTATAATATATATAGTAATATAATAAGTATACTAGATAGTAAGTTAGCTATATTACTATAGGTTAGCCTCTATAAACTAATATAATATAACCTTATTAGTATACTAAATTTTAGTAACCTTAAGGTATACCTAAATATACTTATAATAATTAGCGTATTAGAGAATAGTAGTATTAGAGTATATCTATAATAGTACTATTATATCTAATTTATCTCTATAGAAGATATCTTAATAGTAGCTAGATATCTATAGTATCTCTATATATATAAACCTACTATATAAATAGAGTTTAGAGTTATAGATTATAATATAGGATAGAGTAAGATAGTAGTATATCTAGTTATAAAGCTTATAAAGTAGCTACTCTTATATATAATAAAATAGTATACTTACTACTACTCTTAGGCGCTAGTTATATAGCGCTTCTAGTATTCTTATTTTCTAATAGAACTTAACTATAAAGTAAGTATTTAGTAAGTAGTTACTAAGAGAGGGTATAGGTAGTATTACTTACTAATATTACTATACTACGAAATATAGCGTTTACTAAAAGTAGTCTTATAATTATAGTATATTATCGTAGCTACCTACGCTATTTAAGTCTATATAGTATCTATATAGTTAAGGTAGTTCTAGTAATAATTTAACTATTAATCTATTAAGTAGTATAGGTATAGTCTAAATAATTTTATAGATACTTTAGATATAGTAGCTATATTAAAGATACTATAGCTAAGAGCTTATAGGATAGGTAGGTACTTAGAGCTTACTAGTATTAAGGAGAAGAGTAAGGATTAGAATAAAGAAAGGTTAGAGTAGAGAGCTACTCTTATATTATAAATATAAAGTTATATATATACTACTATAACTTAGATTATAGCTAATCTAGACTATTAGTAGTATAACTAAGCGCTATTATCTATATAAATTATATTATTATTACTAGTCTTATATATAATATATTAAGGTAGAGAGAGGAGTCTAGCTATATATTATTTACTATCTAAAGTATATTACTATAGGTACTACTACTTAGTAGTAGTCTACTATATACTATAGTATCTCCTCTTCTCTTCTATTACTAGAGAAGACGTAGCTAGGTATCTTATACGTATAGTTACTACCTAGCTAACTTAGCTTTCTTATTAACCTATTTAAGAATATACTACCTATAGTCTAAGCTATAGTTAATTACACTACTATAATCTGCGTATCTAATTCTAATAAGCTAGAAACTAACTTATTACTCTCTACTTCTTCCTCTTAACTTTTATTAATAATATAGGCTATAATATCTTTATACGTAAGACTTATACTAGAAGCTATACTATATTAGTCTACTAAACTATAGAAAAAAGAGGATATATAATAATTACTTTAGTTCTTTAGTATACCTATAACTATATCTAGATACTATAAGCCTATAGTATAGGTAGAGAAGATATTACTAGTTGTAGATATATACTAGATAATAGCCTATTCTAGGACCTTATCTATAGATATACCTATATAGTATTAGTATTCTATATATAGTACTATTCTCTACTATACTAACTATATATCTTATTTAATAAATTTATAACTTCTAATAAGAGGATACCTAGATTACTAGAGTAGAGGGCGTTTATATTAGTAAGAAGGTAGGTAACTATACTAGAGACTACTACTACTATAAATAATAAGTATCTAGTTATAATAGTAGATTACTTATAAGTACTTACTATTATTCTTTTTAGCTAGAAGCTATAAGAAGAAGGTTATTCTATCTTAGAGCTGTAATAGCTATAACTTTCTAAATACTACGTCCTAAAAGATATAACGTATATCTAGCTTTATATCTTTATTTCTCTAGTTATATATAGTACTTTTAGGAAATATTATACTACTAGTTACTAATACTATAGTAAGTTAGTACGTCTAATATATATACGCGTCTATAGATAATACTTACTCTAGTATATTAACTTTATAATTAAATCTTACTTTACCTTTACTAACTAATCTATATCTCTTACTATTATTCTATAATAAATCTTAGTATTAAATAAGCTTAATAGTACTATAGTATAAGGTTAGTATTTCTATCTAGAAAGTACTAATATAGAGAATAGAGTTTTAGAAAAGAAGCTTATATTAATTAACTTATCCTTACTAAGTATAGCTTTATTAGTAGGCCTTAGTAGTATACTATAAGTAGATTTACTATAACTCTTTACTATATCTCTTTAATACTTCTTCTCTTTTAGTAGTTTCTTCTATATAACCTAAGTATATATATCCTTCTCTTTACTATTATTTATATTACTCTAGTGCTTACTTTTACTCTTACTCTTATCTTTATCCTTACTTCTACTTTTACTCTTACTAGTAATTTTAACTCTACTTTTCTTCTTATTACTACTCTAGCTTTTAGTCTTTCTACTATATCTAATATTACTTTTATTTCTACTCTTATAACTACTCTCTAAGTTACTCTTAGACTTCTTTTTACTTTTACTTTTCTTAGACTTAGTTTTACTTTTACTCTTAGACTTAGTTTTTCTACTAATCTTACTAGCATCTTAGAGATACTTTATACTATAGAAACTAAATAATAGAGCTACTAGTAGCTTTATATACTTTAGAAGAAAGCTAGTACTTTTATAATCTTTCTTTAGGTACTAGCTACTTATAAGTTTTAGAGCGCTAGTCTTATACTTTTTATTATATTAGTAGTAGCTAAGTAGAGCTAGTAAAGAAAGAGACTAATCTTACTTTTACTTTAACACTACTATAGTTAGATCTAGGTTTATAGATAGATTAATAGTAAGGATATCTACTTTAAAAAGCTATTAGAGTTACTATTTAAGATTAATATATTTAGAGGTTAACTAGTATAGGTAACTAACTTAAAAAAATAATAATAGTATTAAAACTTAAGAGATTAAAAAAGAAGGTTAGATAAGACTATAAGATATATCTTAATAGAATTATCTAGTATTACGCTAGTAAACTACGTAATAAGACTTAGTATAATAGCATCTTTTTACTTTTACCTTTACCTTTACCTTTACTTTTACTATCTCTTACCTTTACTTTTATCTTCTTTTACTTTTACCTTTATTTTTACTATCTTTTACTTTTACTATTTTATATTATAACTAACTATAGTTATTATATAGTACTCTATATATAATAAAGGGGTAAGGTAGTCTATGTAGCTAATAACTATCTTATCTATACTCTAACTATCTAGCTAACTAAAACTAAAGAAGGTTAATATATACTAGATATAGTAAGCACTCTTATCCTTAGCTCTTAGAGCTACTTTTAATATAGCTTTACTATATAATTACCTACTTTCTATACTAGTATACTCTAAATCCTAAGGCTTACTTTACTACTACTATATTATAGCTACTACTTACTATAGAGACTATAAGTAAAGTACGCTAGTATAGTTTACTTACTATCTCTATATAGAAATAGTAATAAATATAAAGAGATAAGGCTAGTAGATTATAGCCTAGCTATTAAGAATAGTAAGCTATATATATTTATTCTCTTTTTAGTAGTAGTAAGTATAAGTAATAGTACTATAATTTAGTCTTAAAAGACACAGTATAGAAAGTAAAAGTAGGAGCTATAGTCTAGGTATAGTTTACTATACTTACTATATATTAGAAAGGTTACTAGATTCTAAGATAAGCTTATAGCGTTAAAAGTTATCTTTAGTATCCTTACTATATCCTCTTTAGATTAATATAAGCCTACCTATTACTTAAGTAGTAGCTTAGCTCTATATTATTACTCTAGGTATTTACTTTATTAGTAGGGTAAAGTGTATTAAAGTATACTAAGTATTACTAAGTTTATACTCTAGTATATCTAGTAGTATAAAGAGTACTAGAGAATTATATATATAAAGTAGCTAGTAGATAGAAACTACTATAGTAGTAGATTTCCTATTTATTTTATATATATACGCCTTTCTAAGTACTCTTACTATCTAGACTCTCTATATCCTATAGGCTCTATTTTCCTAGCCTTCTACTATACTAACTCTACTAAACTTAAATGCCTCTAATACTTAACTTACTTTAGTTATACCTTTTACTCTTCTCTCTCTTTTTATTTTATTAGAAGCTATAGAAACACGTATTAGACTACTATACTAGTAAGCTTAGGTTAAGAACTTTTATAAAATAACGTACTAGTACTAATTATACTAGATTATTACTATTAACGCTTAATATCTACTACTTTCTTAAGTTCTAGCTATATTAATTTAGCTACGTATAGTCTTCTTTATTAAGAGGAACCTCTATACTATTATATATAGTGTTAGTCTCTACTACTCTATCTATAGATTCTACTAATATAAATAACTTAGTATTAGCTATAGTTAAGTTATCTTTACTATACTAACTTATTTAAGCGCTTACTAATATAGAAGATAAGTATACTATAGTCTTAGATATAGATATAGATCTTAACCTAGACTTCTAACTTAGTAACTACTTATCCTAGTAGCTAGTATCTATATTAGAGCTAGATTCTCTATTTATATTCTCTAGCTCTATATCTATATTAGTATAAGTATCTATATTAGCGTCTATATTAGCGTCTATATTAGTATCTAAACTAGAGTTAGAACTAGAGTCTAAGTCTTTACTTAACTTAGAGCTTAACTCTAAGTCTTTACTTAATTTAGAACCTAACTCTAAGTCTTTACTTAATTTAGAACCTAACTCTAAGTCTTTACTTAAATATAACTTATTACTAAAGTCTACGTTATAGTTATAGAAGTCTTTACCCTTAAGAAGAATATTAATAAAGTACTTTTAGATTTTAAGTTTAAGAAGTATATAAAAGAAACTATTATATTAGTAGCTAGACTAGAGATCTATAAGGCGTCTAAATAGTTATATAGTCTTTTTCTTAATATTAGCTACTTTTTAAGTAAGTAGAAAAGTATAAGTAAGTATATCTTTAGCGTATACTTCTTTAGAAGACTAACTTTTCTAGGTATTAAGCTCTTTAAGTCTATTACCTTATAACTATACTTTATTCTTAGGCTCTAAGAGGAAAGACTAGATAGCGTTTATAGTATTATAAAATAGATCTATATTCTAATAATTAATAACGCTTTAGGCCTCTATAGCTAATATAGAAGGTAATTATTATAGTTTTTAGAAAGTAGAGAGAGTAGCTTCCCTATTACTAAGCTCTAGTAAGTACTATAACTTATCTTCTAGTAATTTACTCTTATTACTACTATACTCTATATCCTCTTTTACTTACTTATAGATAGCCTTTTATATATTCTTCTCTTTCTCTTACTCTATATAAATCTTTATAGCTTCTTTATACACTACTATAATATTAGTATACTACTCTTCTTTTAGCTATTCTAACTTATCTTTATTAACGTTAGAGATAGGCTAGACTTTCTACTATTATAATAAAGGTATAGTACTATCTTTATCCTAGAGATATATAGTAAAATAACTATCTTTTATAGCTAGGGCTCTCTTTAGCCTATTACCTTCTTCTTTATTATTAATAAGTAACTCTATATTAAGAGTATAACTAAAGGAGTAAGTAAAGAAGTGTATAAGAGTCTATACAGCTAATAACGTAGGCTTTAACTTAGCTTCTACTAGATAGTTTTCTAAGTTATAGTAGTAGATCTTATCTTTATACTCTACTAACTAGAATAAAGAGTTATTATTACTAAACGTAAGCTCTACGCTAAAATAGTTTACTAGCTAGGTAGAAGATACTAAAGCTACTAGATTTACTAGTATATTTATAAAGCTAGTATATATTATCTTAATATTCTAGGTGCCTTTAATAAATAGAGATATAATAGTATACGTCTTCGTCTAGCTAAGGCGTATAATATATCTATATACTTAGAGCTATATAGAATATAAAGGTAGTAGTTAGAAGGTAAGTATATAATAGTAGTATTTTTAGAGATTTAGCCTAGAGTTTATATTAAAGGATAATACTAGTACTTCTACCTTAGCCTCCTTTCTTAATATATTAAAAACTATATTCTATTAAGTAAAATATAAGTTAAACTTACTAAAGACTACCTACTTCTTGTTATTATCTTAGTTAGTAAGGATAGTACTAGCTTAGACCTTTCTATAGTATAGAATTATAGTAACTAGTATCTATTTAAGTAGATTATAATAGTATAGTAGTACCTTCTCTTCTTTACTAACTACCTAATCTATAATAAGTATAAGTATACTCTAAATACGCGTTAATAACTTAGCCTAGATACTTACTAGCCTTAAGAGGTACTACTTATACTTAGAATTTATTATAGTTATATCTTTATAAGCTAGGAGTAGGCTAAAGTATATATATTAGTAGCCTATGCTCTTATCTAATACCTCTTATATATAGTTTAGGAGTTCTTATAGAAATATACTATAGTCTCTTATAAGAAATAACCTCTATAGCTAAGCTAGGAATAGGTTAAGCTTACTATTTTTCTCTATATTATAAATCTTAGTAGTATAGTAGAATAGGTATAAGATAGATATAAGGCTTAGTACCCTTAAATTATAGCTATTAACTTAAATAATACTTTTTTTCTTCTCTTAATCCTAGTTATATATAATAAAGTTATTTATAAATACTAGAGCTAGCTGTATAAATATTATCTTATAGTAGTTATTAGTAGCGTACTTTATCTAGATAACGCGTGCTTCTAGTATAGCGTTAGCTAGATAGTACTTTATTTTATAGTAGTTAATAATATAAAAGAAGGAAAAATCTTAGTAAATTATTATATACTCCTAGATCTATTAGATATATTTACTAGAGACGTTAAGTGTAGTATTAGGCCTTATAATAGTATTAAAGTAAAAGGTAGTTAGCTACTAATAGGTAAAGTCTACTTTATTATTTATATTAGTATAGTATAGGTTATTTTTCTTAAAGAAGTTAGCTCTTTACTCTTTAGCGCTAAAGTTATCTTATATATTTTAGATAATATATAGTAGGCTACTAAAATCTAAATACTACTATAGTAGTAGTATTATAGTAGCTAGGATATAGAAGAGAATATTAAGCTACTAAATAGTAATATAAGCTTAGGTCTTAAGATTCTTAATTACGTATACTTTATTAAGAATTACCTAGAAGAACTTATACTAGAAGTTACTTAGCTACTTATTATATAGCTTATTATAGACTTTACTATTAGGACTCTAGCTAGCTAGTAGCCTTAACTCTTTCTCTTCTTCTTCTTTATTATATAATAACTTCTAACACTTCCTATACTTCTTAAGTTTCTTCTTTATCTACTCTTTATAGATATTTATAATATACTTAAAATAGTTCTATTATATATTATAACTATAGTAGTAGGTAAATATATTATATAAGGTAATAAAGATAATAAAGGCGTTCTAAAGATTATCTTTATTAAAGTATTTACTATTATACTTAAGAGCTATAGTATAGATAGAGTATAAAAGGTTATCTTTATACTTCTCTTTAGTATCTCTACTATATATAATAATATAAGCGTATATACTAAACTTAGTAATTAACTTTATAGTTTATATAATAAGATAGAAGGACGTTAGTAGTAGTATTAGTAGTAGTAGCTTAATTTCTTTAATCTACTAGAACTCCTATTACACTTTATAATTACTATTATAGGCTAGTAGTATAAGCTTATTTACTTTTAGTATTACTTTATATAGTATAGTAAAGCGTGTAGTAAAGTAAGTCTCTAACTTCCCTAGTCTAGTAAGGTTATATAGTAGTATTTTTTATTAGCTATAAGTACGCTAAGTACTAGCCTAGCGCTATATATAGTCTATATTATTCTAGGTATTACTCTATACTTACTAGGCGTTATTATAGTTATTATTAATATAAGCTAAGCTAGTTATCTATACCTAGAGAAGGTAGTTACTTCTAACCTATTAACTAGAGATATATAGTTTACTACGTTATAGTACGTAGTTCTTTATTAGTACTACTTTATAGTTATTATAATATAGCTAATAGGCTAAGTTACTAACTATAAGTAAGTCTTTTACTTACTCTTTACGCTATTTTAGGTTACTAGAGTCCTATAGCTATATATAAGATAGACTAGATACTATACTACTAGTTATCTTAGGCTTCTTAACTAAAATATTAGTAGCGCTCTTAAATAGTAGCTTAGTAGTAATTTTATTATAAAGGCTAGTAGAGGAACTTTTTTTATAAGTAAGGTAATATATATCTATAGTAGTACTACTTTCTTTAATATATATAGATATTAGAGTTTATAGTATTAGGTTTAAGAGTTTAAGTAAGAGTAAGTAGGTTTTCTACTTAGTATTCTATGCTTAATAATATATAATACTATTAGTTACTAAGAATAATCTACTATTAATAAACTAACCTAAGCTCTAATTAAACTACTTATAGTAATTAGATAGTTAGTAAGTTAGCGTAGCTGCCTAAAGTATATTAGTTCTACTTTCTATTCTAATAGCTAGTAGTAGCTTAGTAGTACCTTTACCTAGTATAAGGTTAGATATACTACTAAGTAAAGAATACTCTAACTTAGTTAACTTTTTAGTAAAGATCTTAGTATTTATATTTCTTAGCGTTATAGAAAGAGTAGGAAAGTCTTAATCTATCTAATTAATACCTATATAGTTTATATAGAGATTAAAGAAGTTAGATCTAATTATCTTACCTATCTTCTTATTAATCTATAATATAATAAGTACCTTATTATCTATAAGTTACTCTACCTTAACTTAGTAATAAAGAGATATAGGTTTAGAGTTTATAAGATTATATAAGACCTTCTCTTTAGAGGTAATATACTTTTAAATACACTATATAATATCCTTATAATTTACTTAACTACTTACTATAAGATTAGACTTCTCTACTAACCTAGATATATTATAAAAGATTAAGTTATTAAAGAAATTACTATTACTTAAGGACGTAGACTATAAGTAGGTATAAGATACTCTTAATAAGTAAGTATAGTATATCCTACTTTACTTCTATAGTAAACTAGATATAGTTATATAAGGCTTCTACTTTCGCTACTATATAGATAACTTAGAAGTAACTTTCTACTTCCTCTACTCCTTAGCTATAACTTTATAAAAGACTTTATTAGTCTTTATCTAGTATTAATTAGTTTAATAGTACTAAATAATATTATAACTCCTTAAGTCTTAAAGCTAGTATAGTATACTACTATTATATAACGCGCTATTATAACTAAATATAAGATAATAAATATTTACTATACTATAAGTAAGTTAGTTTAAGATATTAAATAATACTAGTTATTTAGGATTAAGGTCTTTATACAGCTAGTTATACTTATAAAAGGCTTTAAGAGTATTTAATATATATTAAAGTTTAGGTATCCTAAGCTATTCTCTATCTTTACTATTTAGTAGATACGCGTTAATATATAGAAATTCTCTTATTATACTACTAGATAAAATAGTATATTAAAATATCTCTACTATTATACTAAGATAGAGAATAAAAGTTATAATAGCTTAGGCTTTATTATAACTAAGTATAGTTAGATCTAATATTTTTAAAGTAGGCGCTTCCTATAACTTCTTAAGTACTATATTTACTTCTTTTAATTAGTTTACTTCCTCTAATTAGTTTACGTCTTCTACTTCCTATTTAGCTATAAAGTTTACTAAGAAGTTATCTATCTTACTAGGCGCTTAAAGCTTATAAAGGAGACTATTCTTACTCTTAGTATTTACGTAGAGTATAGTAGGAGATAGAAAGGCTATTTTTAGTAGTAGTATATATTTCTAGATAGGTAATAGCGTATATAACTCTAATAGTAGAGTTAGTATAAGTAAACCTTACTACTCTTAACTTAATAGTAGAGCTTTAGCTAATAAAGACTTAGTACTAGTTATTTTATTAGTTTTAAATATATAGACCTAGATAATATACTATACTACGCTATATTAGTATATAATGCTTAATAGTAGAGTATAGTATAGTAGTTAATAACTAACTTTACTACTACTATTACTAAGTAGTATAGACTATAGGCGTAGATTAGGTATATAAGAGACTAAGTTAAGTTCTATAGAAATATTAGCTAATTAAATAGCGTAGTAAGCTCTAGGTCTAAACTATATATAATTACTATTTAAAATAGTTTAACGTAAAGTAAAACTAAAGTAATTAACTAAAGAGAGAAAGTAAAGATAGATAGTTAGTTAATATAGAGGAGCCTAAAAACGCTAATATTACTAAGTCTTACTTATTAGTTATATAATAGAGTAGCCTAAGCGCTATAGAGAAGTAAAAGTAAAAGTAGCTTTATTACTCTAACTAGAGTAAAAGAGATAATAAGTATATAGATAACTTAAGTTTCTACTAAAGGTAAGATTTAAGTTAGTATAAGCTTAGTAGTAGTAAAGAGATAGCTACTATTACTTAATTATTATTTAGATCTATAATCTCTACTATACGCTCTTAGGCCTATAAGTAAACTATACTACTAATATATATAAGAGAGCGTTAAATATAAAAGTCTACGCTATTATATCTTTTACTTTTTAATCTATTCCTAAAGTATTTATTACTTACCCTAGAGATAGTAGGTAGATTATACTAGCGTAACTTACCTATAGTATATATAATACTTTTATATATATTACTACTTACTCTAGAGAACTATAGGTAAACTACGCTAAGAGCCTACGCCTACTACTACGTCCTTTAAGAGCTATAAGTAAACTATACTAAAAAGCTTATATAGTTTACTTACAGTCCTTTAGAGACGTAATAACTATAGTATATATACTAATAGTATTTTTAAGAGTACTAGTAATACTATATATAATACTAAACGTTCCTAAATACTATTAGATGCTTAAGGTAAAGTAGTAATAGTATTAATAACTCTTAATAGTTAGGTATAAATAAGTAACTTCTATTACGCGCTAGTAGTAAATAAAGATATTCTTTTACCTCTAGGCCTATACGCCTACCTTTCTCTATTATTATTAATTAGAGCTAAAAGTACTATTAAAGAGGAAGAAGATAATAGGAAAGAGTAAATAGTAGAGAGATTAATAGTGCTATATAGTATAATAAGATTATAAAGGTTATAGTAAACTAGGAGATATAGTAAAAACACTAATAGTAAAAGTAGTAATAGTAAAGACTATATAAAATTAGTAGAGTATAATATAAATAATAGATAAATAATTAAAAATAGTATAGTAGAGTTTTATATAGTATAGTCTACTAAAATAGTATTTAATCTATTATCTACTAGCTACTTACTTTAGCTTATCTTCTATGTACTTAATTATAAATATCTCTTTAGTAAACTAAAGCTAATCTAATATAACCTATAATACGCGCCTATTATCTTCTATTCTATATACCTAATAGAAGTATTTAGCCTAAGTAACTATATTATTATACACTATAAGACCTTTTTATAAGTTTTACTTTATTAACTCTTCCTATTTTTATATAAACTTTCTACTCTATTACTATATAGTAGTCTAGATATTAGTAACTATATTATAGTATAAGTACGTATTTAGCTCTTAGTAAAGCTACTATAGTTAAGGTAATCCCCTTAGGTTAGTAACTAGTACCTAGTACTAGTAGAGCTAGAAAGGTATCTAATAGAAGAAGTAGAACTTACTTCTACTAGATAGTTTACTATTCTTCTTTATATATAATATCTTAAAGTTATTATTAGTAACCTACGTATCTAGAGTTATATATCTAGTCTATCTATTTCTATAATTCTAATCTATATTAGCTATAAAGTATATTACGTAGTATTCTAACTACTACTTAATAGCGTCTAGTATCCTCTAATTAAATAGGTTATTAGTCTCCTAGTTTTTATCTTATATAGCTACTTCTATTACCTCTATATATCTTTAGTACTTATCTAAAGCTATAGAGTCTACTATAATTACTTTTACTAAGTTAGGTATAAGTACTACTAGCCTTAGGCGTAGAAGATAGAAAGTAATACTTAGTAGTAAAGAAGATAAGAGGTAGGAGATTAATATAGTAGGTATTATTATTAAGGACTTTATATTACTCCTAGTTTAGAGTATTATAGGTATAGATAGTATACTTAGTATAGGTATAGCTAGTAGAATAGCTATTACTTACTATATAGCTACTATAGTTAGTAAAACTATAGCTTTAGTATATACTATTTTAGATAGTATAAATAGCTTCTTCTTAGGGTAAAAGTAAATAAAGTAGATATTATATTTCTATTTATTAGGCGCGTAAGTAGATATCTCTAGAGAAGTACTATCTATATACTTAAAGAGAATATTATAGTAGTAGTAGGTACTAGGGTTACTTATAGGGGCTATAAAGGTAACTATCTATTATTACTATACTTATATTACCTTCTACTATAGGAAGTTAAGAATACTATTAGTAATAATAATAGATATAATAGCTAGGTTACCTATACGTCCTATACGTCTAAGTAGTTAGATTAATTTATTTAGTCTATTAGAGTATCTATATATATAGATAAAGATAATATAGAGGTTATAGAACCTATAGCTAAGCGCTATATTTATAATTAGTAGTAATATAGCTTTAGTATAGAACTATTATAGTATCTTTTCTTATTAAGTAAAGTTATAGCTACTATATACTCTAAGGCATTTAAGTTACCTACTAAGAAACTCTACTATACCCTTTTTAGTAATATAAATAATACCTTAATATCTATTAGAGATCTAGATAGTTTTATAGATATACTTAAGGATAGCGTAGTTAGTCTCTAATAACTTCTCTAATATTTTAAACTAGTATACTAGGTTAAGGTAATTTATACTTTTATAAATAATTTTAACTTATAAAAGCTTAACTCTAATAGTATATAGGGCCTTAGCTTCTTAAGTAGGTAGTATTATAGTAGAGAAGAGTATTAAAGGTATACTATATAAGGTAATCTTATAGAGCTAGCTAATATATAGCTAGAAGGTTAGGTTATTTTAGAGGATATAATAGAACTTATTAAGTATAATATAACTAAGTTTATAGGCATTTACTATACGCTAGATAAAGGTTATTAGAGATATTAATATAACTAGCTACTTTAGCGTAGTAATAACTATATACGTACTTTTATCTTATACGCTCTTCTTCTATAGGATATAGTATAGTCTTAGCTTACGTATTCTTTCCTATATATTAACCTTTAGCGCTAGTAGTAGTATAATAAGAAGTATTATACTATAGCCTAGTAGTAAGGCTAGTAGTTTAAATATAATACTCTTACTACTCTTAGTACTAGCTTAGTACCTTATAACTAGCTTTACTCCTCTAATAATAGCTCTAAGAGCCTATACTTATTTTTAATAAAAGCTATAAGTACTTAGATATATTTATATAAAGAGATTATAAAGATTAATTAAGTAGTAACTATATTTTAGACTATAATTACTATCTTTAGATATATAGGAGGTATATATAAGTATAACCTCTATAGAGTAGTTAAGAGCGTTAAACTATCTAACGCTTTTATTATATATTACTAAGTAGAGGACTTTAATATAAGGGAAGCTAAGAAATATATAGTAGCTAGTACTTACTTTATAGTTATATCTATATTACACTATAAATACTTTACCTACTTCTTACGTATATATAGAGTATATAATCTTAATACTATAGCTAGCTTACTCTTTAAACGTATTAGCTTTTTCTTCTTAGAATATATCTTATACTTTATCTTAAGACTTTATTACTATACTAGCGTCCTTATTCTAAATCTTATATTTAATTATAATATATAAGTATTATATAATCTATAAGTTAATAGTATAACTAAGATTTACTTAGGTTACTTACTTTAACTCTACTACTAGTAGGTAAGAGTCTAATTATAATATACTAGTATTAGTAGAGAATAGTAGTAGACTACTTATAAATAGGTTATACTTCTTAGGTAGTAGACTATACTAGAGTTACTAGTAGTATAGTAGTACTATCTATATATACTATATAATAACGTTACCTACCTACTAAAAGAGAAAGTAATAGATTAATTTTAAGGACTTATTATAGTTATATCCTTTATAGTATTATAGTGTAATAGAGATAAGACTATCTAAGAAGAAGATATTATAAGTTTTACTACTAGCTATATTCTATATTTAGTAACTATAAAGCTCTATACTACGCGCTAGTATACTAGATACTAGGTATACTAGCGCTATAAGCTTATAGTTTAACTTCTTAATCTAGTTACTAACTAGTTTAATCTTATTTAAGTTTTAGAACTAGAGATCTAATATCTTACTCTACTTATTTAAGATATAACCCTCTACTATATATATATTATTATTAGTATTATAATACTAGCTATATAGGAGTAAACTAACCTATTATAATAGTATATACCTACTATAATATCTACTTATTAAGTTTCTAGAATAAAGAGTTATTTAATAGAAGAAAGATAGACTATCTATTATTATAATATAAAGGGTTCTCTATAGACTTAAGTTTTTAATATAGTACTATAGAAAGGTTACTAATATTATCTACGTAATAAATCTTAGTAAGTATTTTTTAGATATTATCTACTATATTATATATTATAGATTTAAAGTAATATATATAGACGTTATATAGCCTATACTAAAGCTAATTACTATTCTAGGTAATAAACCTATCTATATTATTAGCGTAGTAGAGAGAGCTAGTATACTTTACTATAGAGATAATCTATTATATAGGCGTAGTATATTAACTAGTAAGCTACGTAGTACTAAGCTCCTATAGGTGCTATTTAATTTTATCTTTAGAATACTTAGAGAGCTAGTTAAGCTTAAGGTAACTAAGTATAGCCTCTAGAGAGGTCTAGTATATACGTAATATATAAAGCTTATATTCTCTTTTACTATTAAAAATAAGGTTATTTCTATAGTAATTACGTATATAGTTATAGTTATCTAAGTTATTATTAAAGTTATTACTAGAGAGTTACTATTTAGTATATCCTCCTATATCTTTATAGAGGATCTAAAGCTATTATATAAATCTAAACTTAGTAAACTTCTTAAGTATAGAGAGGTATATAGCGTATAACTACGCCTTAGTAAAACTATTCTTCTCTATAGTAATAATAGTAAGAGGTATTAGTAGAGTAATTCTATTCTTAAATATAGTAGATTTTTATTATAGTAGAGTAAGCTAAAGGTTATAGATTAAGTACTCTAATATATCTAGGTTAGTACATAAGTAACGTATAATAATATTACCTATTAATTTCTTAATACTAGTAATATAGCTCTCTAGTATTATAAACGCGCTTAGCTAATACCTATTTAGGTAAAAGTATAGTAGCTTAAGTTACTTCTTATATTAAAGTCTCTAGATAATTAGAATTACTATTTATAGCGTCTAGGCGTATTTTAGATTACCTTATAAGTACGTTTAGAAGAGTTATATTAGTTAAGAATTACTATTATCTTCTTATATAATAATAGCTTAGATATACTATAAGGTCTAGTTATAGTAGTTCTACTATATAGTAACTATACTCTTAGTTATTATATAAAGAAAGTACTCTATAGGATTATCTTTATACTCTAGAGAAATTACTAGCTTTATTACCTCTTTAGATAACTTACTCCTTATATAGTCTATAAACTTAGTATAGTATAGCTATAGACTAACTTTATTATCTTAGCTATATACTTTAGGTAGTATATCTAATACTTACTAAAAATTAGCTTTATATTCTTTACGTATATAAGTAAAATAAGTATTAAAGTCTACTATACTAAGTGCCTACTCTTATATCTCTATAAGCTTAACTTTAAAAAAAGAGGTAGTATAATTATCTAATCTTAATATAGTAAGAAATAGTTACTAGTACTATATATTATAGATATAATTAGTATATAAATTAGAAGATTAAGCTATATATAGGCTATTATTAAGCTAAAGTATATTATCTACTTTTTTATTATAGTATACTCTATAGATATACTAATAAATATATTTCTTTATAGATATACTAGTATATATATAATAGTATAGTAGTCCTACTATCTTATTATATATAATATATATTAAGCTATAGTTAGTATAAAGATACTCTTTAGTAGGTATAGCTTAAGTAGGAGCACTATATTCTATATATAACTATTAAAGTATTATTTTCTATTAGTTAATAGTCTTAATTACTAGTTTTTATTAGTTAGGGCGTAGACTTATATAGTATATATCTAAGTAGGATATAAGCTAAGAGAGTAATACTATATAGTAGTAAGACTTATAGATTAAGCTTTAATATATTATAGAGTAGTAAAAGATATTAAGTAGGGGGGTTATAGTTAGAATTATAAATAAGACTAAAGATAGTAATAAGAAATAACGTTATATTATATAGTTAAGGTATAGGTTACTTAGTATTAATATATAATGTCCCTTCTTTATATACTTTAAATTTATATTCTATCTTATAATCTAAATACGCGTAATAGATTAATAATTAGAGTAGTTTTAGCTTATAAAGGCGCGCCTACTCTAAAGCGTAACTTAGAGATTAATATTTTATTCTATATATAACTACTAGAGCGTTAATATATAAAGCTTATATAGACTAAGGTATACTTTCTATAATATTATAAATAATAAGGAGGTATCTAGGTTTAGAGTATATTATATTATATTTAGCTCTATAATACCTAGGTGTAAAGTGTATAGTAATATAGTTTAATGCCTTACTTAAATAGGACTAGTAGAAACTATAATCTCTTTTATATATAACTAAGTAGAGTATATTATATATAAGCTATTTTAGATAATATTAGAAATTATAGTTTATAGTATAGACGTAGGCTAGGTTAGTTTTTTAGTATTAAAACCCTAGTCTAGCGTTAATCTAAGTAATAATCTATAATTAAAATAATATAGTTATTATACGTATTTTAATAAGTAACTAGTTAGTACTAAGTAGGAAATAATATATAGTATAGCTCTAGGATATGTATAAATAGTTAGGGGTTAATATAGTGCCTTAGTACTACTACCTAGTAAAACGTACTTTACGTTCTATAACTATCCTTAGTATCTAGTATTTCCCTAGCTTATATCTAGTAAAATATTATTTATTATTATACTTTTTATTACTATCTATAGGAATTAAATCTATCTACTATACTTAATATAGTACTACTATCCTTCTTCTATAAGTTTTATATACTAGAGCTTAGTCTAGATTTAGATAGGTTAATAGAGACTTTTATATTACTTTAAGATTAGTTCTAGTCTAAAGGTATCTCTATAATATAGTATTAATTTAAAGATAATATTAATAATAATAATTAACTATTTATCTCTTATTTACTAAAGATAGCGTTAGGCTAGCTCTATAAAAATAGTTATAAAGACTAGCTTTTCTTATATATTAATACGCTCTATAGTTATATTAAAGCCTCTAGTACTATAACTATATAGAAATAACTAAGTACTACTTTCTTAAGGACGTAAGTAGAGGCTATAATACTAGAGGTTAATATATATAATAAAGATAAAAGTAATACTAAGGCTAAGGCTAAGATAGTAGATAATAAAAATACTTTAGTAAAGAAGAAAAGAAAGTAAAGTAGTAGTAGTAGTAGTAGTAGACATAAATTAATAGAGAAAATATAATAATACTTAGAAAGATATTTTATACGCGTCTACGTATTAACGTAGGACCTTTTTAATAATAATAATCCTATAATTATAATAAGTAATAAGTAGCTAAAATACTATTAGTTTATAAAGCACTAGCCTAAACTAGAAATTAAGTAAGTAGAGCTTAAGATTAAGATAGTATATATAATTATATTTTAAGATACGCTAGTAGGCTAGGTGTATATAATAAGGCTATAGAGAGGATAATCTTAAGGTAACTAAGGCCTACTATAAATTAAGCTAAATAAAAGTAATTTAGAAGAGTAAAATATTATTCTTATAGTAGATAGCTTAATAGAGCGCTAGAGCCTCTTAATATAGTAATAATATAGTTATTAATAAAAGTTTACTTCTACTATTAAGATAGATAGTATATAAGTATAAGTAGACCTATATAGGAGATATATATATATAGAGTTATATAAAGAGAAAGAATAAATAGTTTAGACTATAGAGGTAAATAGAATAAAGTCTAACTAGAAAGGAGTTAGTATTACTTTATTAGTAAAGATAGAGTTATTATCTATATTACTTAGCCTAAGTATAATACTAGATATATAAAAGTAGAAATAGAAGAAGTTTAATAATATTATAAGAGTAGAGAAAAGATAAAGTAAACTTAAAACTACGTTTAGAGTTAGAATCTTTATAATAATACTTATTAATATTATAAAGAATATATATATAAAGAGAATAATAGTAGAGCACTTTATAATATAGAGAGATATAATTCTAGCCTATAATATAAATACGATTCTACTAGCTAAAGTAGTTAAGCTTATATATATTTAGTTAATATAAAGTAAGCTTTTACTAGATAAGGTCTTACATCTTAAAGCTATATAAAACTAGGCTTTTAAGAGTCCTATACTAAGAGTATTAGAAAACTTAGTATTAATATAACTAGAAGCCCTAGTATATAAAGTAGAAAATAATAAGTAAAATAAGTAAACTAAATTTATATATTACGCTATTTTTATTTAGTTTTAGTTTAGCTACTATATTATTATTATAATTTATATTAGCGTAGTCGTATAAAACATTAGAGAATTACGCTTCTAATCTAACTAATATAACTTAGCTAATATAATAATTAAGGATAGCGTAATATAATTTAGAGTTATACTACTATATCTATATATAATACTTACTTAGTAGCTATATATAATAATACTTTAATAGGTAACTATAGGTAGACTATATAGGTATAGTAGGTAGAACTATACTACGTAGTCTATTTTTATTATAATAATACTATATAACTATAAAAAGGATAGGTAAACTATATAGTATAAATTACTTATAGGCTCTATAAGTAAATAAAAAGATAAATAAAAACCTAAGTAATAGTAGACTATCTATAGTAAGAGGACTTTACTTTAAGTAAGGTACGCTAGTATAGAGTATATAGACTATAACTACTAGACTTTACTCTAAGGTCTATTCGCCTAATTTATATAGAGATTATAATACTAATAGCTTTCTAAGATATAGAGCTGTAACTACTCTAAAGGCTACTTAATTAAGTCTTAGTATAAGCTTATATAACGTAAAGTTATAAGATAAAGGAACTATTAGCGTAAGAATTAACTATAGTAGTAACTTACTATAGTTCTTAGTTATCTATACTAAAGATATACTAGAAGAATAGCTCTTTATTTTAAAGAAGAACTATATATACCTACTAGAACTAATCTTACTCTTACTCTATATAACTATTAAGAAGAAAATAGTACTATGTCTCTCTTCTATTTTATATACTAAGCTTCTAAACTATATATAATATCTACTTTTCTACTTTATACTCTAGTTAGACTAATATCTTCTCTAAACCCTTTTCTACGCTTAGACTACTTCTATTCTTATATCTTAACTCTCTCTATTCTATAATATATAGACTTTTCTTTTCTTTAATATCTATCTATTTCTTTAATACTTAGTAGTTTTACTAAGCTATAGTATAACTATCTATCTTAAATAAATAAATAAGAATATTTAGTCTAAAGCTAGTAACCTACTCTAATATATTAATAGTAAATATAAGAAAGCGCTCTACTAAGCTATATAACTATCTATTCTAAATAGATAAATAAGAACGTTCTATCTAAAGCTAGTAACCTACTCTAATATATTAATAGTAAATATATAAAAGCGCCTTACTAAGTAGTATATCTCTAGCCTAAACTCTAAGTAAGTAGCTCTAAGTAAAGGACCTAATATAGTAGCTATTAATAATAAAGATAACGCTAATTTCTAGATTAAAACTAAACTCTATACTTACTTTAAGCCTATAGCGCTTAACTAGCGCCTAGTTAGATAAGACTACCTTAGTACTTTAACTCTAAGTTTAGTAAGTATAAGACTCTAGATAACTATTAGTAAGATAGTAACTATATTAATAATAACTTAGATCTAGGTATAAATAGATAGAACTACTAAGAAGCGTAACTATATAGAACATTACCTTTATCTTCTTTCTAGTTCTATAACTCTTTAGTAGATAAGGTCTTAGAGCACTTTAAGGCTATTATACTTATTTACTCTACTTTAGAGACTCTACTTAAGTATCTACTCTAATAAGCTAGTACTTAAGTACTAACTACGCTTATATCTATACTCTCTATAGTAAGTAGTAACTATAATTCTAGATTATTTTAGATACTTAGAGGCCCTATAATACTATAGTAACTAAGTAAAATATTACTAATACTTTTAGAGCTTTAATTCTTATATAGCTTCTTTCTTATTAAACCTTATATTTAATAGAAATTAGTAGTAGTATTAAAGTAAGAATAGATTAAGACTAAGATTATAGAGAATAATATACTCTTTATAAACTAGTAGTAGTACTAAAGTAAGAATAGATTAAAACTAAGATTATAGAGGATAGTATACTCTTTATAAACTAGTAGTAGTATTAAAGTATAAATAGATTAAAACTAAGATTATAGAGGATAAAGTACTCTTTATAAGTATACTAAACTCTCTTTATTTTTCTTAATATATCTAACTTATAATAGTTAAGTTTATACTAGAAACTTAACTATAATAAAGCTATTTAGTAGATCTAGTACTTAGTTATTAGTAGTACTAGTAAGGATATACTAGAGGAGAGGATTATAATCTTAGAGAAGTACTAGAACTTTACTATTAGCCTATACCTCCTATAATACTTATAGATAAGTAGCTATTACTTTAGTACTAGTAGTCCTACTTATAACCTTACTTAGCTATAAAAACTCTATTAGTACTTTTATTTAAGTATCTACTATAATAAGTAGGTATCTAAGTACTTACTACTCCTATATTAGTATCTATACTACTTATAGTAGGACTTTATACTTAACTAAAATTAGTAGTAGTATTAAAGCGTAAATAGATTAAGACTAAGATTATAGTTATAGAAACGTAGTTAAGAAGAGTAGGGTAAGATTAATTACTAGGTAAGGGACCTTCTTAAAGAGATGCTAAGATACTTTAGTATACTATATTATAAAGTACTAGATAAGGTAGAAGTAGAGTATACTTATTTATAAGTCCTTAGTCTTATTAATACTATATAGTCTTAAGATTCTAACTAGTAAGTAAAGTTAATTAATAGCTTTTATTAGAGATATATTTATAAATATAGTAAACTCCTTTTACTTCTCTTTATATACCTAACTATATAGTAGTTAAGCCTATATTAGGAGCTTAGCTATAATAAAGCTACCTAGTAGATCTTAGCTCTTAGTTATTAGTAGTAAAGGTATAGTAGAAGAGCATATTATAATCTCTAAAAAGTACTAGAGTTTCGCTTTTAGTTTATACCTACTTTAATACCTACTACTAAATAGCTTAGCTAAGAAGGCTTATAATACTAAGCTAGTAACTAAGCTTTAAATTATTAATCTATATACTCTATTACTACTTAAAGCGTTAAGAAAGTACTAAGCTAGTAATATATAAAGGTAAACTACGCCTACTTTATTTCTAGAATTACTACTTAAAGGCGCTACTATATTAAATAAATAAAGTATAACTCTACTAGTCTAGTTCTACCTAGAGCTAGACTACTATATTATAGACCTATAGTAAATAGCCTTATTTCTATCTCTACCTAAGCTATTATCTAAGAGTTATACTACTAGTCTAATATAAAGTATACTATCTCTATTTTTACTTAATTTAGAACTTAATAGTTACTAACTAGCTTAAGACTTACCTTTACTAAGAGATAGGTTTAACTAGATAATCTTAGTAAGTAGTATTATAAGTAAGTATACTTTCCTACTCTTACTTCTATCTACGTTACTTAGTAGTAGTTCTATAAGACTAATATAGACTAGCGTTAAAAGCTAAATATATATAATACCTTCTTTTTAGGAGTATATTTTACTTCCTTTATAGAATACTAAACTAAAGGTAGTAATTTAGTAAAGCTTTAGCTTTTTAATATTAGGCTTATTTAATATTTATATATATATATACAAATTAATTAATATAAAATAAACTTCTCTAGAAGTATAGTATAGATTAGTAAAGATCTAAAAGATATACTAAGGGTTATAGGCCTTAATAGAAAAATCTTAGATAGTATATTTAAGATAAAAGAAGAGTATACATATTCTATTAATAGATTAAAGATACTAGAAAACTAACTTATACTATTAGTCTCTCTTTAACTTTATATACTTTATAGCTTATCTTACTAAAAAGAAGTACTCTAAACACCTTAAAGATTATATACTTTACTAGATATACTTTATTAAAGAGTAGATACTAAAGCACTATCCTAGCTACTAATTCCTCTATAATAGCTCTAAGGTTAATAAAAGTATAAGTAAACTAGATCTATAAAACCTTAAACTCTTAAGTATAAAGAAGAACTTAGAGTAATTCTTTTATTCTTCTTTAGTCTTATATAGTAGATATAAGCGTTTATAGGCCTTTTAAGTAAGTTACTAGTCTAGTTAGAATAATATAGTAGTATCTTCTTAATACCTTCTATAATAATCTATAGTTAATCTAGTTATAAGCTTAGTTAGAGTATTATATATTATTATAAAGAAATATTAAGTACTTAGTATAAGCGTACTTAGGTAGCTATTTATAAGAAAGTACTTACTATATTTCTATATATTATAGAGAAGTACTATATTAAGTAAGTTACTTATATAAAAAAGATTAGAGAGTAAAAGTAGAGGACTATAATTATAGAAAGTATACTAAAAAGTAATACTAGTTAGAGAGATAACTTCCTTTAACTATATATTATTATTAGGTACTAGAAGTAGATTTAGATATACTAGAAGTTAAGCCTACTATAATTAGTAAACTTACTCTACTAATAATACTAAGTAATAGACTTAATAGCTACATTACTAGGGTTAATACTTAGCCTACTACCTTAACTTTATTAATTTAATTACTAAAGATTTATATAAGAGTCTTAATATTAGTATAAAGAGATCTAACTAGTTTAAAAGGATTAAGTATATTACTATTACACTACTACATAAACTTAACGTTATTATTAATATATTATCTAGCTAGATCCTTACGTAGTACCTTTACTTAACTAAAGTACTTTATTAATCTCTTATCTATACGCTTATCTATTAAATTAGTAGCTTCTTAAAGCTTATTTAATACTTTATCCTACTAGACGTTAAGTTACTAAAAGAGAGACACTTAGTCTTTCTTTAATATAGTATAGCTATATTATAACTCTTCTTATATAGTAGTAGTAGTAGTACTAAAACTATCTTCTATATCTTTATAAAGTAGATTAGTAGCTTTTATATAGTTATAATAGGAAGCTTAGTATAACTACTAGAGATATAACCTAAGTAAGGAAATACTTACTTAACTCTTATTAAGTAAGTATTTAACCTTTAATATATTACTATAGTAATATTTATCTAACGCTACTACTTAGTTAGTATAGAGATTAACGTTATATAAAGTAATATAACCTTAGCGCTAATCTATAAATAATACTCCTACTACTTAATATATTCTACTAGTACTTATATAAGATAATAAGGTATTACTAGTAGTTTATCTTATATACTACTATAAAAGTACTATTTTAGATAATAGTAGCTTACTTAATATTAAAGTAGATAGTATTATTTAGTATAGAGAACTAGTTTTA
>Ga0210040_10001072_pt1 | contig 42714 bp, 46 predicted proteins | sample CryGeyCG12114_NA_FD_185462 | JGI IMG/M metagenome (GOLD analysis project Ga0210040, IMG submission 185462) | Groundwater microbial communities from aquifer - Crystal Geyser CG19_WC_8/21/14_NA (SPAdes) (version 2) | ecosystem: Environmental > Aquatic > Deep subsurface > Groundwater | place: USA...
GCGGCCGCCGCGGCCGCGGCCGCGGCGGCGGCCGCCGCGGCACGGCGGCGGCTGGCCGGGGTCTGGCGGGACTCACTGGGGCGCGCCTGGCCAGGACGGGCCTGTTCGGGGCGCCCTGCGGCCGGCGCGCGGGTGGTTGTGGCCGCGGCGCTCCCGGCCGGGGGAGTGCGCGGCTGTGAAGGGGCCGGCCGTGCCGGGCCAGGACTTGGCGGGCCAGGGCGTGGCGGGGTGGTGCTGGCCGCAGGCTGCCCAGGCGCGGCGCGGCGCGGCGCGGCGGGGGAGGCCGGGGCCGCGGGTGCGGCAGGGCTGGCCGGGGTGGCGCCCCGCGGCACGGGCGGCGGCAGGCTTCCGGCAGTCTGCGCCCACGCCTTCGGGGCCCACGCCTTCGGGGCCCACGCCTCCGGCGACAGTGCGAGGATCAGGGAAAGGAAAGGGACCAGGCGTTTCATCGGGGGGCGATCACGCGCAAAACCGCGCCGCCCGGTCAAGGCGCCCGATGCAACTAGAGCGAGAGAAGCTGCCCCGGCCCCACCGATTCCAGGAAGGTGACGACACCCGCCACCTCCACGCCCGCGGCGAGGTCGCTGGCCGCCACGCCCTCCGCCCGCAGACCGGCATCGCAGGCGATCCTGCGCAGGCCGAGTTCGGCGGCGGCCTCCAGCAGGGTTGAGATGCCGGCGACGCCGCGCGCGGCGAGCAGGGCCTCTCGCGGGTCCGACAGGAGGGGCGCGCCGCGCTGGAACAGGGCGAGGCCAGCATTCGTGGCAAAAAGCGTGACCGGGCGGCCGATGGCGGCGGCGGCGGTGGCGAGCACGAGCGCGTAGTGCGCGGGCTCGTGCCCCGCACCGCGCAGGAGGATGCCGAGGGGGGTCATCCTCCGCAAAGCTTGCAGGCGGGGTCACGGCGCAGGCGGATCGTGCGGAAGCGGGTGTCCAGCGCGTCCCAGAGGAGGAGGCGCCCGGAGAGGGACTCGCCGATGCCAAGGATTTCCTTCAGCACCTCCGTCGCCTGGAGCGTGCCCATGACCCCCGTGACGGCGCCGAGCACCCCGGCCTCGCCGCAGGAGGGGACCAGCCCATCCGGAGGGGGTTCGGGGTGCAGGCAGCGGTGGCAGGGATGTGGCGCGCCGAGATGGGACTTGAAGGTGGAGAGCTGGCCCTCGAAGCGCAGCACCGCTGCCGAGACGAGGGGGCGGGCAAGGCGGTGGCAGGCGTCGCCGAGCAGGAAGCGGGTGGGGAAGTTGTCGGTGCCGTCGCAGACGATGTCGTAGCGGGGGATGAGGTCGCGGGCGGTGCCTTCATCCAGGCGGCAGGCGTGGGGCTCGATGGTGGTGAGGGGATTCAGGGCACGCAGCGTCGTCGCCATGCTCTCGACCTTGGCGCGGCCGACGCGGTCCGTCGCGTGCGCGACCTGGCGCTGGAGGTTGGAGAGCTCCAGCGTGTCGTGGTCCACCAGGCCGATGGTGCCGATGCCGGCGGCGGCCAGGTACATGGCCAGCGGCGAGCCGAGGCCGCCGGCGCCGACCACGAGCACGCGCGCCTGGCGGAGGCGGGCCTGGCCGGTGGCGCCGACCTCGCCGAGGAGGATGTGGCGGGAGTAGCGGTGAAGCTCGTCCTCCGTGAAGTCGAGGTCGAGCGCGGGGGGGGCGGGGCCGTCCATCGGGGGGATGTCGGGCGTTCGGGAGCGCTGGGCAAGCTCCAGGCAGTGCGAACCAGCCCAGCGCCGGATGACGTCAGCGCGGCTGCGATGGCTCCGCGCCCAGCATGGCCAGGGCGCCCTTCCGTTCAATCCCGGCCTCGCCGGTGGGCGCACCGCAGCCGGACGGTCCACAGGCGGCCCGGATCGTGGCGACGCGGTCATCGCCTGCATGCCGGACCGCGGAGGTCTGCGCGGGCGGGTTCGCCGGGCTCAGGTCGGATATGACGGGCCCGCTCGGGGCGGGGCTGGCCGGGGTGAGGGCGATCTGGATGCTGTCCGGATATTTGGAGATCGCGCCGGTGCTGACGTCCACGACGATGCCGACCACCCCCCCGAGAAGAATGTTTCCAAGGAACATCGGCTGAAACTCAGGCGAAAGCGCCGTCTGCGCCGGCAGGTGGCCGTCCCGCGTGCAGGTGATCGTCGTCTCGCGGTTGGACTTGCCGATCCGGACGGTGCCCGGCGTCGGGTTCACCACGGCAAGAGGAGCGCCGTTGCGTTCGATCTCGCACCTCGCGCCGGCCGGTTCGGTCAGCACGGTCAGATTTTGGCTGGGGCTGGTGGTGATGGTGGCGCAGGCGGGCAGGAACGCGAGGCCCAGAAGGGCCGCGATGCGCAGGAACAAGGTTTCTCTCCGATTTTGAAGACGGAGATATCGTAACGATTCAGCAAAGACTTAACAGCACTTTTAACGGCCTCCCGTGCTGCCGAACCCCCCCTCCCCGCGCGGGGTGTCCGGCAGCACCGGCACCTCCTCGAACACGGCGCGGGTCACGGGCGCCAGCACGGCCTGGGCGATGCGCATGCCGCGCTCCACCCGGAACGGCTCGTTGCCCGCGTTCAGGATGATGACCTGGACCTCGCCGCGGTAGTCCTCGTCGATCGTGCCCGGGGAGTTCGGCAGGACGATGCCGTGCTTGAGGGCGAGGCCCGAGCGGGGGCGGATCTGCCACTCGTGGCCGGGCGGCAGGGCCACGCGCAGTCCCGTCGGGATGAGCGCGCGGCCGTGGGGCAGGATGACGACGGGGGCGCCGATGGCGGCCAGCAGGTCCATCGCGGCGGCGCCCTCGGTGGCGTAGGCGGGCAGCGGCAGGCCCTCCGCGTGCGGCAGGCGGATGACGCGGATGGTGGCGCTCACGGGTGAAGCGCCTCGGCCACGCGGTCGGCCAGGCGGGCGGCGACCTCGGGCTTGGGCAGGCGGGGCCAGTGCTCCACGCCGTGATGGGTGACGAGGTGGACGGTGTTCTCGGCGCCCCCCATGGCGTCGCCCGAGACGTCGTTGGCGACGATCCAGTCGCAGCCCTTGCGGGCGAGCTTCGCCTGGGCGTGCTCGATCACGCGCTCGGTCTCGGCGGCGAAGCCGATGACCAGCTCCGGCCGCTGCGGGTGGCGGGACAGGGTGGCGAGGATGTCGGGGTTCGGCACCAGCGCGAGCGGCGGCGCGGACTGGTCCAACGGCTTCTTCATTTTCTGCTCGGCGACGGCGGCGGGGCGCCAGTCGGCGACGGCGGCGGCGAAGATGGCGGCATCGGCCGGCAGGGCCGCCTCGCAGGCCGCCAGCATATCGCGGGCGGTCTCGACATGGAGGGTGTCCACCCCACCCGGATCGGGAATGGAGACGGGTCCGGCGACGAGGGTCACGCGGGCGCCCAGCGCCGCGAGCGCCTGCGCGATGGCATGGCCCTGCTGCCCGGAGGAACGGTTGGCGATGAAGCGCACGGGGTCGATCGGCTCGTGCGTCGGGCCGGAGGTGACGAGGACGTGGCGGCCCGTCAGCGGCAGGGCGCCCGGGGCGGCGCCGCGCACGGTGTGCGGCGCGGGGCCGGCGGGGACCTGGGAGGCGGAGAAGGAAGACGGTGCCGCCTCCACCGGGGCCGCGTGGTGGTCGGCGGGGTGGGGCAGGCCCTCGGTGAAGCTGGAGGGGGACGGCGCCCGGGGCCGGGGCGGCGACTGGCCGTCCTGCTCGGCGATCGCGGCGTCCAGCGCATCCTCCAGCGCGGCGTCGGGCGCGCCGTGGGCAGGGTCGGACAGGACGGCGTCGATGGCGGCGAGGATCGTGGCGGGCTCGGACAAGCGGCCGGTGCCGCTCTCGGCCTCGGCCATGGGGCCGTCCTCCGGGCCGATGAAGGTGACGCCACGGGCCATCAGGGTGGCGACGTTGGCGCCGGTGGCGGGGTGGGACCACATGGTCGGGTTCATGGCCGGGGCGACCAGCACGGCGCCGCCCCAGGCGAGCAGCGCGGCGCCGGCGAGGTCGTCGGCCATGCCCGCCGCCATGCGCGCGATCCGGTCGGCCGAGGCGGGTGCGACGACGACGAGGTCGGTCTCGCGCGCGAGCCGGATATGGCCGCGGGCGGATTCCTCCTCCAGCGACCAGAGGTCCTGGGCCAGCGGGCGGCCGGTGATGGCCTGCAAGGCGTGGGGGGTGACGAAGCGGGCGCCGCCGGCGGTCAGCAGGCCGGTGACGGTGGCGCCGGCCTTGCCCAGCAGGCGGGCGAGCTCAAGCGACTTGTAGGCGGCGACCGAGCCCGAGACGATCAGGAGGACGCGCTTGCCGGCGAGGTTCCCAGGGGGGCTCACAGGCGCCACCCCGAATGGATGGCGACGATGCCGCCGGAGAGGTTGCGGTGGGTGACGTTCTCGAGGTCGGCCTCGCGGAACATCGTCGCCAGGGCTTCCTGGTCGGGCATCATGCGGATGCTTTCGGCGAGATAGCGGTAGCTTTCGGAATCATTGGCCACGCGGGCGCCGATGGCCGGAAGCGCCTTGAAGCTCCAGGCATCGTAGAGCGGGTCCAGCGCGGCAACCTGGAGGCGGGAGAATTCCAGCACGAGGAAGCGGCCGCCCGGGCGCAGCACGCGGCGGGCCTCGCGCAGCACGGCGGGCTTGTCCGTGCAGTTGCGCAGCCCGAAGGCCATGGAGACGCGCTCCACCGAGCGGTCGGGGAAGGGCAGCTTCTCGGCGTCGCAGCAGACGAAGTCGAGGCCCGCGGCGAGGCCCCGGCCGAGCGCCCTGCCCTGCCCCACGCCGAGCATGGCGGCGTTGATGTCGGCCAGGATCACGCGGCCCGCGCCGCGCTCCTTCGCGAGGAAGCCGATGTCCCCGGTGCCGGCGGCCAGGTCCAGCAGCGTGTCGCGCGGGCCGGCCCCGATGGCGTTGACGAAGGCGCGCTTCCAGAGGCGGTGCAGGCCCACCGACATGAGGTCGTTCATGACGTCGTATTTCGGCGCCACGCTGTCGAAGACCTGCCGGACCATGCCGGCCTTGCTCTCGCGCGGAACGGGGGTGAAGCCGAAGTCGATGGTGCCGTCGGTGTTGTCGTTCTGGGACATGGAGGAAGAATAGGACGGCCGGGCACGCTCCCCCAGCCCCCTTCCCTCCGGTGGGCAAAATCCTCCGCCGGCCCTCAGTCCCCCATGGCCGCCCCGTCCCGCCTCGGGTCCGCCGCCCCTTCCCAGCCACCGGGGATGCGCCGGATGAGTTGCAGCCCGGTGTTCATCTCGACCACGCGCGGGGCATGGCCCATCGCGCGCAGGGGTTCGGCCAGACCCGCCGCCGGGGTGCCGGCCTCCAGCTCCTCCGCGCCGTTCTGGGCGCCGATGCGCGGGCGGGCGGTGGCGTGCAGGGTGTCCGCGCCCCAGGCGAGGACCTCCACCACCGCGACGGTGACGGAATCGACGATGCGGGCGCCGCCGCCGGCACCGACCACGAGTTCCGGGGCGCCATCCGGCCCGAGGACGACCGTGGGGGCCATGGTGGTGACGGGGCGCTTGCCGCCGGCCATGGCGTTGAAGGCGGACGCCTCCGGCGGGCCGGGGGTGGCGGCGAAGTTGGTCAGGCCGTTGTTCAGGGTGATGCCGGCGGCCAGCCGCTCCGCCCCGAAGTTGAGGTTGTTGGTGGTGGTGAAGGACACCGCGTTCCCGGCGGCATCCACGATGGCGAGGTGGGAGGTGCCGGCCAGCGCCAGGGGGTCGGAGGCGGCGGGGAGCGCGCCGTGGCGCTCCATCGGATTGCCGGCGGGGGCCTCGGCCATGGCGCGGGCGGGATCGACCAGGCGGGCGCGCGCCGCGAGGTAGGCGGGGGAGACGAGGGGCTGGGTGGGAACGGGCACGCGGTCGGGGTCGCCCATCCAGCGGCGCCGGTCGGCGGTGGCGAGGCGGCTGGCCTCCAGGATCAGGTGGGCGGCTTCCGGTGAGTCCGGTGCGAGCCGGGCGATGCCGAGGCGGTCCAGCATCCCGAGTTGCTGCTGCACGGCAACGCCGCCGGAGGATGGGGGCGCGGCCGAGCAGACCTGGCGACCGAAGGCCTCGGAGCAGACGGGATCGCGGCGCTTCGCCTGGTAGGCCGCCAGGTCCGCGGCCGTCATCCATCCGGGCACGGGCTCGCGCGCGGTCGCGTCCAGCACGGCCTCGGCGAGGGCTCCGCGGTAGAAGGCCTCGGCGCCGTGCTCGGCGAGGTGGCGCAGGGCGGCGGCCTGCACGGGGTTGCGGACGAGGGCGCCAACCGGAAGGGGCTGGCCGTCCAGCCCGAGGAACAGGGCGCGGATCTCCGGGTCGCGCGCGAGCTCCACGGCGCGGGCGGCGAGCACGCGGTGCAGGGTGGGCGGCATCGGGAAGCCATCCTCCGCCACGCGGATGGCGGGGGCGAGGAGGTCCCGCCAGGGCAGCCGGCCGTGGTCGGCATGGACCAGCGCGAGCATCCGCAGCGTGCCGGGAACTCCCACGGCCCGGCCGGAGCGGGCGACGGTGGCGGCGCCGGCGCGGCTGCCGTCGGCGGCCTCCACCAGGCGGGATGTCGCGGCGGCGGGGGCGGCGGCGATGCCTTCGTAGCCACCGAGCCGGCGGGTGGCCGCGTCCCAGTGCAGCAGCAGGGCGCCGCCGAGCAGGCCGGTGGCGTTGGGCTCCACCACCGAGAGCATGGCCTGGGCCGCCACGGCGGCGTCGGCCGCGCTGCCGCCGGCGCGGAGCATGTCGAGGCCGGCGCGGGCCGCGAGGGGATGGGCGGCGGCGACCATCTGGCGGGTTGCGCGGGTGGGACCCTCGGCGGTGGCGGGCAGGGCCGGCGCGACGGCCAGCAGGGCGGCGAGGGCGAGGAGGGGGCACGGGGCGATCGGGCGGGGCATGGACGAAATCATGCCCGCCTCCCCATATCCCGGCCATGCCCGAACTGCCCGAAGTGGAAACCGTGATGCGCGGCCTGTCCGCCGTGCTCACCGGCCGGACCATCGCCCGTGCCGAGACACGCCGCGCCGGCCTGCGCTGGCCCTTTCCCGAGAACCTGGCCGAGCGGCTGGGCGGCCGCCGGGTGGAGGGGTTCCGGCGGCGGGGCAAGTACATGCTGATGCGGCTGTCGGAGGGGGAATCGGCGCTGATCCACCTGGGCATGTCCGGCCGCATGGTGGCCCGCCCACCCGGGCAGGAGCCGGTGGCCCGCATCGCGCCGCAGGGTGCCTTCTCGGACGCGCGCGGCGCCGGGGATGGCCTCGCGCACGAGCACCTGATGCTGGAAACCGAGGATGGCTGGCGCGTCGGCTTCCAGGACCCCCGGCGCTTCGGCTGCCTGGACCTGGTGCCCACCGGGGCCGAGGACGGACACCGGCTGCTGGCGGGGCTGGGACCGGAACCGCTGGACGACGCCTTCACCGCGGCCGCCCTGTCGCGCTCCCTCGCGGGCAAGAACACGCCGATCAAGGCCGCGCTGCTGGACCAGGGCGTGGTGGCGGGGCTTGGCAACATCTACGTGGCGGAGGCGCTGTTCCGCGCGGGCCTCTCGCCCCGCCGGCTCGCGGGCACGGTGCCCGGGGCGCGGGCGGCGCGGCTGGTGCCGGCGATCAAGGCGGTGCTGGGCGAGGCCATCGAGGCGGGCGGGTCCTCGCTGCGCGACTACGTGCGGAGCGACGGGGAACTGGGGCGCTTCCAGGACCGGTTCGAGGTGTATGACCGCCTGGGCCATCCCTGCCCGCGCTGCCCCGGCCCCCCGGCCTGCCCCGGCGTCGCGCGGATCGTGCAGGCGGGGCGCAGCAGCTTCTTCTGCCCGCGGACACAAAGATAGCAGCCCCGCCACGGGGTGCTTGCCGCGAGATCGTTGGGCATCCTACGGTTCCGGCAAAAGCGGTGCGCGGTTCATGACGCGCCGCCCGGAGGATGCCGTTCCTTGGCCCAGCCATCCCAGGCGATACCCGCGCGCGCCGCTCATCCGCCCCAGGCGAAGGCCGCCCCTGCCCTGCGCGTGCTGCCCGGGGGCCTGGGCACGGTCCGGCTGGGGCCGCTTGGCGACACGCTGGGCTTTCACCTGCGGCTGGCGCAGGAGGCCTCCTTCGCGGCCTTTGCCCGGCGCAGCGGCGCCTCGGGGCTGGAGTCCGGGCTGAAGCCGGGGCGCTTCGCCATGCTGGTGATGATCCGCGAGAACCCGGGCCTGTCGCAGACCGCGCTCGGCGCCGCCGTCGGGCGGGACAAGTCCACCCTCACCCCGGCGCTCGCGGAGCTGGAGCGGCGCGGGCTGATCCGGCGGGACCGGGCGGCGGACCGGCGCAGCTATGCCCTCAGCCTCACCCCTGCCGGCGAACAGGCGCTGGAGGCCCTGAGCCTTCACGCCGCGGCGCATGACCGCGCGCTCGACGCCATCGTGGGCGCGGAGAACCGCGGCGCCTTTCTCGACACGCTGCGCCGGCTGATCGCCGCGCTGGATTCGGACAGGACCTGATGGACGGAAACACCACACCCACCCGCACCACCGTGCGGGAGGCGACCTTCGACCTGTTGCGCCAGCTCGGCATGACCACGGTGTTCGGCAATCCCGGCTCGACCGAGCTGCCCTTCCTGGACCGTTGGCCGTCCGACTTCCGCTACGTGCTGGGATTGCAGGAGGCGAGCGTGGTCGGGATGGCCGATGGCTATGCCCGCGCCACCGGGCGATGCGCCATGGTGAACCTGCATTCCGCCGCCGGCGTCGGGCACGCGCTGGGCAACGTGTTCACGGCGCTGCGCAACGGCGCGCCCATGGTGATCACGGCGGGCCAGCAGACGCGGGCGCTGCTGCCGAACTTCCCCTTCCTGGGCGCGACGGAGGCGGCACAGTTCCCCAAGCCCTACGTCAAGTTCTCGATCGAGCCCGCGCGGGCGGAGGACGTGCCGGCGGCGATCGCGCAGGCGCACCGCATCGCCACCCAGCGGCCCTATGGCCCGACCTTTGTCTCCATTCCGTCCGACGACTGGGCGGCGGCCTGCCAGCCGGTTCCGGCGCGCGCCTGGCACCCGGACACCGCGCCCGACCCGGCGGCGCTGGAGGAAGCGGCGCGGGCCATCGGCGCGGCGCGGCGCCCCGTGCTGGTGGTGGGGCCCGAGGTGGATGCGGAGAACGCGGGGCCGGCCATGGTCGCCCTCGCGGAGCGGATCGGCGCGCCGGTCTGGACCAGCCCCTTCTCCTCGCGCCTGTCCTTCCCCGAGGACCATCCGCTCTTCGCGGGGCATCTGCACGCCTCGCCGGAAAAGGTGTCGGACGCGCTGATCGCGCATGACCTGGTGCTGGTGATCGGCGCGCCCGTCTTCACCTTCCACGTGCCCGGGGAATGCGCGCTGTTCCGCGCGGGCATCCCGATCATCCAGATGACGACGGATGCGGAAACCGCCGCCTCCGCCCCCATGGGCACGGCGATCCTGGGCGCGCTGCGGCTGGGGCTGCCGGCGCTCGCGGCGCTGCTGCCGGCGGATGGGCGTGCCCTGCCCGCCCCGCGCCCGCGCCCCGCGCCGCCGGAGGCGAGCAGCCCGGTGAGCGCGGCCTATGCGCTGCACCGGCTGCACGCGGCCATGCCGCCCGACGCCATCCTGGTGGAGGAGGCGCCTTCCCATCGCCCGACCATGCACGCGCAGATGCCCATCCGCGAATGGGGAAGCTTCTTCACCATGGCCAGCGGCGGGCTCGGCTACAGCCTGCCCGGCGCGGTGGGGGTGGCGCTGGCGCATCGCGGGCGGCGCGTCGTGTGCCTGATCGGGGATGGGTCCTTCATGTACTCGCCCCAGGCGATCTGGACGGCGGTGCAGGAGAAGCTGCCGCTGGCGGTGGTCGTGATGAACAACGCGGGCTACGGCGCGATGCGCTCCTTCTCGCGCGTGCTGCAGGTGCGGGACGCGCCGGGGATCGACCTGCCGGGCCTCGACTTCGTGGCGATGGCGCGCGGCATGGGCTGCCCCGGGCGCCACGTGGCGACGCCGGAGGAGCTGGAGGACGCGCTGGCCGAGGCGATGGCGGCCACGGGGCCGATGCTGTTGGAGGTCTCGATCGATCCCGGCATCGCCCAGCTCTACGACAAGAAATAGGAAGGGAGACACACCATGCTGGACGTGCCGCTGATCATCGGCGAGGGCAACCGCCCCGCCACGGGCGCCGGAACCTTCGAGCGCCGCAACCCCGTGACGGGCGAGGTCGCGACCCGCGCCGCGGCCGCGACGGTTGCCGATGCGGAGGCCGCCTGCGACGCGGCCGCGAGCGCCTTCCCCGCCTGGTCCGCCATGGGGCCGAGCGCGCGGCGCGGCGTGCTGCTGAAGGCCGCCGACGCGCTGGCGGCCAAGGCGCCCGAGTTCATCCGCCTGATGGCCGATGAGATCGGCGCCACCGCGGGCTGGGCCGGGTTCAACGTGCACCTGGCGGCCGGCATGCTGCGCGAGGCGGCGGCGATGACCACGCAGACCACGGGCGAGGTGATCCCGTCCGACAAGCCTGGCTGTCTTGCCATGTCGATCCGCGCGCCGGTGGGCGTGGTGCTGGGCATGGCGCCCTGGAACGCGCCGGTGATCCTGGGCGTGCGCGCGCTGGCCCTGCCGCTGGCCTGCGGCAACACGGTGGTGCTGAAGGCGAGCGAGCTTTGCCCGGGCACGCACAGCCTGATCGCGCAGGCGCTGCGCGAGGGGGGCGTGCCGCCCGGCGTGGTGAACGTGGTGACGCATTCGGCGGAGGACGCGCCGGCCGTGGTGGAGGCGATGATCGCCCACCGCGCCGTGCGCCGCATCAACTTCACCGGCTCCACCAAGGTCGGGCGGATCGTGGCCGTGCACGCGGCGCGGCACCTCAAGCCCGTGCTGCTGGAGCTGGGCGGCAAGGCGCCGATGATCGTGCTGGAGGATGCCGACCTGGACGAGGCCGTGAAGGCCGCGGCCTTCGGCGCCTTCATGAACCAGGGCCAGATCTGCATGTCCACCGAGCGGCTGGTGGTGGTGGAGAGCGTGGCGGACGAGTTCGTGCGCCGCCTGGATGCGTTCGTGGCGGCACTGCCGGTGGGCGATCCGCGCGGGGGCAACGTGTTCCTGGGATCGGTGGTGGACGAGGCCTCGGCGGTGAAGGTCGAGCGCATGATCGCGGACGCGACCTCCAAGGGCGCGGTGCTGCATGGCGGCGGCGCGCGGCAGGGCACGATCATGCCGGCCGCCATCGTCGATCGCGTGACGCCTGAGATGGACCTCTACGCGGAGGAGTCCTTCGGGCCGGTGGTGGCGATGATCCGCGTGGCGGACGCGGAGGAGGCGCTGCGCGTCGCCAACGACACCGAGTACGGGCTGTCGGCCGCGATCTTCACGCGCGACGTGGCGCGCGGCATCGCCCTCGCGCAGCGGATCGAGAGCGGCATCTGCCACGTCAACGGCCCGACCGTGCATGACGAGGCGCAGATGCCCTTCGGCGGCACCAAATCCTCCGGCTACGGCCGCTTCGGCGGGCGCGCGGGGATCGCGGAGTTCACGGAGCTGCGCTGGATCACGGTGGAGACGCGTCCGGGGCAATACCCCTTCCCACCCGCCGCCAAGGCGCCGCCCGCCGCGACGCCGGGTGCGCATTGAGCGGCACGGGACGAAACGCCATGACCATCCTCACCCGTCGCCTCGCCCTCGGGGCGGCCACCGCCCTGGCGGCGCCCGCCGTCCGTGCCCAGGGCGCCTGGCCCAACAAGCCCGTGCGCATCGTCGTGCCCTTTCCGCCGGGGGGGCTGGTGGACCTGCTGGCGCGCTCCGTCGCGCAGTCCATGGCGGCGCGGCTGGGGCAGCCCTTCGTGGTGGACAACCGCACGGGGGCCGGCGGCAACATCGGGGCGGACATCGTCGCGAAGGCGGCGCCGGACGGCTACACGCTGCTCGCCTCCTCCATGGGGCCGCTGGCGGTCAACCAGTTCATCTATCCGTCCATGCCCTATGACACCAACACGGCCTTCTCGCCGGTCACGCTGCTGGCGACGACGCCCAAGGTGGTCTGCGTGGCGACGTCGCGCCCCTGGCAGAACCTGGGTGCCCTGGTCGCCGCGGCGAAGGACAAGCCGGGGCAGCTCACGGCCGGCTCGGCGGGCGCGGGCAGCAGCCTCCATCTGGCGCTGGAGCTGTTCAAGGGCGCGACGGGCACGGACATCCAGCACGTGCCCTATCGCGGCGCGGCCCCGGCGGTGACGGACCTCGTCTCGGGCAACATCGACATGGTGATCGACAACGTGCCGAACATCATCCCGCAGATCCGCGGCAAGGGCGTGCGGGCGCTGGCGGTGGCCACGGAGAAACGGCTGCCGCAACTGCCGGACGTGCCAACCACGGCCGAGGCCGGGGTGCCGGGCTTCCTGTTCGGCACGGCCTTCGGCATGGCCGCGCCGGCGGGCACGCCGGACGCCATCATCGCGGCGGCGGCCGATGCCGTGGCGGAGGCTCTGCGCGACCCCGCGATCGGCGGGCGGCTGGCCGAGCAGGGCACCATCCTGGGCGGCACCGGCCCGCAGGCCTTCGCCGCCCTGGTGGAGAACGAGAAGCGGACGCTGGAGCCGGTGATCCGGCGCGCCAACATCCGCGCCGACTAACTCAGGCCCCGAGTTCGGCGGGGACGAGGCGCCAGCCTTCCCCCGCCGCCGGCGGCTCCACCAGCAGCGGCAGGGCGTTGGGCGTGCGGATATTGGCCGGCAGGCCCGCCGCCTGGCGGAAGGCACGCCAGAGGGCGCCGTGGGCCACCACCAGCACGGGGCCTTCCTTGGCCGTCGCGCGGTTGATCGCGGCCACGGCCCGCTCGCGCAGGTCGGCGAAGGGCTCGGCGCCCTCGGGCGTCGTGGTGCCGGCGATCCAGTCGTCGAACCAGCCGGACATCTCCTGGCCTTCCTGCACGCCGAAGGCGCACTCGATCAGGCCCTCGTCGAAGGTGATGGGCAGGTTGAGGCGGGCGGCGACGATCTCGGCCGTGACGCGCGCGCGGCCGAGGGTGCTGGAATGGATGGTGCGGATGCCCTTGTCCGCCAGGGCCTCCGCCGCGCGCCCGGCCTGGGCGAGGCCCACGGGGTTGAGCGGGATGTCCACCTGCCCCTGGGACAGCATGCGGGCGTTCCAGTCGGTCTCGCCGTGGCGGAGGAACCAGAAGGGGATCGGGTTGGGTTCGGTCATCGGACTGAAAAGCCGCGGGAGTGTCCCCCGGCCTTCCCTTCTCAGGCGGCCAGCCCTTCCTGCTCCAGCACCCGCTTCACCGCCGGACGCTCCAGCATCGCCTTCAGGTGGCGGTCCAGCTTGGGCGGCAACGGCTTGCCGACGCGCCTGGCCTGCCAGAACTCCACGAAGAACAGCGCGGCGTCGGCCACGGAATAGCCCTCGGGCAGCACCCAGGTGTCGCCGGTCCAGTTCTTCTCCAGCAGGTCGAAGAACTTGTCGGCGTTCTCCTGCGCCTGGGCGATCACCTGCGGGTGGTCCTCCTCGCGGACGGAGAAGTTGCCCGGGCGGAACTGGCGGGTGAAGGCGTTGGGGTGGATGGTGCCGGTGACGTAGTCGATCGCCTCCAGCGCGCGGGCCTGGGCGGCGGGATCCTTCGGCAGCAGGTTGGCCTCGGGGTTGGCGGCGCCGAGGTAGAGGGCGATGGCCGGCCATTCCGTGAGCGCCCGTCCGCCGTTGCCGAGATCGAGCGCGGGCACCTTGGCCTTGGGGTTCACCGCCTTGAACTCGGGCTTGTGCTGCGCGCCGTCCTTGAGCGCGACGGACGACAGCTCATAGGGCTTGCCGATCTCCTCGAGGATGACGTGGATGCCCATGGAGCAGGCGCCGGGGGCGTAGTGAAGCTTCATCTGGCGGGTTCCTCAGCCTTGCGGGGGCGGAGGGTGGCCGAAATAGGAGCGGGGTTGAAGGGGGGCGCCGTGTCCGGGCCCGCGCCCCGCGGCGCGGGCCCGGGCGAAGCGCTCAGGCGGCGAGGGCGCGTGCCCCGCGCAAGGCACTGGCTTGCACGCCCGCGAAGCCCGCGACGACCAGCGCCTGGCCCAGCACGAAGGCCTGGCCCAGCGCGTTCGGCACCACCCAGCCCAGCGCCAGGATCGCGGCGCTCTCGGCGGCCCAGAGGACGTTGAGCGCGATCACCGCGAGCACCAGCGGGCGCGCCGGGAAGGGGCGCCGCGCCAGCCAGAGCACGAAGGCCGCATAGGGGATCAGCACGGCTCCGGCGGCGCGGAGGAGGCCGGGCGGCAATTGGGTGAGCCCGGCCAGCGGGCCGGCCGCGAGGAGCATCAGCGCGCCGGTGGCGCCGCTCGCCGCCGCGTCCAGCAGCAGGGCGCGGCGGAGGAAGGGGGAGGCGTTCATGGGTTGGCTCCGTTCAACCGGCGGAAGTGCCGGCGGGCGGACCCTGGGCCTGGCGCCGGTCGTGGGTCGATGACCTCGGAGGTCATGGAGACGCCGCGGGCGACGGGGCTAGGCTCGTTTCCATGAGCACACGGGCAGCCCCGATCGGCGACCACCTCCGCGCCTGGCGGCAGCGCCGGCGGATGAGCCAGATGGACCTGGCGCTGGAGGCGGAAATCTCCACGCGGCACCTGAGCTGCCTGGAAACGGGGAGGGCCATGCCCAGCCGGGGCATGGTGCTGCGCCTGGCGGAGCAGCTGGAGGTGCCGCTGCGGGAGCGGAACCTGTGGCTGGCCGCGGCCGGATACGCGCCGGCCTATCCCGAGCGGCCGATCGGCGATCCCGCCATGGCGCCGGCGCGGGCGGCGGTGGAGGCCGTGCTGGCCGCCCATGCGCCCAATCCCGCGCTGGCGGTGGACCGGCACTGGAACCTCGTCTCGGCCAACGCGACCGTGGCGGCCCTGATCCGGGGGGCGGATGCCGCCCTGCTGGCGCCGCCGGTGAACGTGCTGCGGCTGGTGCTGCACCCCGGCGGCCTGGCGCCGCGCGTGGGCGACCTCGGCACGCTGAAGGGGCACCTGCTGTCCCGCCTGGCGCGGCAGGCCACGGTGTCGGGGGATGCGGCGCTGGCGGAGCTGTTGCGGGAGTTGCGCGCCTATCCCGCGCCGCCCGGCGGGGCGGAGGAGCCGGAGGCGCTGGCCCTGCCCTTCCGGCTGCGCGTGGGTGAGGACGAGATGTCGTTCCTAACCACCACCATGGTGTTCGGGACTGCGCACGAGGTGGCGCTGTCCGAGCTGACGGTGGAAACCTTCTTCCCGCTGGACGACGCGACGCGCGAGGCCCTGCGGCGCCTTTAGTTGAACAGCGTGGAGACGGAGGATTCCTCGCTGATGCGGCGCATGGCCTCCGCCAGCAGCGGCGCGATGGTGAGCTGCTTGATGTTGGAGGACACGCGCACCGCTTCCGTCGCCTGGATGCTGTCGGTGGTGATCATGTGCTGGATCGGCGCGGCGCCGATGCGGGCCACCGCCCCGCCCGAGAAGACGCCGTGCGTGACATAGACGGAGGCCGAGCGCGCGCCGTTCTTGAGCAGAGCGTCCGCGGCGTTGCAGAGCGTGCCGCCCGAATCGACGATGTCGTCCACCAGAATGCAATCGCGGCCGTCCACGTCGCCGATGACGTTCATCACCTCCGACACGCCGGCGCGGGGGCGGCGCTTGTCGATGATGGCGAGGTCGGTGTGCAGGCGCGTCGCGATGGCGCGCGCGCGCACCACGCCGCCGACGTCGGGCGAGACGACCATCAGGTCGCGGCCCTTGAAGCGCTCCTGGATGTCGCGCGCGAAGAGGGGGGCGGCGAAGAGGTTGTCCACGGGGATGTCGAAGAAGCCCTGGATCTGCCCGGCGTGGAGGTCGAGCGTCAGCACGCGGTCGGCGCCGGCCTGGGTGATGAGGTTGGCGACCAGCTTGGCGGAGATGGGCGTGCGCGGGCCGGACTTACGGTCCTGCCGGGCATAGCCGAAATAGGGGATGACCGCGGTGATGCGGCGCGCCGAGGAGCGGCGCAGCGCATCCAGCGTGATCAGCAGCTCCATCAGGTTGTCGTTGGCGGGATAGCTCGTGGACTGGATGACGAACACGTCCTCGCCGCGGATGTTCTCCTGGATCTCGACGAAGATCTCGAGGTCCGCGAAGCGGCGGACGGAGGCCTGGGTGAGCGGCAGGTTGAGGGCCGCTGCCACCGCCTCGGCGAGGGGGCGGTTGCTGTTGCAGGCGAGGATCTTCATCCGCGTGGATTCTCCGGGCGCGCCGCGCGCGGGCCGTGCGGGTGCTGGCGCGGCGGCTTGGGGCGGGCGGGGGATAGCAACCACCCGCGGTCAAGTCCATGGCAGGGGTGGCTGCGCGGGCCACGCAGGGCGCATGCCAGCGCGGCGCCGCGCACGCGAAGGTTACGGCGCGCGCGGGGGGACGGTAGCGGGAGGAGCCGGGGGCTGGTCCCTGCGAGCCGCGGCCTCGCCCAGGCCGCCTGCATTGGCGATGATGTCGCGCACGGCCACCGAGGCTTCCTCGGCCACCACATAGGCCACATCCCCCCAAAGGCCGTTCAGGCTGCCGGCCGGCACCTCGTTGAGCTGGAGCGCGCGGCCGAGGTCGTGTCCGTCCCGGCGGGACACCTTCCAGAGGATTTCCACCCGCTGCTTGCGGGCCGCCCCCGCGGCCATGGTGATCTCGCCCGAGACGGCGAAGGCGGCGCCATCGGCCCCGTCCTGAACCACAAGGCCCTGGGAGGCCAGGAACTCGCGCATGCGGGTGGCGAGCGCCTGGTTGCCGTCTCCCGGGGCGCCGCGCACACCGGTGAAGCGCACGCGCGGCGGGCCGCCCGCGCCGTTGAAGGCGACCGTTTCCGAGGCGCGGCGGGCGGCCTCCCCGCGGGACAGCAGGCCCGCCACCACCCCGGCATCGCGGGAGGCGACCTTTCGGAGCAGGTCGGGGGTGGACTGGCTCCACTCCGCGACGCCGACCGAGGCGCCGCGCGCCTGGCCGAGCACCCGGCCATCGGCATCGCGCACGGCATAGGCCGGGACCACGCCCTGGCCCTCGCGGTCGGCGCTGATGTCCAGGCGCCAGTCGAGCGGCGCGGGGGGGCCGGCGACCGCCGGAACCTCGGCGGCCTCCAGCGCCTCCGCCACGGCGACGGCGAAGTCGCTGGAGGCGACGTCGGACAGCAGCGCGGTGGAGGGGGACGGCACGGCGATGCGATAGGCCGGGGGCGCGGCCAGCCGGCGCCCCTCGGCGCCGGGGTTGCCGCGGAAGGGCTGCGGCAGGGGCCCGCAGGCCGCGAGCAGCGCCAGCGGCAGCAGAAGGCTCAGAAAGGGGCGCATGGCGGTCAGCCCAGCACGCAGGAGGCGACCAGGGTCAGGAAGGCGAGCGCCAGGAAGATGAAGATGTACGGCATCGGGCGCCCTTATCCCTGGCCCGGCGCCCTCGCGCCAGGGCGATCCTCAGAAAGGGGGCGATCCTCGGAAAGGGAGCGCGATGGCGGAAAGCTGGTGGCCGATCGGGCCGCCACCCTCCAGCGTGCGGCGGCGGTGGGAGAAGAAGCGGTCCTCCTCGGCCAGGGTGTCGTTCGGCAGGGCCTCGGCCGCGACGCCGGCGGCGCGCAGGCGGGCCAGGATCAGGCCGGCCATGTCGAACTGCCAGCGGTCCTCCCGCGCGCCGGGCGCCAGGAAGCGGCCTCCCGCGGGATCCGCGGCCAGCAGGGCCTCGCGCAGGTCGGGCCCCACCTCGTAGCTGGGCTGGCGGATGCAGGGGCCGAGGCTGGCGGCGATGTCCGCGCGGGCGGCGCCGAGCGCTTCCATGGCCTCGATCGTGGCCTCCAGCACCCCGGACAGGGCGCCGCGCCAGCCGGCATGGCAGGCGCCGACCACGCCCGCGCGCGGATCGGCGAAGAGCACCGGGCCGCAATCGGCGGTGATGATGCCCAGCGTGACGCCGGGCCGGTTGGTCACGGCGCCGTCCGCATGCGGCCGGGCCTCGTGCGCGACGGGCGCCTCCACCACGGCGACGGCGGTGCCATGGACCTGAAACAGGCCGGACAGGGAGGCGGGCTCGGTGCCCAGGGCGCGCATGGCGCGGGCCCGGTTCTCCCGCACCGCCTCCGGTTCGTCCTGGCCGGACAGGGAGCAGTTGAGGCTGGCGAAGCGCCCGGCGGAGACGCCACCGCGCCGGGTGAAGAAGCCGTGGGGCATGCCGGACAGGCCGGGGGCGGTCAGGAACTCGGCACCAGGGGGCACGGGCGTGGGCATCATGCGGTCTCGAAGCCGGGCGGGGTGGGAAGGGTCGGGTGACAGAGGACCAGGGCCTTGAACAGGCGGCCCATGGCCTCGGGCGCGGTCAGGCGGGTGGCGGCCTCGATGTGGCGGGCACCCCTGCCGGGGTCGGAGGCGGCAAGGGCGGCGGCGCGGCTGTGCAGGCCGAGGGCGGAGAGGAAAACGCCCTGCGGCACCGGGCCGTGAGCGGCGGCACCGGCCGCCCGGGCCGTGCGGGCAAGGGCGGCGAAGTCCACATGGGCGGTGAGGTCGGCCGTGCCGGGCTCCGCCAGGGGATCGGCGGCCTCCCTCCCCCGGATGGCCTGCAGGCTGTCGCCCGGGGCGCTTTCCGCCGGGCCATAATCCAGGAACAGGGCGGCGCCGCCCCTCGCGGCCAGGCGGGCGCCGAGGGTGGCGGCAAGGCGGAGCGCGGGCTCGTTCACCTCGCGGATCTCGCCCTCCGCGCCCGTGCCGGGCAGGGCGACCCCGGAGGCGGGGCGCTCGGCGAAGGCGCCACCGGCCACCCAGCGCTCGGCCCAGGCGCCGTCGCGGCGGACGAACTGGCGGATGGGCAGGGCATCGAGGAACTCGTTGGCGAGCAGGATCAGCGGGCCATCCGGGAGCGAGGCGGCGTCCTCGTGCCAGGTGGCCTCGGGCAGGCGGGCGCGCTGGGCCTCGCGCAGGAGGGGCGAGGTTTCCACCAGGTGCAGCCGGGCGGCGCGGGCGAAGTCCGGGACCATGGCGCGGGCGGCGCGGAGCGCGTCGGCCATCAGCGTGCCGCGGCCGGGGCCCGCCTCGGCCAGGATCACGGGGTCCGGGCTGCCCATCAGCGTCCAGGTCACGGCGGCCCAGAGGCCCAGGCATTCCCCGAAGGCCTGGGTGATCTCGGGCGCCGTCGTGAAGTCCCCGCCGGCGCCGAAGGGGTCGCGCCCCGCGTAGTAGGCGGCGTTGGCGCGAGCCATGAAGGCGTCCAGCCTCTCCATGGAGGGCTCGCTCAAGCCGCGGGCACCTCGGCGAGGCGGCGGCTGCGGAGCATGAGCCAGGCGCCCACCAGCACCATGGGGACGGAGAGAAGCTGGCCCATGGTGGCGCCCGCGAACAGGAAGCCGAGATGGGCATCGGGCTGGCGGAAGAACTCGCCCACGATGCGTGCGATGCCGTAGCCGGCCAGGAAGGCGCCGGAGGTGAGGCCGGGGCGGGCGCGGAGCGAGGGCGTGCGGATGATCCACTGAAGGATCGCCAGCAGGATCAGGCCTTCCATGGCCATCTGGTAGAGCTGGGAGGGGTGGCGCGGTTCGGGCCCGGCATGGGGGAAGATCACGGCCCAGGGCACGTCGGTCGCGCGGCCCCAGAGCTCGCCGTTCACGAAGTTGGCGATGCGCCCGAGGCCGAGGCCGACCGGGACGACGCTGGTGATGCGGTCCGCGAAAAGGAGGAGCGGCAGGCGGTTGCGGCGCGCGAACCAGATGATGGCGACGATCACGCCGAGGGCGCCGCCGTGGAAGGACATGCCGCCATGCCAGAGGTAGAGGATTTCCCAGGGCGCGGTCCAGATCAGGTCTGGCCGGTAGAACAGCACGTAACCGAAGCGCCCGCCGAGGATGACGCCGAGCGTGGCCCAGGTGACGAAGTCGTCCATCTGCTCGGGCGTGGCAGCGGCGGGCGGGCGGGTCACCAGGCGGCGCGCCATCTGCCAGGCGATGACGATGCCGACGATATAGGCCAGCGCGTACCAGCGGATGACAAGGGGGCCGATGGCGATGGCCACCGGGTCGAAGGCGGGGAAGAGGATCGCGGGGATCATGCGGGGGGGCCGCCAATGCCGGGGGTGGTGAACATCGCGCAGCCTTCGGCCGGGAACGGGAGCGCCGCGGGGTATAGGCCCGATCCCGCCGCGCGGAAATGGAGGCTCTCCTCCGTCCGGCCTCTTGAAGCCGGAACGGTGCTGGGCCAGTTCGTTGCGGACCCCTGATCCGGGCCCCTCTGGCGAGAGCCTCCGGCTGCTCCGCGATGTCGGATCACTCTTCGGCATCGAGCCGGCATGGAGTGGCCCGCATGGAATCCGCCTTTCCCCTTTTCGCCGACTGGCTTTCGGCCGCCTGGCTGGGAACGCCCGCCTGGATGTGGCTGGGCTTCCTGGCCCTGGTCGCGGCCCTGCTGGCCTTCGACCTGGGCGTGCTGCACCGGGAGAGCCGCGAGATCGGCACGCGGGAGAGCCTCGGGCTCTCGGCGCTCTACATCGCGCTCGGCCTCGGCTTCGGCGGCTGGGTGTGGTGGGCGCTCGGGGCCGAGTCCGGGATGAACTACCTCACCGGCTTCGTGGTCGAGAAGACGCTGGCGATGGACAACGTCTTCGTCATCGCGATGATCTTCTCCTTCTTCGCCGTGCCGCGCATCCACCAGCACCGCGTGCTCTTCTGGGGCATCCTGGGCGTGATCGTGCTGCGCGCGGTGATGATCGGCTTCGGTGCCGCTCTGGTCACGCAGTTCTCCTGGGTGCTCTATCTCTTCGCGGCCTTCCTCGTCGCGACCGGCGTGAAGATGCTGCTTTTCGCGGAAAAGGAGCGCCCCCTTTCCGAGAACCCGCTGGTGCGGCTGATGCGGCGGCGGCTGAACGTGACCGAGGCGCATCACGGGGAGCGCTTCTTCGTGCGCCTGCCCCACCCCGCCACCGGCCGGCCCACTTGGTTCGTCACGCCCCTCTTCATGGCCCTGGTGATGGTCGAGGTGGCGGACGTGATCTTCGCCGTGGACTCCGTGCCGGCGATCTTCGCCATCACCACGGACCCCTTCATCGTCTACACGTCCAACATCTTCGCCATCCTGGGGCTGCGCGCCCTCTATTTCGCGCTCGCCGCGATGATCCACCGCTTCGCGCACCTGAAGGTGGCGCTGTCGGTGGTGCTGATCTTCATCGGCGCCAAGGTCTTCGCGGCGGAGCTGATGGGCATCGGGAAGATCCCGCCCACCGTCTCGCTCAGCGTGACCTTCGCGATCCTGGCCAGCGGCATCCTCTACAGCCTCTGGAAGACACGGCCCGGGTCCGGCGCGCCGCAGCCCGGCGGCCCCGGCGGGTGAAACGCCGCGCCTTCCCTGGGGCGGCCACAAAACAACGCCCACGAAATCTCGCCGGGGACTACGCCCGCAGCCCCGGCGGGACCATGTTGGGAACAGCAAGATCGAGGATACTACGATGCGCGAGGGTGATCAGGGTTCTTCGGGCCCCTCCGGCACGGGCGGGGCAGGCGGCCCGGGCTCGGGCGGGTTCGGCTCGGGCTTCGGAACCGGCGGCTTCGGGTCCGGCAACTTCGGCGGCGGCGGCCGGGGCAAGTTCTTCGACGACCTCGCGGGCATGGCGGGCGGCGCCTTCTCCGTCCTCTCGGGCGTCCGGGCGGAGATCGAAAGCGCGGTGCAGGCCCAGGTGGAGGCGCTGACCGCCCGGCTGAACCTGGTCAAGCGGGAGGAGCTGGACGCGGCGCTGGAGGTGGCGCGGCGCGCCCGGGAACAGGCGGAGTCCCTGGCCGAGCGCGTGGCCGCCCTTGAGGCCCGCATGAACGATGCCCCCCCGGATGCCACACCCTTCGAAACCGGCGCGGGCACCGATCCGACGGAGGCCGGCGGGGGCATCTGACCCAATTCGTTGCAGCCTTCGGGGTTGCCGCTGCGTTCGGCATCGCAGTATCAACCTGTTGGGGCTGGCCCGACCGATTCGCTACCAGACTCGGGGGGTCTGTCCGTCTCGGATAGGAGGTGACGCCATGTCAGCCACCCTCGCTGCCACCCGGGACAGGGCCGCCAACCCGCTCGACGTCGTCGAGCAGATCGTGGCGGCCAACGAATGGGCCTTTGACCGCCGTTCGGACGGCGAGATGGCCGCGGAAGCCCCGGGCAAGTGGTGCGACTATGGCCTTCACTTCGCCTGGTCCACCGAGATCAGCGCCATGCATTTCACCTGCGCCTTCGACATGAAGGTCCCGGCCTCCGCCCGCGGGCGCCTGCACGAGCTGCTGGCTCTGGCGAACGAGAAGCTGTGGATCGGGCATTTCGGCATCGAGGGCGAGGAAGGCGTGCCCGTCTTCCGCCACGCCGTCCTGCTGCGCGGGGCGCGCTCCGCCAGCGTGGAAAGCCTCGAGGACATGGTGGACATCGCCATCACCGAGTGCGAGCGCTTCTTTCCCGCCTTTCAGTTCGTGCTCTGGGGCGGCAAGCCGCCCACCGAGGCGCTGGCGGCCGCCATGCTGGACTGCGTCGGCGAAGCCTGAAACCTTCGCGCCCGCCCGCCGGTTGGCGGGCGAGCTTCGAAGGATCGTCCCATGTCGTCTGACCTGTTGCCGCCCGTCCTGCTTGTTGGCTGCGGCAAGATGGGGGGCGCGCTGCTCCATGGATGGCTGGAGCGCGGCCTGTCCCGTGCCGTGGTGGTGGAGCCGCACAAGCTCTCGACCGAGGCCTTCGCGCACCACCCGGGCGTGGAGGTGGTGCCGGAGGCCGACTGCATTCCGTCGGGCTTCGTGCCGGAGGCGGTGATCTTCGCCACCAAGCCGCAGCAGGCGGATGCCGTGCTGCCCTCCTACCGGCCCTTCGCGCGCGGCGGCGCCCTGTTCGTCTCGATCATGGCGGGCAAGACCATTTCCGGCCTCGACGGGATGCTGGACGGGGCCGCGGTGGTGCGGGCCATGCCGAACACCCCGGCCGCCATCGGCCAGGGCTTCACCGTGGCCTGCGCCGGGCGGCGGGCTTCGGCGGAACAGAAGGCGCTGGCCGACCAGCTTCTCTCCGCCACCGGAGAGGTGGCCTGGGTGGAGGCGGAAAGCCTGATCGACCCGGTGACCGCCATCTCCGGCGGCGGCCCGGCCTATGTGTTCCTGCTGACGGAGCTGCTGGAACGGGCGGCGCTGGACCAGGGGGTCCCGGCCGATCTCGCCCGGCGGATGGCGCGGGCGACCGTGGTCGGTTCCGGCGCGCTCCTGGCGCGCAGCGCGGAGGACGCGGCGGTGCTCCGGCAGAACGTCACCTCCCCCAAGGGCACGACGGAGCAGGCGCTCGCGGTGCTGATGGCGGAGCACGCCTGGCCTGCCCTGGTGCCGCAGGCGGTCGACGCCGCGACGCGGCGGTCCCGCGAGCTGGCGGGATAGCCGCTTCCTCCGGATCACCCCATGAGGTTGATACGCTCCGTGGACGCGCCATGTTGCGAGGCGATGGACACGCGCGACGCCCCCTCCCCGGCCCTTCTCGATGCCTTCTGGCGCGTGGTCGCGCGGGAAGGGTGGCACGGCACCACCTTCGCCCGCATCGCCGCCGAGAGCGGGGAAACGCTGGCGGATCTGCGCGGGCGCTATCCAACGCCCGTCGCGCTGCTGCGCGCCCATGCCCGTGTGGTGGACCAGGCGGTGCTGGAGGGCACGGTTCCGGGCCAGCACGGCTTCGGCAGCGCGCGGGACCGAGTGTTCGATCTGCTGATGCGGCGGCTCGACGCGCTGGCGCCGCACCGCGAAGGCGTGCTGCGCATGCAGCGCGACCTGATGCGCGACCCTCTCTCGGCCCTGCTGCTCTCGCCCATCCTGATGGCCTCCATGGCCTGGACGCTGGAAGGGGCGGGGATCTCCACCGCGGGCATCGCGGGCGCGCTGCGGGTGCAGGGCCTGGCGGGCGTCTGGGTCGCCACCGCCCGCGCCTGGGAAAACGACGAAAGCGTGGACCTGGGCCCGACCATGGCGGCGCTGGACCGTGCGCTGGACCGGGCCGAGAGCATCGCCCGCACCCTTCGCCTGACCGACGAGGAGGCGATGGAGCCCGCCCCACTGTCGCCGGACAGCTTCCAGGAGCCACCGATCGGCGACACCGGCATCATGGTGGCCGACGCCGCCAGCGGCCCGGACCTCCCGGGCATGGGTGGCGATCCCGGCGACGTGCTGACCGGCGAGCCCCTGTCCCCGTCCGATCCCGTGCCGCCCTCGGCCCTCGGCCCCGAGGCGCCCGGCGAGGGTCCTGCCGCGTCGCCCTCGCGCAAGCGCCACGGGAAGGACGGCCCGGCCCTGGCCTGACGTGCCGGTTGCGCTTGCAGGTCCGGGGTAGGACGGCCAGGATGGCCGCACCCCCCAAGGAGGAAAATCCATGTCCGACCGCCCCACTCTGCCCACGGAGATGGACCCCATGCGCATGCTGTCCGAGATGAGGCTGCCCATGATGGACGTGGAGGCACTGGCCGCGGCACAGCGCCGCAACCTCGAGGCCCTGTCCGCCGCCAACCGCGTCGCGCTGGAAGGGGCGCAGGCCATTGCCCGCCGGCACATGGAGATCCTGCAGCAGTCGATGAGCGAGATGACGGACGCCGTGCGGGGGGCGACCTCCAGCACCGATCCGCAGACCCGTGCGGCGCATCAGGCCGATCTGATGAAGTCCACCTACGAGCGCGCGGTGGGCAACATGAAGGAGTTGGCGGACCTGATCCAGAAGTCCAACGCCGAGGCGCTGACCGTGCTGAACAAGCGCTTCTCCGAGGCGATGGACGAGGTGCGCGGCCTGGTGGCCAAGAAGGAAGGCTGAGGCGCCTCAGCCCGGCCCGGATTTATCCGGGCCATCTTCCAGGCGGGCGCCGTTCAGCAGCGCGTCCCGCCTGGCCTTTTCCTCGGCGTCGCGCAGGCGCTCGGCTTTCGTGCGGCCGTGGGCGGCGCGGTTGGCCGCGGCCTTTTCCGTTGCCACCGCACGGGCGCGGGTCTTCCGGGCGCGGTTCAGGTTGACGATCTCGGCCATGGGCCCAGGATAGCCGGCCCATATTGCCGGAGCCATCCCATGCAGATCGAGTTGACCGCGGCCGATGGCCACCGGCTTTCCGCCTGGCGCAGCGGTCCCGCCGATGCCAAGCGGGCGCTGGTGGTGATCCAGGAGATCTTCGGGGTCAATCCGCACATGAAGCGGCTGTCCGACCACCTGGGCAGCCTCGGCTGGGCGGTGGTGACCCCCGCTCTGTTCGACCGCGCCGAGCGGGGCGTGGAGCTGGGCTACGAGGCGCCGGACCGGGAACGCGGCATGGCGCTGCGCAAGATGGTGCCGGACGACAAGGTGATGCTGGACGTGGCGGCGGCGGCCGACGCCCTGCCCCAGGGCGCGGCGCACGGCATCATCGGCTATTGCTGGGGCGGCACCATCGCCTGGTGGGGCGCCACGCGTTCGGACCGTTTCCGGGCGGCGGTGGGCTATTACGGCGGCGGCATCGCCGGCACCCGAACGGAGGTGCCGCACTGCCCCGTGCAGTTGCACTTCGGCGAGCAGGACAAGGGCATTCCGCTGGCGGATGTCGAGCTGATCCGGCAGGCGCAGCCGGGGGTCGAGGTCCATGTGTACCCAGGCGCCGGGCACGGCTTCGCCTGCGAGGACCGTTCCAGCTACGATGCGGCCACCACGGAACTCGCGGAAGGCCGGGCACTCGCCTTTCTTTCCTCGCATCTGGGCTGAAGGCGGAACTTCACGGTCCCGACGCTGCTCGCCGTCGCCGCCTTCCTCACGATGCTGTCCATTCCCCATCCGGCGCCGAATGGGTTTTCGCAGTTACCGTTGCCCATGGGGTTCCCGCTCGGCGTCGCGGGGGCAATGGCCTTCATGCCGGGGCGGCGGCGCCGGGCAAAGGGATCGGGGGCGAGCTCCGGCGCGCAGGGCAGGCCGGAGTGATTCGCCCCCACTCCCGGTGGTTCAGGCGGCGCGCAGCACCCGCCCCGCCACGGCGTCCAGCTTCGCCATCAGCGCGGGGTCGCGCTTGTCGGGCGCCGTGACGATGGCGGCATCCAGCGCCCGGTCGCAGCCTGCGGGGCAGGGGCCGCGCGCGGCGCCCAGCGCCGGCACCACGGCGCGCACCAGTTCCTTCGCGCGGTCGGCATTGGCCAGCAGCACCTTCACCACCGCGTCCACCGTGACGTGGTCGTGGCCGGGGTGCCAGCAGTCGAAGTCGGTGACCATGGCGACGGTGGCGTAGCAAAGCTCGGCCTCCCGGGCGAGCTTGGCCTCGGGCATGTTGGTCATGCCGATCACGTCGCAGCCCCAGGCGCGGTAAAGCTCGCTCTCCGCCCGGGTGGAGAATTGCGGCCCTTCCATCACGAGGTAGGTGCCGCCGCGCTTGTGGGGCAGGCCGAGGCCCCGCGCGGCTTCCTCCAGCGCGTCGCCCAGGCGCGGGCAGAGCGGATGCGCCATGGAGACATGCGCGACGCAGCCCGTTTCGAAGAAGGACTTCTTGCGGGCGAAGGTGCGGTCGATGAACTGGTCGGCGATCACGAAGGTGCCGGGCGGCAGGTCGGCGTTCAGGCTGCCCACCGCCGAGAGCGAGAGAATGTCCGTGCAGCCCGCGCGCTTCATGATGTCGATGTTGGCACGGTAGTTCAGCTCGCTCGGCGGCACACGGTGGCCGCGGCCATGGCGCGGCAGGAAGACGCAGGAGACCCCCGCCAGGGTGCCGAAGAGCAGCTCGTCCGAAGGCTCGCCCCAGGGGCTTTCCACCCGCTGCCAGCGGCGGTTCTCCAGCCCCTCGATGTCGTAAAGGCCTGATCCGCCGATTAGGCCGATGACCGGGGCAATCGTTTCAGGCATGATGAGCTCCGCGTGGCGGTGTCGCGCCTTGGCGCTTGGCATTCGGCGCCCGCTCTAGCGGAGCGGGGCGGCCTGCACCAGGGTGGCCGGCGCAGGGTCCGCGGAGTGGAGCCTCCCGGCTTGACGTCGCGGCATGGTGGTCGTTTCGTGACGGCAGGGAGATACTTGGGGAATGACAGTGGTTCCGCAGCCCGCGGGTGAGGCGGCGCGGTTGTTCGATGTTGCGGAACTGGCAGAGTTCGATCGCGCGACGGAGGACTTGCTTGGAGCCTTCGTGCGCGTGGCCAGCGATCTGGTGGGTGCCCCGATCTGCGGCGTGTCGCTGGTCGGCGAGCACGAGCAGTTCTTCAAGGCGCTGAAAGGCCTGCAGGCCGGCCCCACGCCACGTGACGACGCCTTCTGCGCGCATGCCATCCTCAATCCGACGGAAGTGATGGTGGTGCCTGACCTGCAGGCCGATCCGCGCTTCCAGGCGAATGCGCTGGTCACCGGCGATCCGAACCTTCGCTTCTACGCGGGTGCCCCGCTGCTCAGCAGCCGCGGCAATGCGGTCGGCACCCTTTGCGTGCTGGACCGCCATCCCCGGACGCTGTCGCCGGCCATTGTGGACCGGCTCCAGGATCTGGCGCGCGGCGCATCGGCCGCGCTTTCGCTCCGCTGGGCGATCCAGGAGGTGCAGCGCACGGCCCGAACCGATCCGTTGACGGGCCTGCTGAACCGCGCGGGCATGACGGAGGCCCTGGCCAGGCGGGACGTGCGCCACCTTGGCGTGCTGATGATCGACCTGGATGGCTTCAAGCCGATCAACGACACCTACGGCCATGCCGGCGGCGACCGGGCGCTGGTGGAGGTGGCGCGGCGCCTGCAGGAGGCGGTGCGCGACGGGGACGCGGTCGCCCGGCCGGGTGGCGACGAGTTCGTGGTGCTGGCCTGGGGCCTTCCGGGCGTGGATGCCGGGATGGCGCTGGCCGAGCGCATTCATGCCGGCCTGGCCGACACCTTCGTGCTGAACGGCTCCTCCGTTCCGCTGCGCGCCTCCATCGGCTTCGCCCTGGCCCGGCCGGGCGAGGCGGGCGACAGCAACGCGACCGCACTGATGGAGCAGGCGGATGCGGCGCTCTACGCGGCCAAGCGGGCCGGGCGCAGCACCACGCGCGCGGCCGGCGCCGTGCCGGAGGAGGAGGTGCCGGGGCGCATCTTCCTGGAGGACCGGCTGCGCGAAGCCTTCGCGCCAGGTGGCAAGGTCCCGTTCCATTTGGTGTTCCAGCCGATCGTGGACCTTTCGCGCCTGGAAGTCCGCTCCGCCGAAGCGCTGTTGCGGTGGCGGACCGAGACGGGAGTCCTGCTTCCCCTCGCGGAGGTGCTGCCCGTGATCGAGGGCATGGGGTTCTCCGGCGCGCTCGACCGCTGGGTGATCGACGAGGCCTGCCGGCTGATCGGCCCGGGCTGGCTCCCCTACCCCATTTCCGTCAACGCCTCGGCCAGCACCTTCGGGATGCCGGGCTTCGATGAACAGGTCGCGGCGGCGCTGCAGAGGCGGGGCACTGCGGGCGAGTTGCTGATGATCGAGATGACCGAGCGGTCCCTGACGGGCAACCCCGATGCGGCGCGCGGAAACATGCAGGGACTGGCACGGCTGGGCGTGCGCGTGGCGCTGGATGATTTCGGCGGCGGGCACGGCACGCTGGCGCGCCTGCGCGGCTTTCCCTTCGCCTCGGTCAAGATCGACCAGGGGCTGGTGGCCGATTGCGCGCGCGAGCCCAAGGGGGAGGCGCTGCTGGAGGCGGTGGTCGGCATGGCCCGCGCGCTCTCCACGCCGGTGGTGGCGGAGGGCGTGGACGAAGCGGCGCAGCTGCGGGTGCTGGCCCGGCTCGGGGTCGGCGCGGCGCAGGGTTTCCTGCTGTCGCGCCCCGTGGCCTGGGAGGACCTGCAGGCGGCCGGGGCCGCTGCCTGTGCCCGGGCCCGGGCCCTGCTGGATGCGCCCGCGCGGTCCTGAAGCCCGGCGGGAGCCCCGAACGGAAAAGGCCCCGCCCCGGTTTGCACCGGAGCGGGGCCTTCCCGTTTGGGGCCTGCTTCGGGCTGGCCTAGTGCAGGTCGGCCCAGAGCTTGCGCTTCACGGCGTAGGCGAGGCCACCGAGGATGGAAAGGAAGATCACCATCCGCACGCCCATGGCGCGGCGCTGCTCCAGCTCCGGCTCCGCCGCCCAGGACAGGAAGGTGGTCACGTCGGTCGCCATCTGGTCGATGGTGCCGTTGGTGCCATCGGCGAACTCCACCTGCCCGTCCGTGTTGAGCGGGGCGGCCATGGCGATCTGATGACCCGGGAAGTACTTGTTGTAGTTCATCCCCTCGGCGACGGTGACGCCCGGAGGCGGCTCCTCGTAGCCGGTCAGCAGGGCGTGGATGTAGTCCGCCCCGCCCTCACGGGCCTTCACGATCACCGACAGGTCCGGCGGCAGGGCACCGTTGTTGGCGGCGCGGGCCGCGGCGTCGTTCGCGAAGGGGCGGCGGAAGTGGTCGGCGGCACGGGCCGGCCGCTCGAACATCTCGCCGTTGTCGTTGGGCCCGTCCTGCACCTGGAACTGCGAGGCGAGCGCGGCGATCTGCGCCGCGTTCAGCCCGATGCCGGTGAGGTGGCGGTAGGAGAGCTGCCGCATGGAATGGCAGCTCGAGCAGACCTCCTTGTAAATCTGGAAGCCGCGCTGGGCGGAGGCACGGTCGAAGGTGCCGAAGGGGCCATCGAAGGTGAACTTCGTGTCCGGCAGGTTGATCACGTCGTGACCCTGGGCGCGCGCCTCCCCCGCGCCGAGCGCGGGAGCGAGGAAGAGCGCGGCCGCAACGGCGGCCGCCTTAACGGTGGTGAACAAGGGGCGCATCACGCCTTCTCCATCGGCTTGGCCGTTGCGCCGGCAGGCAGGGGACCCCCGCCCCGGTGCGACAGCACGGCTCGGCTGATGCTTTCGGGCAAGGGCAAGGGACGCTCGAACTTGGACAGGAAGGGCAGGATCACCAGGAAGTAGGCGAAGTAGTAGGCCGTGCAGACCTGGGCGATCAGGATGTAGGGCGCCTCGGCCGGCTTGCCGCCCACCCACATCAGCACGAAGAAGTTCGCGGTGAAGAGCAGGAAGGCCCACTTGGCGATCGGGCGGAAGCGCATGGAACGCACCGGCGAGGAGTCCAGCCAGGGCAGGAAGAACAGCACCACCAGCGCGCCGCCCATCAGCACCACGCCGCCCAGCTTGTTCGGAACCGCGCGCAGGATCGCGTAGAAGGGCAGGAAGTACCATTCCGGCACGATATGCGCGGGCGTGACCAGCGGGTTCGCCGGGATGTAGTTGTCGGCATGGCCGAGCATGTTCGGCGCGAAGAACACCAGCAGGGCGAAGACCAGCAGGTAGACGACGATGCCGATGCTGTCCTTGGAGGTGTAGTAGGGGTGGAAGGGGATCGTGTCCTGCGGCCCCTTCGGCTCGATGCCGAGCGGGTTGTTCGAGCCCGTGATGTGCAGCGCGGCGATGTGCAGGAAGACCACGCCCGTGATCACGAAGGGCAGCAGGAAGTGCAGCGAGAAGAAGCGGTTCAGGGTGGGGTTGTCCACCGAGAAGCCGCCCCAGAGCCAGGTCACGATGCTCTGCCCCACCACCGGAATGGCGGAGAAGAGGTTGGTGATGACCGTCGCACCCCAGAAGGACATCTGCCCCCAGGGCAGCACGTAGCCCATGAAGGCGGTGGCCATCATCAGGATGAAGATGACGACGCCGATCATGAAGAGCAGCTCGCGCGGGGTCTTGTAGGAACCGTAGTTCAGGTTCCGCCAGATATGGATGTAGACCACGATGAAGAACATCGAGGCCCCGTTGGCGTGGATGTAGCGGAGCAGCCAGCCGTAGTTGACGTCCCGCATGATGCGCTCGACGGAGTCGAACGCCATGTGGGTGTTGGCCGTGTACTGCATGGAAAGCACGACGCCGGTCGCGATCATGATCGCGAGGCTGATCATGGCGAGCGCGCCGAAGTTCCAGAAGTAGTTGAAGTTCCGCGGCGTCGGGAAGGTGCCGTATTCCCGTTGCACCATGGAGATGACGGGCAGCCGCTGGTCGACCCAGCGGAGCACCGGATTCTTGACGTCGGACTCGTGAAGGCCCTCGGGCATTGTTCTTGGCTCCTCAGCCGACCCGGATTCGGGTGTCGGAGGTGAAGGTGTAATCGGGAACGGCGAGGTTCAGCGGCGCGGGGCCGCGGCGCACGCGGCCGGCGGTGTCGTAGTGGCTGCCGTGGCAGGGGCAGAACCAACCGCCGAAGTCGCCGCGCGCATCCGTCGGCTTCTGGCCCAGCGGCACGCAGCCGAGATGGGTGCAGACGCCGACGACGATCAGCCACTGCTCCTTGCCGGGCTTGGTGCGGGACTGGTCGGTGGCGGGGTCGCGCAGCTCGCCGAGCGGAACGGCGCGTGCCTCCTGGATCTCCTGCGGGGTGCGGCGGCGCACGAAAACCGGCTTGCCGCGCCACATGGCGGTGATGGCCTGTCCCTCGGCGATCGGGCCCAGCTCCACCTCGGTGGAGGCCAGGGCCAGGACGTCCTGGCTCGGATTCATCGAGTTGATGAAGGGCCACACCACCACGCCGACCCCCACCGCCGCGAAGGAGCCGGCGGCAAGTTTCAGGAAGTCGCGGCGGGGCGGGCCTTCCTCGTGGTGCACGCCGACCGGATCGGCCTGACGCGGGCCCGCCTCGGAGGGGCTCGTCTTGGGCGGGGAAGCCAGCACATCGGCCATTCGATCGCTCGTCCTGTTCTCCGTCCCCACCCGTGCGGCGCCGGGGGCGCGACAGGAGGGGCGGTTGCACTGTCTCCCGCAGGGCCCGGGCGGCCCGGACAAGGTCCGGGCCGGCGGGGGCCTAGCGGGGCGTGGCCGGGCGCGCGCGGCTGCGCGGTGCCAAGCCGGTTCCGCCGTCATATAAAGGTTGGGAATGCAGGGTGGCAACGGCGCCAACCGCGCCGCAACACGACGATGAGGCATATGACACACACGACGGACCAGAATGTTCCCGGAGAGGCCGCCCAGGGCCCGGCCGAGGCCGGGTTCCATTCCATGGCCGGCCCGGCCCGGGCCTGGTTCGAGGGGCTGCGCGACCGGCTCTGCGCCGCCTTCGAGGCGATCGAGGACGAGTGCGGCACCGGGCCCCACGGCGGCATGCCGCCGGGCCGCTTCGAGCGCACCGCCTGGGACCGACCGGAGGGCGGGGGCGGCGTGATGTCGGTGATGAAGGGCCGGGTCTTCGAGAAGGTGGGGGTCAATGTTTCCACCGTCTGGGGGGAGTTCAGCCCGGAGTTCCGCAGGCAGATCCCCGGGGCGGAGGAGGACCCGCGCTTCCTGGCCACGGGCGTTTCCCTGGTGGCGCATATGCGCTCCCCCCGGGTGCCGGCGGCCCACATGAACACGCGTTTCATCACCACCCGCCGCAGCTGGTTCGGGGGGGGTGGGGACCTGACGCCGATGTTCCCGGAGTCGCCGGAAGCCCGGATGGACGGGGCAAGCTTCCACGCCGCCTTTCGCGCCGCCTGCGACCGGCACGACCCGGACTACTACCCGCGCTTCAAGGCCTGGTGCGACGAGTACTTCTTCCTGCCCCACCGGGGGGAGCCGCGCGGGCTGGGGGGAATCTTCTACGACTGGCTCGGCCGGGACGAGCCGGAGGGCGCGCGGCTGGAGGACCATTTCGCCTTCACCCGGGACGTGGGAGAGGCCTTCCTGGAAGCCTATCCCGCCATTGTCCGCCGCCGGATGCACGAGCCCTGGACCGGGGCCGAGCGCGAGGCGCAGCTGATCCGCCGCGGGCGCTACGTGGAATTCAACCTGCTGCACGACCGGGGCACGCTGTTCGGCCTCAAGACCGGTGGGAACGTGGAGGCGATCCTGATGTCCATGCCGCCCGAGGTGCGCTGGCCCTGAGGGGTCCGGGGGCTGGCCCCGGCACGGGGCTGGCCGCTAGGCTGGGCGCCAAGCAAGAACGAGGACACCTCCCCATGGTCGCGCGCCGCCCCCTCCTGGGTTCCCTTCTCGGCACGGGCCTGGCCCTGCCCTTCATCCGCCCCGCGGGGGCCCAGCCGGCCGCGACCGACTGGCCGAGCCGGGCGGTGCGGGTGATCGTCCCCTTCCCGCCCGCGGGATCGACCGACGTGATGACGCGCATCTACTGCGAGCAGCTCCAGTCCAGGCTCGGGCAGAACTTCGTCATCGAGAACCGGCCGGGCGCGGGCGGCAACATCGGAATGGACGCGATCGCCAAGTCACCGGCCGATGGCTACACGCTGGGCATGGCCACGATCGGGCACTTCTCGATCAACCAGTATCTTTATTCCCGCATGCCCTGGGAAATCGACCGCGACTTCGTTGCGGTGGCGCTGACCTATGAGCTGCCCAACGTGGTGGTGGTCAGCAGCCAGCACTGCCCGGCGCGCACCCTGTCCGAGTTCATCGCCTGGTCCCGGGCGCGCCCGAACGGGATCACCTATGGCAGCCCGGGGGTCGGGACCACGGCGCATCTCTCGGGCGCGCTGATGGCGGCCCGCCTGAACCTGAACGCGGAGCACGTGCCGTTCCGGGGCGCGGCGCAGATCATCCCGGCCATGCTGTCGGGCGATCTCACGGTCGCGGTGGACAACCTCGCTTCCTACATCCCGATCATCCAGGAGGGTCGCATGCGCGCCTTCGCGGTGACGGGAGCGGAGCGCTGGCCGAGCCTGCCGGACTTGCCGACCATGGCGGAGGCGGGGATGCCGGATTTCGTGATCACGTCCTGGGCCGCCATGGTGGCGCCGGCGGCGACGCCGCGGCCGGTGGTGGACAGGCTGAACGCCGCCCTCAAGGCCGTGGCAGAGGACGAGGCCATGCAGCGGCGGGCGCTTCAGGCCGGAACCAAGCTGCTCTGGTCCACTCCGGAGGGGGCGGCGGCCCGCGGCAAGAGCGAGCGGCCGATGTGGCAGGAAGCGGTCCGGATCACCGGCGCACGTGCCGACTGACCCGGCCAGGGCGGCAAAGCCGCCCTGGCCCAGGCGCCGCTGCCCTCAAGAGCCGCTGCGTTCGCCTTTCTTCTCGGCATCATGCGTGTGGTGGCTGTCGCGCTCGCCACCACCGCCGGACACCTGGCTCTTGCTGCTGTTGGTGGCCGCGCCGGGCTCGGTGTGACCCTTCTCCCGGTGCGCGTGGCCGTGGTTGCCGCCCTGGTGGCTGCTGCCGGGCCCGCCGGCCGAGCGGTCGGTGGATTCCTCGTTTCCCTTGGGCATGATCAACGGTCCTGCTGGTAACCCTGGTGGTGGGTGTTGATGCCGGTGGCGTTCTGCTGCCCCGGATCGAGCTTGCCGCGGTTGTCGGCGGTGTTGCGGGCGTCCTTGGGATTCACCTCGCCCTCGCCGGGCGTGTTGCCGCCGTGCGGCGCCTGGTTGGCGGGCGGAACCGGCGGCAGATGGGCTTTCGACATGGCGGGCCTCCTCGTTCTTCGGTGAGGAATACTAACGCAGGGCCGGAGGGGGATGTTTCCCGCGGCATTGCTCGCCGATTGCCGGATGGCCCCTTCCCACCCTATCTCCCGCCCCATGCCGCAGGACCTGACGACCCCAGCCGGACGCCGGGCCGCCCTGGTGAACAGCCTTTTCGTGGACCACGCGATCCTCCGGCAGGGCTGGCGGAACTGGGGGGTGGTGTCGCCGGGGCGCCTCTACCGCTCGAATCACCCTTCCCCCTGGCAATTGCGGGATGCGGCGCGGCGGCTCGGACTGCGCACGGTGATCAACCTGCGGGGGGAGCGGGTGAATTGTGGCTCCGACGCCCTGTCGCGGGCCGAGGCGGCACGGCTGGGGCTGGTGCACGTGGACGCCCCCTTCGAGAGCCGGGGCGCGCCGCACCGGGACAGGCTGCTGCGGCTCGCGGGGATCTTCGGGGCCATGGCGGAGCCGGCGCTGATCCATTGCAAGTCCGGCGCCGACCGGACGGGGCTCGCCGCGGGGGTGTTCCTGATCCTGGGCGGCGGGACGAGCGCGGAGGCCCTGGCGCAGCTTCACTGGCGGCACGGCCATGTCAGCGCATCGCGCACCGGGATTCTCGACGCCTTCTTCCGGCTCTACTCGCGCGAGGCCGAAGGGCGGGTGCCGTTCCTCGACTGGGTGCGGGACGGGTATGACGAGGCGGGGCTGCGGGCGGCGTTCCGGAGCAAGGCCTGGGCGGACCGGGTGGTGGATGGAGTGCTGCGGCGGGAGTGAGGAGCGGGCGACTCCGGGAGGCGCCGCCTCCCGGACCCTCCGCCGGAAAGCCGGCGGGCTCCCCGGACCCCGTGGTCCGTTTTTGGCGCCGCCACGGAAGAAGGCAGCGCCTTTGAATATTTGTCATGGCCGCGAGGGCTGACCTGTCAGTCGCCGGAGGTCGATGACCTCAGGCGCATACCCCACCGATCGCAGGGTCCGGGGTGGCCGCTGCCACCCCGGTGGAGGGTTCGGGAGGCAGAACCTCCCGAGGGACACCGGCGCCTCAGATATCCACCATGAGCGCGAGCCCCGGCCCTTCGATGGCCGTCGCGCCGGGATGCAGCATTGTGTCCCCGGCTCCGAGCCGCTCGTTCCCGACCGTCAGGCTTCCCTCGGCGCAGAAGATGGCGGTGCATCGGGGAGTGCTGCGCACCGTGTGGCCCGCGGCGATGCTGCGGACGGCCACGCGGGCCTCGTGGCCGCGGCCGGTCATGACGTTGAAGGCGCGGGCGGCCCCGCCGGCCATCCGGCAGAAGGTGGGGACATCGCCGGGGAAGCTGGCGGGCACCCAGGGGAGGCAGGGCAGAGGCGGGTGGCCATCCAGCTCAAGGGTGACCCCCGCGCCGCCGAGAAGGGTGAAGATCCGGTCGGTCCGGGGAAAGTGGGAAAAGGCGGCATCCCCGGCGAGGTCGGCCACCGTGATCAGCCAGCCCGGGTTCTCCGCGCCGGCCTCCTGCGCGGCGATGTCGCGGGTGATGCCGAGGCCGTTGGGCCAGGGACGGGGCTGGAGATCGGCGGCGCGGATGATGCGGGGCATGGGGACCTCTCAGGCAGGGGCGAAGGCCTGCGCGCGGACCAGGCCGGCGTAGAGGCCGCCCGCATCCAGAAGCTCGGCATGGGTGCCGGATTCGGCCACACGGCCGGCCTCCATCACCACGATCAGGTCGGCGTCGCGCACGGTGGAGAGGCGGTGGGCGACCACCAGGGTGGTGCGGCCGGCGCGCAGCGTCGCCAGCGCGGCCTGCACGGCGGCCTCGCTGTTGGTGTCGAGCGCGCTGGTGGCCTCGTCCAGCAGGAGGATGCGCGGGTTGCGCAGCAGGGCGCGGGCGAGGGAGATGCGCTGGCGCTGGCCGCCCGAGAGACGGGCGCCGCCGGGGCCGAGAACGGTGCCGTAGCCCTGGGGAAGGCCCAGGATGAAGTCGTGCGCGGCGGCGGCGCGGGCGGCGGCCTCGACCTCCGCCTCCGTGGCGCCGGGACGGCCGCTGGCGATGTTGGCGTAAGCCGTGTCGTCGAAGACGGTGGCGTCCTGGCCGACATAGGCGATGGCGTCGCGCAGGCTCTCCAGGGACACGGCGCGCAGGTCTGCGCCATCGACCGTCACGCGCCCGGCGGTGGGGTCGTACAGGCGCGGCACCAGGGCCAGGGCGGTGGACTTGCCGGCGCCGGAGGGACCGACCAGGGCCACGGTGCGGCCGGGCTCGGCGCTGAAGGTGACGCCGTGCAGGGCCCCGCGATCGGCCTCATAGGCGAAGTGGACGCCCTCGAAGGCGATCCGGCCGCGGCCGGGCGGGAGGGGCGGCGCGCCGGAGGGGCTGGTGATCCGGCGGGGAGCATCGATCACGGCGTTCACGCGGGACAGCCCGGCCAGCCCTTCCTGAAGGGCGGCGTTGAGGCTGCCGAGCGCGCGGACGGGGCGGGCGGCGATCAGGAGGGCGGCGACGAAGCCGGTGAACTCGCCCACCGTCCCCTCCCCCTGGGAGACGCGCCAGCCGACGACCGCGAGGATGGCGGCGACGGCGAAGCCGCCGATGGCCTCCAGCATGGGATCGAGGCTGGCGCGGGTGCGGGCGATGGAGAGAAGGCTGGCGCGGAGATTGGCGAAGAGCCGGGCGGCGCGGGACTCCTCGGCCTCCTCCAGCCGGTAGGTGCGGACCACGCGGGCGGCGGCGAAGCTTTCGGTCAGGCTGGCCGCTGCCTCCCCCACCCTCTCCTGCATGCCGCCCGAGGCGCGGCGGATGCGCTTGCCGAGGCGCAGGATGGGCACGACGGCAACCGGGTAGAGCGCCGCCGCGATGAGCGACATCTTCCAGTCCAGCCAGACCATGGAGGCGACGAGCCCGACGACGGTCAGCACGTCGGCGATGGCGTTGATGGCCTTGGTCAGCGCTTCCCGGATGGCGGCCGCATCGGCCGTGAAGCGGGCGGCATGGCGGGCGGGGGCATCGTGGGCGACCATGGCGAGGTCGGCCCGCGTCAGGGCGCGGAAGAGGCGGTTCTGCAGCCCCTCGATCACGCGCAGCACGGTGGATTGGATGGAAACGGCCTGGCCGTACTGGGCCAGCGCCTTGGCGCAGGTCAGCAGCACGATGGCGGGCGGGATGGCCCAGACGATCTGCAGGCCGCCATCGGCGCCGGGCTTCGCGAACAGGTCGAAGGCCTGCTGGATCATCACCGGGTAAAGGGCGGTGAGCCCCGCGACCAGGGCGGTGCAGAGCAGGGCGAGGGCGATGCGGCGCGGGTGGTGGCGCAGTTCCTCGCGCCAGAGGCGGGCGAGAAGCGCGCGCGCCGCCTCGGGGTCGAGGCGGCGCTTGCCGGGTTTGTCGGTCCGGGAATTGGCCATGGCGGGCGGTTACAGCACAGGCCCCGCCAGGGCCAGGAGGCTTGGCGTCAGATCCGGTTGGTCGTGCTGCGGTCGCGGGTGGCGTCCACGCTCCAGGGGCCGGGGCCGGCGAAGACGAGGTAGAGGAAGATGAAGCAGTAGAGGATGGCCGCGTCGCCGCCGTTCAGGGTCGGCCAGAAGTTCCGGGGGAAGTGGAACTGCCAGTAGGCGACCGCCATCTCGCCGGCCAGGAGGAAGGCGACGGGCCGGGTGAAGAGGCCGAACAGCAGCAGAAGCCCGCCCACCAGCTCCATGATGGCGCCGATGCCGTACTGGGAGAGAAGCGGCGGCAGGTTGCCGCCCGCCGGCGGTCCAGGGAAGGCGAAGAGCTTCTGCGTGCCGTGCAGCAGGAAGATAAAGGCCGCGACGATCCGCAGGATCGAGAGCACGCGCGGGGCCCAGAGGGCGAGGTTCGCGTTCATGGCAACGGTTCCGGAGAAGTGTGGACAATCCGTAAACCGGTCCGTCAGCCCTCCGGAAGGGCCTTGCCGTGAATGTTCCTCATCAGGCCCGCCAATCGTGCCCGGCATGCAACGGTGTCCGCGGTGCAGCCCCCCTCCATCCACCATGCCCGGACCTCGGCGAGAAGGCGGCCGACGGAGGGGCCGGGCGGCACCCCCATCGCGAGGGCGTCACGGCCCTGAAGGGGAAACACCGGGACGGGCATGGCCAGGAGGCGGGCCCGCAGCCGGTCCCAGGCGGCGTCGTCCGGCCCCTGCCAGGACCAGGCGCGGTTGATGGCCTGGCGGTGCCAGGTGGCATCCAGCAGGCGGTGCTTGGGCTGCTCGGCCAGCAGGCGGCGAAGCGCGTCGTCCTCCGGGCCGCCCGTCGCGATTCCGGGCTGGAGGGGCAGGAGGTCGTGGCCGGCGCGGTAGCGGGCGACCAGGCGGGCGACCTCCTCGTTCGACGCCTTCAGGCGGCGCGCCGCGGCGGCGGCACCGTGGGTGAGCAGGGCGTCGAAGCGCAGCATCGGGTCGGCGGGGGCGCCGATCTCCGAGAGCGCCCGGAGGTGGCGGGAGGCGCCGAGCGAATCGGCGCCGAGGAGGGCGGGGAGGACGCCGGTTTCCTCCATGAGCGCCACCGCCCCGGCGGGATCGGGCGCGGCGAGGAGGCGCTTGATCTCGGTCCAGACGCGCTCGGCCGAAAGGCGGGCGAGGCTGGGAACGGCATCCCGGATGGCGGCGACGGCGATGGGGTCCGGCTGGCCGACGCCGTAGCGGGCCTGGAAGCGGAAGAAGCGGAGGGCGCGGAGATGGTCCTCGGCCAGGCGGGTGGCGGGATCACCCACGAAGCGGACACGGCCGGCGGCGAGGTCCTCCCGGCCGCCGAAATAGTCCCAGAGGTGGCCCCTGGCGGAAAGGGAGAGGGCGTTCATGGTGAAGTCGCGCCGGGCCGCATCCTCGCGCCAGTCGGTGGTCCATTCCACGACCGCGTGGCGGCCGTCAGTGACCAGGTCGCGGCGCAGGCTGGTAACCTCCACGGCCTGGCCGGCCAGCACCGCGGTGACGGTGCCGTGGGCGAGGCCGGTCTCGTGCACGCGCAGCCCCGCGGCCATGAGGCGGGCGGCGATTTCCTCCGGTGGGAAGGGAGCGGCGACGTCCACGTCGGCCACGGGCCGGCCGGCGAGTGCGTCCCGCACCGCGCCGCCCACCGCGCGGGCGCCGGGCAGGGCCGCGAGCACGGCGGCGGATGCGGGCTCGGCCAGGAAGGAGGGCGGCTCGATGCGGCCTGCGGGGGGATCGGCGGGGAAAGGGCCGGGCGGGCGTGGATCGGGCGCGCTCACTGCCGCAGCGGTCCCGGGTCCGGGTTCCTGAGCGTCGGCCAGGCGCCGGTGGAACGCTCCTCGCCGGCGTGGCCGGGGGCGATGCCCTCGGAGGTCACGCGCGGGGGGACATAGGCGGTGTAGGGGTCCATGCCGCGGGACAGCCCGTACCAAATGGCGGCGCCGATGGAGATGGAGAGGCCCAGCAGCGCCAGGGCCACGGCATGGGCGGCCACCGCGCGCCCCGGGTTGAAGCGCAGCCAGAGAGCATAGAGGGCGAAGGGGGCGAGGAAGAGGACGGCTTCGACAATATAGGGCATGAGGGTTCCGAAAGGGGCGGAGAGGACGGGGCGCCCGGCGGCCGAGCCGTTTCTGTCCTCCGTGTCATGTCGGATCGCCGCGTGCTTAGACCAAGGGCGGCCGGGCGCGAAGCCGTTCGGGGACGCAACGAGAGGAGTGTTCATGACCGACCTCATCCGGCACTTCCTCCGCGGCGAGGGGCGCGACGGGCAAGGGCGGCGGCTGGCCGAGGTGCTGGCCTTCGACGATGCGCGCCTGGAGGCGGTGCACGACTTCATCCAGTGGCTGTTCCCCCTGCCCGACCCCAGCCAGGCGGTGCCGGGATCGCCGGTGCTGGGGGCGGCGGAAGCGGCGGCGATCCGTGCCGATCCGCGGGCGCAGGCGGGGTTGCGGGCGGCGTTGGAGCGGATGGCGGGCTTCTATGCCGCGACCGACCACTGGCTGGTGCGGCATGACCACAATCACCGACGGATCACGCGGATCATCGCCGCCGCGCGGGACTTGCTGGACCGGGACGAAGCGGCGGCCTTTCACGCGGCCATCTCCGCGCGGAACGCGGAAGCGGGCGGGGTGATCGATCCGGTGAGCCTCCGCTACTGGGAAAGGGCGCTGGCTTAGGGGCGCCTCCCGCCTTCCTGCTCGCGGCGACGCGATGCGCGCCCACCTTGTTTCCGCACCCGCCGGGCTCGATCTGAGCGGAATGACGATGACCCTCGAGGCGACGCGGGAGGGCGGCACCGTCCGCTTTCCCTTCGACAACTCCTATGCCCGCCTGCCGGACCGCTTCCGCGCGCGGCTGGACCCGACGCCGGTCGCGGCCCCGCGCCTGCTGCGGCTGAACACCGCCCTGGCCGAGCGGCTGGGGCTCGATCCCGCGGCGCTGGCCTCGCCGGAGGGAGTGGCGATCCTCGCGGGGAACCGGGTGCCGGAAGGGGCGGAGCCGATCGCGGCCGCCTATGCCGGGCACCAGTTCGGCGGCTTCTCGCCCCAGCTCGGCGACGGGCGGGCGATCCTGCTCGGCGAGGTGGTGGCGCCGGACGGCGCGCGCTTCGACATCCAGCTCAAGGGTTCCGGCCGCACGCCCTTCTCGCGCAGCGGGGACGGGCGGGCGGCGGTCGGGCCGGTGCTGCGGGAATATCTTGTCAGCGAGGCCATGGCGGCGCTGGGCGTGCCGACCACCCGGGCACTGGCGGCGGTTTCCACCGGCCAGGCGGTGATGCGCGAGACGCCGCTGCCGGGCGCGGTGCTGACGCGGGTGGCGTCGAGCCACATCCGGGTGGGCACCTTCCAGTTCTTCGCCGCGCGGCGGGACGTGGAGGCGCTGCGGGTTCTGGCAGACCACGCCATCGCCCGGCACTACCCCGAGGCGGCCGAGGCCCCCTCCCCCGCCCGCGCGCTGCTGGAAGGCGTGGTCGCGCGCCAGGCGGCGCTGGTCGGGCAGTGGATGCTGATCGGCTTCATCCACGGAGTGATGAACACCGACAACACCTCCGTTTCCGGCGAGACGATCGACTACGGGCCTTGCGCCTTCATGGACGCCTACGACGCCTCCACGGTGTTCAGCTCCATCGACCATGGCGGGCGCTACGCCTATGGCAGCCAGCCCGGGATCATGCAGTGGAACCTCGCCCGGCTGGCCGAGGCGTTGCTGCCGCTGCTGGCCGAGGACGAGGACGCGGCGGTGGCGGTCGCCCAGGAGGTGCTGGCCGGCTACGCACCGGCCTTCGAGGCGGCCTATCTCGGCGGCCTGCGCGCCAAGATCGGGCTGCCCGGCGACCGCGCCGGAGACCACGCCCTGGCGGGCGACCTGCTGAAGGCGATGGCGGAGAACGGGGCGGACTTCACCCTCACTTTCCGCCGCCTCTGCCGCGCGGCGGAGGACGAGGCGGGGGATGCGGCGGTGCGCGCGCTGTTCACCGATCCCGCGGCCTATGACGCCTGGGCGCTGCGCTGGCGCGAGCGGCTGGCGGAGGCGGGCGGCGACCCGACGGCCCGCGCGGCGGCGATGCGCGCGGTGAACCCGGCGGTGATCCCGCGCAACCACCTCGTGGAGGCCGCGCTGGAGTCCGCCGTTCAGCGCGACGACCTCGCACCCTTCGAGGCGCTTCTGGCGAGCGTGACGCGCCCCTTCGAGGACCAGCCGGGCGCCGACGTGGCACCCGGCGCGCCCGAGCAGCCCTACATGACCTTCTGCGGGACCTGAGGGCTCAGGCGTCCAGCCGGATGCCGAGGTCGCGGATGAGGGGACGCCAGGCGGCGTTCTCCGCCCGCACGAACTCGGCCATCTCCGCGGCGCTGCGCGGGACGAGTTCGGCGCCGATGTCGCGCATCTGCTTCGAGACCTCCGGGCTCTCGATCGCCGCGCGGAGAAGGGCGTTCAGGCGCTCCACCACCGCCGGCGGCGTGCCGGCGGCGACGGAGACGCCCTGCCAGCCATAGGCCACGGCGCCGGGATAGCCGAGCTCCACGGCGGTCGGCACCGCCGGCAGCGCGACGGCGCGGCTGTCACCCACCACCATCAGGGCGCGGGCGCGGTTGGTGGAAAGGAAGGGAAGGCCATTGGTCACGTCCACCACCACGCAGTCCACCTGGCCCGCGACCATGTCGTTCATCGCGGCGGGCATGCCGCGATAGGGGATATGGGTGGCGTCCAGCCCGGAGCGGCGCTTCAGCACCTCCATCGCCAACTGGTGCGGCGAGGCGACGGCGGGGGTGCCGAAGGTGATGCTGCGCGTCTTCGAGGCCGCCAGCATGGAGGGGAAGTCCGTGAAGGGACTCTCCGGGCGCACCACCACCAGCATGGGGAAGCGGCCGATGAAGCCGACGCTGGTGAGGTCGCGGTCGGGGTCGAAAGGCAGGCGGGCGTAGAGGGCGGGATTGTAGACGAGCACGCCGTTGTCGACGTGCAGCAGGCTGTAGCCGTCGGCGGGGGAACGGACGACGTTCTCCGTGGCCACGATGGCGCCGCCGCTCGGGCGGTTCTCCACCACGATGTTCTGGCCGAGCGCCGGGCCCATCTGGCGCGCGATCATGCGGGCGAAGATGTCGCTCGCGCCGCCGGGGGCATAG
>Ga0210040_10001073_pt1 | contig 42702 bp, 37 predicted proteins | sample CryGeyCG12114_NA_FD_185462 | JGI IMG/M metagenome (GOLD analysis project Ga0210040, IMG submission 185462) | Groundwater microbial communities from aquifer - Crystal Geyser CG19_WC_8/21/14_NA (SPAdes) (version 2) | ecosystem: Environmental > Aquatic > Deep subsurface > Groundwater | place: USA...
TGGTCGACGATTCGTAGCTTGAGAAATGCTTCATGTGGTAAGGCGCTAGCTATTCTAAGCTAAGTATGGGGCAAGGCTCTTTCAATCACGACCAGAGCTAAGATAGCGTGGACACGCGATGATGCTTTTGGTCGATGGGCTCTCTGATGCTCTGTTTGGAGTAAGCAGCTAGCTGAACATGCGTCCAGCATTGATGTTCCCAAAATGCAATGTCAGGGTCAGGTACTTTGACGCCCCATGCCCACGTTGACACCCGAATATTACCTAGGTATGGACAGAACGAGCGCAGGCAAGGGACCCGCCGACGCGTTTCAGCGATCCTCCCTCAACACAAGTCAGTCGTCGACCTAATGCTTCATGTGTGCCATCTCAAAGTCTGGTTGCGCAACCATGCACGAATCCCTTAGTCTGCCAGACACAGTAGTTCTCAGTCTACCATCGGCTGCGTACTACATCCCAAACTTCATCTCTCCTTCCGAAGAGCAACAGATTGACAATCATATTCACAAGCTGCCACAGACGCGCTGGACCGTGCTAACACACCGCCGTTTACTCTCCCTCCCATCTGCCCTGACAGGCACAGCTCGTGACACATTGCTTGCTCTTCCGTTGCCTTCCTACCTCAGCGACGCCGTCCTGCCACGGCTGAAGGCGTTAGGTCTCTTCTCAGAGTCAGCTCATGGCGCACCGAATCATGTGTTGGTGAACGAGTATAGAGCTGGAGAAGGCATCATGCCGCACGAAGACGGTCCAGCTTACTGTCCCATCACTGCGACAATAAGCCTGGGTGGGCACACTGTCCTAAATATCTACAAGAAGAAGGAAGATGGAGAACGAGAGGCGAGTCCAACATGGCGCATACTACAGGAACCCAGAAGCTTGCTTGTCACGACAGGGGACATGTACAAAGACACTTTACATGGCATTGCGGAGAGAGAAATTGATGAAGGTCTAGGTCCAGAGACTGTAGTCAATTGGGACATGCTAGGCGACAAAATGGCATACGCGGCAGGCTCGGCCAAGCGAGACACCAGGATCAGTTTGACATACCGGGATGTTCTCAAAGTTGCGAAGCTTGGGAATGCCATGAGATTCATGAACAAGAAATGATAGCTACAAAGACCTTGGACTCTGTTTCAAAATCTCACCTCGAGGCGCAGGCATCATTGCGCCTTCAACGGGCTTATTCTTGCTTTTGAAATCATCAACCATTTGTTCCATGGTTACCCATTCAACTCCCTCATGCTTGTTGATGTATTCAATCAGCCGTTCATGCATGAGTAGAACATGTGGTCTACCTGACACATCAGGATGGATGGTCATTGGAAAGATGAACTTGCACATCGTATCGTCAGCTTGAACACTATACACAGAAGCGCGGACAAGACGGTCGCTTACCTCGTCATACTCCCGATAAAAGTAATCAAAGTGGTCCTGTCAAAACGTCAGCACAAACACTATGTTTCATCCCGAGGACTTGCCTTCCACAGCTCTTCTACGTCTCTCGGGTTCACCCACCCATGGCTGTTCGGTACCTTCTTCATGAACATCATCGGCGGCAAATCATCTAGATACCAGTTCGCGGGAATCTCCACCAAGCCTGTCTCACCTCCCTTGGTAAATGGCTTCATCCACTCTTTTGCCTTCTTCCCATAATCGATTGGTGTCCATTGGTCGCCCGTTCTCAAATAATATGCCTGACAATCCTCATGGCTCATACTATGATCGTATTCAACACCATATTCCAACAACAATTCAGTGGCTTCCTTGCTAACCTCCCACCACGGGGCGACAGTCCCACGGGGTGTCTTACCACCACAAAAGTCCGTCAGAAGTCGAAAGGTGTGGTCGAGAATATCACGCTGTTGCTCCATGCTCATATCGACGGGGTTCTCGTGTGAGTAGCCGTGCAAACCAATCTCATGGCCGCCGTCTCGGACCATGGCGCACTCCTCAGGGAATGTCCTTCGAAATTAGTTAGTAAACCGATCGCTCAGTCGTCGAATGTCAAATACACACTCCAGACTATGCCCTGGAATAAACCACGTCGCCTTGATGTTATATTTGTCGAACATCTTCAGCAATCGTCGAATCCCAAGCGTGCCCGCAAAATACCCTAACATAAGCAAAGTGAGCTCGTCAGTTCCCACATTTTCAATTCCAATTGTTCGTTTTGTCCTGCTGTTTCCGTGCCTACATACCTCGACTAATGTCACTTGTCGAGTCCTCCCCCTTGTACGACCCTAGCCACCCAGCGATGGCGTCAATATCAACGCCATAGCTGACGAGGACACGTTTCTTGGGCATGATATTGGCCTCCTGAGGAAGAAGAATTGTTCCTCGATGCACCAGTGAAGAAGAAATCCGAAATGTATTACGAGAATGAGTCTGCTACTGTATGATTCCAAATTCACACTGCACAGCTTCAGATACGTATTGTTTTGGCATTGATGACGGGGTATTTCCCCGCATTACTATATCACGCCAATACTGCCTCATCCTTGCAAAGATCTACAAGGCCAAAAACGGAAGGTGTATGAAGGTGGCTCCTAGAACGTTGGAGATCCACTGTACTGAAGGCTACAAGCACAACAAAGGCTCACGATTGCCACAAGCACGACCGTGGTGAGTGGGTACCACTGCGGCCTGATTGATCTCTTGTCAAAAGCCCTTTTGCGAGCCATGGGGCCTGACTACTGTCGCAAAATGCCTAGAAGGGTTTTTCCTTCACCATAAGCCACGACTGCAATGCGACTTACCCACCAAACCAGCACGACACTCATCAAAATAGTGATACAGCAAGAGTCGTCTTGTTCAGCGAGAGTGCGCTCGTGCTATCCCTCTCAGCTTAGCCAAGCAAAGAAGCTAGACTCAAGGAGGTGTATAATTCCCTCTCGAATAGCGTGTAATTCCCGTCCAGTCAGCTTGTGTCAGGGGATGGGGGTGCTAATCATTCATAACATCAAGCGCACCAAGAAAATCTATAGACTGCTTCGCGCAAGCTCAATGCAAAACTCGGACCATTGCTTGCCTTCCTCGGTCTTCATGTTGGCATACACCTCCTTGCGAAGAGCGTGCTCAACAGAGATCTTGTACCGTTGCTCATACTGCAACTTGACCTTCTCCATATGCTTTGGCTCCCAGTGCATGCGCACCAGTCTCGAGATGAGGAGTTCAGCTCGTTCCTTACCCGGAGCAGTTTCGAAAATGGCTTGGTGGAGAAGCAATGCATCGCGCATTGCTCGGTTCAGAGCACCGTTCAAAATATGCGCAAGTGTCTCGCCCTGAGTGCGGATTAGTCTTGTACTTCTCGACGGGACTCATGTGACTTACGACAAGGTTCCTGCTTTTAGTGATCATCTCCCTCGCGAAATTGCGGCTGTATGTCCTCTCGAATACCTTCAACACCTCCCGTAGATGGTGATCGCTTCTCAGCACGATGACCTGGATCATCGCACTCTCTCCACCAGGCGAGGCCAACGCTCTCGCCAGATCTTGGACGTCCTGCTTGATCAGCTGGGTATCCAAGGGCGTAGACTCGGGCATTCGTCTCTCTTCGAGAGCGAGCAAGATGGCAGCGCGGAATTTGTCGGCCTTCAGCTCGGCTTTCATGCACTTCTCTAGATCGTCGCCATATCTCTTGTCTTTGAAGCAGTTTTTGATTTCCCGGATGTCGCTATTGTGCCTGCCCATCAAGCTCTCAATAAGCAATTCGCGCCTGGACGCACCGCCTTGGTACCATGAGTTGGCCCAGTATGCTTCTGACTCCCACCTTCCCAGGGCCGTCGCATAGGCGGCCTTGCCGAGATTACCCGGTACACGCATCTTTATGTGCTTGGCGATGTTGATGCCCTGTCCGGCAACTTTGGCGTGGTTTTTGTACTCTGCTCTCAAGGCGAAGAGATCGTCGGTCGATAGGCCAGGCAAAATTTGAATCAACGGCTTCGTTTCTGCAGCATGATGTGTCCCCTGCAGGGCTTTGGCGACTTTCTTTGCATCGTCTGTAGGGTCGTAGAATGAGACCGCCTTCTTCTTGGAATCAGGAGAGATGACCATCAGGGAGACGTCAGTTCCGTCAATGCCGCGAACGTAGTCAGGCGCTCTGTTCTCGATGCTCAGCGCTTGTCTTGACCTCTTATCCATCTCTGATGGAAGCTCCTGTCGTGCCTTTTTCTCCTTTTGTAGTATCTTCTCCTTTTCTCTCAACCGTTCGCGCTGAAATTTCTCCTGCTCCTTCTCCAGCTTCCGTATCTTGCGTTTGAGATCAGCATCTGGGTCGCGGTCGGAAATGGAAGAGTCTGAGTCGAGATCCATGTCGCTCAACTCAGAGTCGTCCTTGTGATTAGCAAGGGCGAGCGGGGATGGCATGGGAGAAATCGATTGATACGTGCCCTTGTATGCTTCCAGGAGTGGAGATGAAGGAGGCTTTCCGCCGCTGTGGGAATCTCGTCGTGGCATAAGGCTGGCTCCAGCAGCGCCGAGGGCTCCGCCAACGGTCAAGTGTGATATCTTGTGGGAAAGATCGTCCGGTGAAGAACCACATGTGTCATCGTGGTATGACTTCTCGCGCTTGAGGTCTCGCGGGTCGTCAAGCTTGCTCGGCCGTCGTTCATGGCTTCCGTCATCGCGCATATTGCGCTTCTCATCTTTGCCGGCACCATACCTTTCACGTCTCTCGGACTTGTCGTCAACCTTTTCACGCCTTTCGCGCCGGTCTTCGTGGTATTGGTCTTGCTGATCGTATCTATCTTCAGTGTACCTTTTCTCTCTCACTCGGTCGTCATTTCCGTACCTAGCGTAGTTGTCGTCGGCGTATCTCTTCTCTCTCGGTCTAATGTGCTCATCGGGCCTTGTCGATCTTGCCTCCACGAATTGTGGCTCGCTTCGGGCATTGTATGTCTTTGGGTACTGCATATCAGGAGGTTTCACAGTCTCCTTCGGGTTGGTGTACTTGTACGCTCCGGGCTGAGCATATTGAAACTTATTCACCTCCGCATACCTCCCACCAGGATTGTCTCCATTGTACGACGGTGCTCTATGAGGCTCTGGGATGGGTCGTGGTGCCTCAGGCACTGGTCCGCTATAGGATGGTGCTCGGTGATGCTCAACCGGTGGGCCACTATAGGACGGCGTCCGGTGTGGTTGAGGCATCGCTCCATGGTAGGAAGATGTTCCACGACTTTCAAGCAGTGGTCGAGGAACTTCGGGTACTGGTGGAACGACAGGGAACGCGCCAGGAGGTGCATACTGGGGCCCGCGACTGTCGTAGTTCATAGGCCTCGTGTCTGGATAGCCTGGCGCCGTACTTTGTGGATAGCCTGAGGCATAAGGCTGCGCATAGGCAGGTTCCGGTGGATATGCATATGGTGTTGGCTGAACATAGCTAGGTGTCCTGCTGCTGTTTGTGCTTACATCGTCTTTCTTGTTCTTCGTCTTGCGACTCTTGGATGTCGAGGAATCTTCCGAGCCACTGGATTCGGGTTCTCTAATCTTTTTCTTGCTCTTTTTATCCTTGTCTCTTGACTTGCGCCTTTCAAGCTCGGATTCGCTATCCGATCTCTTCCTTTCATTCTTCCTGACTTTCTCCTTTCTGTCATCCCTTCTTCTATCATCGTCGGAGACATCTCGTCTTGACTTTTGTTCTTTTCTCAACCTCGAGCTTTTGTGGTCTTCCGATTCTTCGCTCTCCGGTCCTTCGTAGTTCCTCGAACTCTTCGTAGGCCTACGTCTATCATCATCGGAAACGTCGTATCTTTTGCTGGATCGCTTATCGTCGCGTCTGCGATATCTCTCGTCCTCACTCTCCGTCTCCGACTCAGAGTCCGAATACTTCTTGCTCGACCTTTTGTACTCTTTCGGTGGTGACTTGGCCCGAGTGTCGCGCGAGTGTGACCTGGAGCGGTCCCTGTCCCTATCCCTGTCTCTGCCGCCGGGACTTTTTGATCTGGAGTGCCGATCGTTCCGCACACTCAACAATGAAGACATTTCGCTTCCCGTCAAGCTGTCAAGACTGCTACACACGTGTCACTTCTTGACGAATTTTCAAGCTGTGCTTCTACGAGGTACCGGGAGAGATGACTGCGCTTGCACGAGCCCTCCCTGCGCGAACATGTGGGTACAGGATTCCTTCGCGGCAGCTGAAACCTTCCTCACTGGTTCGACGAAGGAACTCCAGCCTCCTGAGTCTCGGACATTGTATTGGCTATCCATATGCAGCTAAAGGAGGCTGTTTGTAATTACTGCACATTGAGGATGCAGGTGGCCCCATTGTTAGCATGGGGGCTGAAAGTTGCTTCAGCCGTGCCCCACAATTACCCCGTTCCCCAGTCCCTACCCGTTTGCTCCTCCTCCTCGTCGTCCTTGACAGCTTGGTAGAATGCCTAACCAACGCTGTGCTCCGCAGGATTTATGCTACACATGCATGGGCAGATCACGAGGCCCGAGGCTCTCCGCCGGCGCTCGTCGTACGGGGAGGAGATCCGTGTATGACAGTACTGTCGCGGATGCTGTGGGTTTGACCTTCCTCGACAGTCATCTCAGTGCTACGAGTATCTTCACAGCATACAAGTCACAGTAGGTGTATGCTTTTAACAACAGTTTTCTAGCTTCCGTACTTCCTCCCCCTGTCCCATCGAACATGCTGCTACGTCCATCCCACCTCCATCCTCGCCTACCCCTGTCACGTCCCCTCACTCACATCATCCCCTCGATCCTAACACATCATACCCAACGGCGCAACCTACGAACGTTGCCCTCCTTTTCCCTCGAAGGCAAGACCTGCGTAGTGACCGGCGCCGGCCGAGGACTGGGCAAAGAGTTCCTCACCGCATTCGCCCTCTCCGGTGCCAACGGCGCCTGCGTCGACCTCACGCGGCAAGCCGCCGAGTCCTCCATCGCCTCGATCCGCTCACACGTGCAATCCGTGCAGCCAGACGAAGCTCCCCCGACGCTCAAAGGCTACGAATGCAACGCCACGCTCGAATCCTCGGTGAAGACGACCTTTGACCAGATCGTTTCCGACTTTGGCAAGGTCGACGTGCTGGTGACCGCCGCGGGAATCGTCGATAACGTGGCCGCAGAGGAATACAGCTATCCGCGCTGGAGGAAGATGCTCGACACGAACTTGGATGGCACATGGCTGTTCGCGCGCGAAGCAGGGAAGCATATGCTGGCGCAGAACACCCGGGGCAGCATCATCCTGATCGCCAGCATGAGGTAAGTGTCTCGTTCCAGTACAACCTCGAGTATGGCTTCCATCTCGAATTTTCAAGGTGTGTCGCATAGCCCAGACTGGACGTGTGGAATGGCGGACAAACAGATAGAGACATACCCATTGCCTTTTCCGGCAGACATATGACTCATCGTCCGTTTCTCTTGATTCTCCGTGGTTCCTCAAACTAGCAAACCAAAGCTGATTTGCACGTGTTCACACAGCGCGACCATCTGCGTACGGCCGCAGAAACAGGCGGCGTACAACGCGAGCAAAGGGGCAGTGCAGATGCTCTCAAAGTCCCTCGCCACGGAGTGGGGACCTCACGGCATCCGCGTCAACTCCTTGTCTCCGGGATACATGCGGACAGATCTGATCAAGGGATTGCTGGAGCGGGAGGGAACGGAACTGGTTGAAGGGTGGGTCAAGGACATCCCGATGGGCAGGATGGCAGAGCCGAGTGAGCTGCAAGGGACCATTGTGTGGATGGCAAGCGACGCAAGTAGTTATCTCAACGGAAGTGACGTGATCGTCGACGGTGGATATACCGCGTGGTAGAATGACTTCTGCCTATCCAGCGCCTGAGGGCAGGTATGCAGAGCCAGCAGAAGTACTTCCATTCTATACAGCCGCCGTCTGTGCTCTATACATGTGTCCCGTCCGCGAACGCCGTGCTCTAAGCCTCATCCGTCAAAAACACCATGCTGCATCTCGATGCCATACTCCTTGCCCATCTTGGCTATGCTCTTCTCGATATCATCGTCCATACCCTTTCCCTTGCCCAGGAATTGCAAAACCTTGGCGTAATAGAAGTAGGCATCGCTCGCCAAAAGTACGAACTTGAAGACAAGATGGCTTCCATAATACCTCCATCGGTCCTTGAAGGTCAGATGCTGATCTTCCGCCAGCGCACGCGAAGCCCAGTTTCCCGTGATCTTGATGCGGTTCACGGGCGAGCCAAGGTATTGGTTGTTCCCCTGCACAATACGCATGTTGCGGCCGATGAAGATGAGTTCCTTGGGCCACTTGTTTTCGTCGCCCAAGATCGATTTAATGCCTTTGCGCATCGCTTGCTGCATCTCGTACTGTCGTTTCTTTTTGTCGCCCTCACTTATACCGCGGATACGCTTGGATACACTTTGGTCGCCGCCCTCGTAAGGTCGCATTAGCGTCGCGCTGGCGAAGATGTCGGGGTTGGTCACGCCCCAACCGCTAACGATTTCTTGCAACGTCTTGTTGTCGAAGGTCATTAGACTCTTCCAAAAGAGGGAGTATTGGTGGCGGAACTCGGGAGACATGTTGACATAGAGGCCATGATCGATGAGAACGAGCTCAGAACGTCCGTTGGGTAGCCGGCGGATGAAGATATTGCCTGGATGAGGATCGCAGTGTACACGACCCCAGAGAAACATTTGCGCGGAAAAGAGGTCGACCATCGTGGTCATAACCTCTTTCAGGTTGAGCCCGAGTCCTCCTTTGCCATCTTTACCCTTCCACCAGTCGCGGTCAGGCTTCAAGTGTTCGTCGTAGGAGCGTGCTTTTTGTTGAAGCGCCGTGATAGGCGTTTGGGGAGGGTCGAGGGGCGAGCCATGGCAGCCAGGACTACCACTTCGCCAGCCACCGTGCCAGGACTTGGTAATGCCGTCCTTGTCCCACAACCGGACGCCCTCAATCCACTCAGCAGTCATTACGCGCTTAGAGGAAAGCTCGTCGTAAGTTTTGGGGATGTAGACTCGTTCGCGAAGTCGCGGCTCTGATTTGACGAACTTTGCCATTTCCTTGGAGTTGTTTGCTTCGTTCTGGAAGTCGCATTCCAGAAGCAAGCGCTGAGAGATGTATGGAACCAGCGAGTAGAACGGGAGATCGAACCAGTAGGAGTATATCCTCGTGACAACTTTGAACGCCCATAAATCCCAGCCAACTTGCTGTGCAATCTCTCTCTTTTGGACTTTAATGGCAACCTCACGACCATCCTTTAGTCTCGCCCAGTGCACCTGTGCGACACTGGCGCTTGCTCGTGCTTTTCTCTCCATGACGCCTTTGTCGGGGTCGCCATCGAAGGATATGCCAAAGACCTCTTCTGGAGTCCTGCCGTCAAAGTCCTCCATTATAACTTTTCTTACGTCTTCCCAGCTATTCTGTGGTGCATCGTCAAACATCCGGGCGAACATCTTCTGGAACTCCGGTGGAAGTATGGCACTTTGCATAGCGATTGCTTGCCCAATCTTAAGGTAAAGTCCACCATTGTTCCTCAGTAGGTCAGACAATCTAACGGCATTTCTATGGTGTACTTCTCCGATATCGTTTGCGAACGGAGGGTTCTCGCGGAAGTTGATCTTGTAATCAAGTGCTGTAATTAAGCCGTTGGAGAAGGTCCGGTAGCATCTTGCTAGACTTGAGGCGTAGAATTGCCTGTCAACGGCCCAGCCAGCTACACCAAAGAGGGACAAGTATACGAAGCGCCGCAGCCACTTCCTCGACCGCTTGAACTCCTTTGCCGGCACAGCCTTTCCTAAAGACTCTGGTGTGGGAGGTGCGAACGCATTGTGGGCGTTGGACTGGGAGATTGTGCGTCTAGGCGGCCATCTTGATACTGGAAGCCGCGAGGGAACTGTAGGCCGCGTTGGGCGTGAAAGCACGTAGCGACATCCGGCGCATACAGACCCTCGGTTCATGGCAGCCATATACGCGCATAGAGATGCACAGGAGAACGGGGAGGAAGTGGACGTCCTCGCAAGCTGAAAGGTATAAGTACGGGGTAGGAAAAGTACTGAGGGTATCGCAGGTGATGACGAGCACATGCAGATCACAGGTACCTACCTACTCTAGGCACGTGCTGGACAACGCTAACTTGGCACTACAGCCGATCAAGTTAGTGACTTCGGCTCCAGGCTGCGGCTGATACGGCGATTCGTAAGGACAAGTTCGCCACGCTTGTCAACTTGGAAGCTAGCGTAATCTCCTTCTGGCGGAGAGATTCGGAGATGCGATTCCGAATCGTTACCTACACTCCAAGTTATCGGCCTACAAGGTAATTTACCTAGGTAGGTAGGTAGGCATCGTGATACCTGCAGTGTAAGACATGAGCCGCGAAAACGGAAGTAAACACGACCTCAGCTCATCATCGTATTCTTTGATTGTTATCGGCGACAATGCTATGGCCTGTCCATTCTTGAACAAGCAAGTTGACACACAGCAAAAATCGTTTTTTACCACGCTTCGCGGTAACTGATGTACATCGCCATCTGTGCCCTACTGCATTGCACATCGACGAACCAGACTCGAACTCGCCTCGCTCACCCAATCAATCCCATCAGAGCAGCCCTTATGAAGGCATTCTTGTGTTCTTGTCTACAAGTTCTCCATGTACTCCTCGACTCTCTCGACCCAAGTCTTGTTCTCCATGTCAAGTCCGAAGAATATTCCCTTTGACTTATCATTCTGTCCGATTGGCAGCATGATGGTATAGCCCGAGAGTTTCTTGGTCTTTGCCCTCACCTTGGCATCATCCTTGCTATATTTATGCTTCGATTTGAGGTGACGAGTGATTTTGCCTTCACGATCGAACTTATGAAGCGGGCAGCCTGGCTCCGTACAGCCGTACTTTGCATCTTTGCGATACTGGAGCTTGCGGGGCTTGACGGTCTGACGAGGTTCCCATGAGAGAGTTAGTGCCTAAAGAATAAAGAGCTGCGACGGAACGTCAGTGTTGCTTACCTCGGAGGTGGTCGACGTGGTCGACGTGGTCTTGACTGGAGCCATCTTGCTTTGTGGAAGTGGCTGTGCGGTACAGTACAATGATGTTTGTTGTGCTGTAAAGCAAAGAAAGCGCTGGTGATGGGAAGAGGTTGTTGCTGAAAGGGAAAAATTCGAGACCAAGTGCCTGAGAGCAGGGTATAAGTACTTGTTGTTTGCACTAAAAGGCACGGCGCTGATGAAGCCCAGGATTCTGCCTCATTGTCTATTCACACAAGACGCAGTAGGTGGGGTAGAAGAATCCGGAATCAAAGACTATATACGTGCCTGATTCATCGTGTAAGCGACCCAGGAGTCGGCAGGTGATCAGCTTAGGGGCAGAGAATTTCTAACGTACGGTTGTACTGGAACACCTTATAGCGAGGAATTGAGTTTGTGTAACAAGCTATCTTGTATACAGGCTGGGTATACTGTTGCCATAACGTGGTGTGCTATAGGTAAGTCGCAGAAAGCACGTTAGAGGAAAGCGGATGCATATCAACGCATGCTAACCTGGAGCTCCATCCAGGTGACTATCGCGGACGGAATTGAATGCAAGAGTATGGTTAGGCTAAGAGGAATGAGCGTCAAAGGTGAGTTCGTGTAATGCTCGAGCTTGGTCAGCAACAAGCCATCTCGACATCTGAATGAACGGCAAGTTGACAGGATGAACATATGAGCGTGTATCTACATGCTGGATGTTGTTTTTGAAAGCAGGGAATTAAACCCCCTGCATGGGACTGCGACGGTATGACGACCAATTGGTTTCTACGCGGTTCAATGACTCTCATGGGGAGTCTAGCCTCGACAAGTGCTGTCATCTACAACTTGAAGGGCAAGATTCATCACATCTTTCATGTCGCATTGTTGGAGCCCTATCAGGCAGACAGCACCAAGACCCTTCTCAAGTTCTTCGTTCGATGTTCACGGATAACGAGACCGGCAAACCTTCAGATCATACAGGGCACGGGAAGGAGAACTATTAGGCACAAATTGTGCTTAAGTAAATCCATGCGTTTGGACACCGCTACATTTCAGCAACCTGAGGATGAAGTGATATTGACAGAATCTCACATATTTATCTAGCCTCTGGCTGACGAGAGAAGCTATCTGAATACGTAGGAAACCTTTCCGGAAGAAACCCCAAATCTCATCCTGAAGTGAAATTATTTGACCAAAAAAACAAGGTAGAGCACTGAGGTGGGATACCTGATCTTGAAAATCGCGGGAAATCTGCTGATCAGCCTCGGACCAATAGATCAACATATCTCATCTACCAGATCTCGTAGATTATTGAGCAATTGCTGCAAGAGTCGTCACCGAAATAGATATGATCACTCAGCGAGATGCTTGCCCTTCAGGAGATTCTTCCTCCGGTATGACTTGTTCGAGTCGAAGGTCAACCCAGGTCGGTAATAACGGCGAGAGTTGGAATCTTTTCGGGAATCGGTAGCACAACCATTTGTTGTACCAACGCCGACTGTCAGGCAATTCGCGACAGATATCGAGAAAATAATTGACATCGCATAGATTGCCGATAGGAAAGTTGCAGCGAATGTATGATTTTCCCCCGACCATATCGCTGATAGCTTGCAAGGATCCTTCAAAAATATAAACTCCATTTCCCCTTCTCTCTCGAAAACCGCGGGTCATGTTTTTCTGCATCAGCCATTGAGAGTGAGCTTCTTGCCACGCGACACCTTCTTTGACTATTTCGAACAATGCTGAGCTTCGCTCAAGGTCTGGGTCTCCATCAAAGACCAAGGAGAAGGAGTTGGCAGGCATGCCGGCGGCAGACAGGGCTAACGCTTCGGTAATCCAACTAGCAAAGCATATGCTGATATCGCGAAAGATTGGCCCATCTTCGCCCCTCTTGTCGTGACGGACAAAGCTCTCCAGATCAGTGAAGCAGGCCGCTGGTAGGATAGTTCTCCATATGTTGACACGGCGCTCAATGCGTAGCCTGGGATTCTCCAAGCAGAACGGGATAAGGCCCAGCGCATGGCACTCCGGATAGGCAACCGATTCCCGGTCTTCGTGTAACAAAACGTTCTGTATGCCGAGGCGAGTCTTCTCAGGGACAGATTTGAAGAACTGGATAGCTGCTGCGGCGGCCGAATAACACCATCTTACACGCTGCCAGAAATCGGTGCGATTGTAGAGGAGGGAGAGCGGCTCGTGTTCCACCTTGGTGATGTCCAAAACCTTGCCCATCTCGGTGACTTCATCCTCTGAAGGAATGGTCCAAGGCGTAGGGCTCGAGAGGAGAAGCGGACTACGGTACAAGACGCTCCGGTCGTCGGCTTCTTGGAAGTGCTGCTGGCGGTCGATTGATGAGATAGCCATAGCCTCTGCAAAACCAGTGTTTGCAGAAAGCACTTCGATGAAATAGTCGACAAATCCGCGATGCACCGAGCCTGCTTCACCCCAGTTGTTACCTACGGGTAGCCGGGCTCTGAGATCGTGTTGCATCTGGCGCCCGCCATCATCGACAGGATCGACACGGTCATGGAGAAGTGGCGCAAATTGCGGATATCTGAGAGCTACCTTGGCAAATACTTCTGGAGTCAGGTAAGGTTGATTCGCAGGTTCCGTCGAGAATTTAAGCGCTGCGCATTTGGCGTTGTGAAGCTCAGCCAGTAGCAGTTGGAAACGGCCCGCTTTCAACCGGTCACGACTGGGGTGCCCAGTTGAAAAAGAGATCAAGTTGCTTCCGAGTGCGAGATTACGCATTTCTGCAGCGACAGTGGTGCAGGTGTACATGAGAGCTAGATCGATGGGCCGATTATTGGACGCCTGTAGTTTGCCAGTTTCGTAGTCGAAGTGATAGCCATCGGCTTCGAAGACATAGTGTTGGTAGATGATGTCTCGCAACTCGCGATGGAGGCTGAGAAAGCCGATCTGAGAAGGCATCTCGGGGACTGGCAGGTCGAGTCGCGAATTGTCGAAGCCAGGAGGTAATTCGAGCGAGAGGCAGCTGCAGCGGCGAGACAAGGTTCACGCGGTGTGTTGGTATGGTACGTGAGCTACCAGCGGTGGTGCAAAAAACTCTGGCAAAGAGAGCAGATGAAGCGATGGAGAAGTAGGTAATAAACGCCGCAGAGCATGGAGAAGGTCCGAACGCATCTTATAGACGAGTCTGATGTACCATCGTGACTGTGATTCATGCGGTGACAAAGTCAATTTCCATACTTGGAGATTTGGCACAGTACCATGAGTCATTTTTTCACATTTTACACGGCATCTATGAAACGGTACCACGGTTACGGCGGACGGAGAAGAGAACGGTGACAAAACTCGAAAAATCTCACTTTTGCCAAGAGCTATAATCGTATGGGATCGTATGGCGACTACCTGGGTAGTACTAAGTTATGAAGTCAGATCTCGTAGGGGGCTTTTGTTGTTAGTCTTATCTTCGGTATATAGATACTTAGAGAACAGTCCGGAAGGCAAAATCAAGCTTTCAGCCTCAAAGCACGTTTTCTACCCCAATAACTAGTCTCCTTTCAAAAGTTCTTCTAATCATAATTAAGCATCATTTTCGACATGGCTGCCCTTACCGACTCCCTCAACACCGCTAATACGGGCCATATCGATCAGATAGACCGTATACAAGAGATGGTGGAAAGGGTGGAGAAGATAGAGAGTAACATGGTGGAAAAATAGGAAGTATCATGGTGGACAAGATAGGGAGTATTCTGGTGGAACAGATGGCGAGAATGTCCATACGAGCCTATACGATCCTATACGATCATAACTCCTAGTAACAGTGAACTTTTACAAGTTTTGGTACCAACCTCGTCTCCATCCGCCGTAGGCTGTACTACAGTAGCCTCAAGTCGATCAATCAATATCGCTCCTTCGGCGACGTTGTGATAGGCGACCTGGTTATGGTTATTGGGTGATCGTCACAATCTCGTTGCTATCGATGCCTTGAGCTACAGTACCGACATGGCGTGTGTCACGTTCATGTTGCGCTTATAGAGGAGGAGCGAGGTGTGTCCGTTGGACCAAGATCTATCCCCACGACTCAACATATCTCGAGTTTGCTCATCTCGAAGCACCAGATATCGAAGTACGGGTCCGGAAGTCAGGCTCAATATTCCTCAGGCCACCCATGCGTGGAACTATCTCGTACACCACACCTGTTACATTACCAATAGCCCGTGCGTCTACGATAATGTACTGGCCTTGTCCTTCCCCCCCCCCCCCCTCGAAAGGCCGCTCACCAAAGTACACCCTAGCTTGGTAGGCATTCCGCCTATGCCGATTTCTAGGACATTCTCTAGGGACAATGGCGCCCTGAAGGCTCGAGCTGACGGAACGAAGGTCGACACCTGTCGCATACTCGCTATAAGTACACACTGTCGTCTCCTTCTTCAAGTTACCCCCACTGCCCGAACCTGGCCCTTCCCCAAGTAAGCCATGACCATCAAAATCTACACTTCCATCCACATCTCCGCCCCTCCTTCACTGGTATGGTCAACCCTGACCATACTTCCCTGCTTGACGCTCTTGGAACCCTTTCATGCCCTCCTGCGTTGCAGCGACTAAGCCGCTGCATGTAAACACACCCGTCACGATCACGGTCACATCCGACCTCCGCGCGCCGGCCACGTACACGGAGTTGATCAGGACGTGGGAGGAAGGAAAGGAGTTCGGTTGGGCACGCGACACGTGGTTTGTGCAAGCTTTGCATTGGTACAGGGTAGAGGCGGATGAGCAGCGGACTGGGACGACGTTCGTGCATGGGGAGGAGATGGGTGGTTACGTTACGTGGATAATGTCGGGCAGTGTGGTAAGGGATTTGGAGGAGGGTTTCGGGAGGATGGATCGAGGGCTGAAAAGGGCGTGTGAGGAGGAGGCATGGCGAGAAAGGAAAGATGGCGGTGAATGGAGGTCCAATTCTGTTTGCATGTCCATCGTCTAGATTTTCAGCTCTTCTGGCCCTGGATGAACTCCTCCAAAGCCTCTACCACGACCTGATGGTCCTCGTTTTGTTTCAATCCGCTCACTATCACTATACCTACCACACCCTCCACGCCCCTTACCCTCACTGGCACGCCTCCCCCATGAATAGCATACTCACCTGCAGTCTCACCAAGCACGTATTTCTTTTTGAACGCCTCCTCGTCTCCAGACATCTTATGGTGCATGTACCAGCTACTGACCAACCATCTCTTCACGGTCTTCCGCTTGCGCGCAACCCAGATATCGTTGTCCGGTTGCACACCGGATCCCGTTGTGCAGTGGAAGAGCACATTGTCGGAATTGGTGAGGGTAATGTTTATCACGGCCCCCGCGGATGGATAAAGGGAGCGGATGCGATTGCGCAGCGAGATCCCTATGTTGAAAGCATCGTCGGCGGTGAAGGAGGGCAGAAGCAGGGCGTCGGCCTGCGCGCTAATTTCATCTAGCTGTGAAGATGTAAGTGTGGGCTGAGTTAGCGTCGGTGCGGTCATACGGATCGAGGCGCTTCACGCAAGGGCGTAGGTGCCATGATGATTACTGTTCTGTAGGACCCTGAACGTCTACCACGCGATCTTGTTCAGTTACCTGGTAAATGGACGAGGGACAAAGATATGATTGAAAAGGGTTGGTCGATTCCTCAAAGTATGAGGTGTCTGCTGTTTAGATTTTATGCCTTGTTTGTCATGTTTGGAAGACTGTGTGGGGTCTTTCGATCAATCACGTAGCCAATCATTAGCTGTCAGGCTGACCGTAGCATGTTGTGCAATGTGAACGTTCGGAGCGTAGCGTGGACCGAGAATAAGTTTTTAGAGAATCGGCTCTGCTGTAATCTTGCGCTCTGTCTAGCAGAGAGCGATAGGATGCCTGGATATGAAGGAAGACGGCAGTAAATTGTTACCGTGACATAGCCACAACGATTTGTGACCGGCTTAGTCCCGCAAGTAAGCATGACAGTGAAGCATGAGCACGCTCAGGTGACCTGCAGTTCTCACACAGCATGTCCTCGGCCAAGAAGTGTTCCTTCTACAATTTACCATCGCGCAAATATTGGTTATACGCCGTAGATCCGCTGCTCGTCAGATTCGACATCTATGTCCGAGGGCGTCAGGTCAAGTCTAGTGTAGAACTTGCCTTTCGCTACCACCTCATGGAAGCCAAGATGGATGCTAGATATCGAGTCGAGCTTGTTAATGGCGTCTTGTGGGTTTGAAGGGTGCTGTTTCAGCAGGCCATAGATATATTTATTGGCAATCTGCGAATGTTTGATATGAAACATGAGAACAAGGTCGTGATATGGCCAGGGCACCTCATCGAGGGCCATGTCCACAAGCTCAGCACCTATCAGTAATTCCTAAACAGTTTTTTGCATGCTCCAATCATGTTTCTGAAGTATTCAAACAACCTCAGACTTTTTGTTCTTGTACTCCGGAATAGGGCTAATGATAAGTCTTGTCGTGTCTTGCATCCTATCGGACGGGACATTAGTTATCTCCGTGTCCATTCCCATAGTCGGTTGTCGGTTAATGATGCGGTCGTCACCCCGTCGACACACTAAACGCCCGGGGTGTATCATCACATTCATGTCACAAACATGGACGTAGATCTCTGGTATATATCGGTCCTGGTACGGTAGTGAAGTGCTAGTCAAAGCATTGACAGTTGTCCAAGAACTAACTTGCTGTACGTCATGATCATTTGCCTGGTAGATCCGTCCGTCTCTTCCGCGCACAAAAAAGCAATAACATGACCCTCACGGCCGTGATTCCACTTCGCTGTACCTACCAATCCTTGGAGGTTTGTATATGTAGTCTCCAGTGAACTCCTCCTGGTTGACAGTGCCACCATTGAAGATGAGGCGCTCTTGGAGTGGTATGTGCTCATCATACTATCGCATGCTGGGTAGTCTTTGAAAAAATACTACCAAAGTCTGGGGCATATTGATGGTGCAATACCTCCGGAGAATTTGTTCATCCTTGCACTGCTTGCAAGGTAGACTTTTGCACTGGGAGCTTCGAATCAGTTCTTGCCAGGCCCTGTCAGGGATGTAATCCTCAATGGCCGTGTGGAACATTCAACACGGTGCTACGGAACAGCCGCTATTGTAGGCTCGTTCAAGGGGCCTCGCACGGGGGCAAGGGCCCATTGGATTTCGAGCACTGGCTCCGGAGAGGACGACTCAACGTCAACTAAATCCATGACAGGAAAATCTTGAAGCAAGCACCATTGCGGAAGTTCGAGCGTAATATCAAGTTGTCAAAACGTATAGTCATTCCGAGGTTGCTTGGTCCTTTTCTTGTCTGCAGAAGGGCGCTCGCGAGCCACAGGCGGCGAGGACAACGAGGCGAAAGACATTTCTTGTGTCAGCACAATGGTAAAAATTTGCAAGAGCTCACCACACAGGAGGTTTATTCATGCTGGCAAGAAGGGCTCGTTTCGTCGAGTTAGTCACGGTTTACCAGCTGCGACATGAACTGGAGGATGGAACAAGCTTCACTTCTCACGAATGAAGAACTATGTACCCACCAGGTATATGCAGCGCACAGACCATTCTGTACATTGTAGGTGGCACGTGCACGCGTGTTTCGCGAGCTTGGAAGTGCTCTCAGCTCAGCTGGACCTGGATAACCTTCAAGATTATTCTTTCGCATGCCTCACACCGGCTACCTAGGTAGGTACATAGGTATGCTTCGCTTCCACAAGCCCATGGTAGGACTAACCAGAAGCTATGCTGAGCTTGCTGATTCATGGAGCGCAAACACTCCACATTCTAGTAGATTTTGTGGTCAAGTCGTCTGCTTGAGGTTACGGGTATGTGCCATAGCTAAGGATCTCCTTTTCCATTGCCCAAGCACAAGGCTAGAACTCCAGACACCACGCTTTACTCTACTAAGAGAATTTGTCAAGCTTTGGCCAAACCCGTGTTCACCAAACCGTGTATCCTCCGTCCACGACAATATCGCTGCCAGTTACGTACGAGGAAGCATTGCTTGCTAGCCACACTGCTGTACCCCTGAACTCTTCGGGCTTCGCGATACGGTTTAGTGGGATCATTTTGACCCATTGCTTGCTGAGCTCCTTCATCTCCTCGCCCTCGTTCGCTGCGGTCTGAATGTAGCCCGGGCTCAAGGCGTTGACCCTGATACCGTGTTCACCCCATTCGCCTGCAAGGGATCGCATCAGGTGACTAGCTGCGGCTTTGGACTTCTCCGAGTTAGCGGATAGCCAACACGGAGCTTATGCGAGGCCTGAGGCATCCTAAGATGGCTAAGCATGGCTGCGCGGGAACAACTTACTGTGTTATAAGCACTCTGCTTTTGTGGTCGGTTGACAATCCATCCGCTCATGGAGGATACCATGATGATACTGCCTTTCACCTTATTTTCCTTCATGTGCTTACCAGCTGCTCTTGCAAACAAGAACGTGCCGTTCAGGTTGACATCGATCAATTTGCGCCACTCGTTGAAATCGTACTCTTCAGCTGGAGATCCTCCGGTTAGCCCGGCATTGGTGACCAAGACGTCTACTGTTCCGAAATCTTTCACGATCTGATCCCATGTCTTTGTCACCATCTCCTCCGATGAAGTGTCGCACTCGTAGCCACGAAGATCTGGTTCTTGTAGGCCTGCATCTTTGACTTCCTTCTTCAAGTCGTTGACTGCTGAGTCTGCGGAATCCTGCTTGAGATCGACAACAGCACCTTTGGCACCAGAAAGGGCAAACGCAGCCAGTATTTGAGAGCCCAGACCTTGCGAAGCCCTGATTCGTCAGAGTCAGTCGGTCGTGCGAGCACGAGGGATCGTGCGTCTTACCCTGTCACTGTTGAATTGTTAGGTGTGAACAGTGATAGCAAGAGAAGGAGAACTCACCAACACAGGTCTTCCCCTCCAATGAAAAGATGGGAAGGGTGCTAGACACATTGTGAGTATACCGTCGTGTACCGCCAGAAATTGCCGCAAGATGATTGCGTAGCAATGCTGTACGTGGAACATACGGAGGCATTTTGTCAAGATATCTGATTGGGTCTTTGTTGTTCGTGAACCTTGAAGTCCTCTGTGTAAACTGTGTTTGACGTGCTGAGTGAGGGAGGAAGGACGCTGTGCACGAGCACACGAGCCAGACTCGGAGAATTTTGGGAGCTACGAGTACAGTTTCGAGTTTCGAACGCAGTTGATGTTCAAGTTCCCGGCATTGTCACTGGTTCGGAAGGTGCTCTGCTACGTACCTAGGTAATCACGTCATACTTCGGTCACCAGGTAGGTACCTACCTTAGGGAGGGTTCCGCACCCGGGCGCGAATGCCGCAGGTCATCGAAAGCGGCTTCCTGTTCCGAACTTCGCGATTCCGAGGGCTTCGAACGAACCAAAAATCTAATGTACGATAGTGTCAAGTTTTCGAAGGAGAGAGCGAGTGTGGAAAGACGGCGGAAGAAGGGTCCTCGGCCTAAAAGTAGCATGCACATCATGTGGGGAAGTCAAAATACTGGGCCCACTGGCACCAATCACAATATGCGCATTCCAGCCTCGTCGAGCCCTGGCCGATGGTGCCAAAGTTCGTTACCGGCGTCTGCCACTGGTATACTGGATTTAATAGCCTGTAAGAGAAAACAGCAGTCCGTTCCGTTTCAACCGCGTTAAGAAACGCTAGAAGCCCTATTGCTCTGGTCTCAGGAGTTGTCGCGCATCTCGGTAGACTTGACTGGCGTGCCCTTGGCGGTATCGATTGCTCGTTCACAATGCCGCAAAATCCTATCTTGACTTGCTCGCTCAAAATGCTCAAAACAGCAGATGACAGCTCATCAAGCACCACCCATGATCTAGAATGTCTCCTCCACTTCCGCGCCATCCGCCTCGGCAGGAATTTCAAAGCCTTCTTCGGTACTGTAAAGGATTGCTTGGATGCTCTTCACTAGCGTGTTATCGTCTTTGTCCAGGTCGGGGTCCTGTTCAATAGCAGTTTGAAGCAGCAGTTCGATATCCCTCAACTTGCTGAAATAGAAATCTCTCTCTTTCTCTAATCCGGCAATTGCTTCTTTCAACGATTCGTTTTCTTGCTTCAAGGCGGCCGTTGCAGGCCCAGACGCGGAGCCGGCTCGAGGTGCTACTCGGGAGACTGATGATGTCGTTGCTGCAGGCTTCTTTGTGGCTGAGCTTGTGCTTGTTCTGCTTGCGGGCGCAGCTGTTGGTGCTGGAGTACCGGATGCCTTCCTCCGTGCTAGTGCATCATAGTCGTGACCAGGGAAGTTTTGATCCCAGAATCGCTTCGACCATTGCAGAAACTCCAGGTTGTCTTGCATCTTACATTTCACGAGGGATTCCACAGGCACAGTACGGTCAAGCCCATGCCGTGTAAAGCAGTCTGTCCCTGGTCAGCCTTCGTTCTGCTACGAACGGGATAGACCATATGGCTCTTCATTTGGACATACTTTGTAGGATTTTGAAGTTTTGTATGTACGCGTATTCCGAGTTCACGTTAAACTTGACACGGCTCATCGGGATATCCACTGTTGACATGAACCGTCAGACATAGAAGACCAGATGATGGAGGTGAATTACGTACGGAAGATGGAGTCGAAGACTTGACATAGTGCGGCGCTGGATCGTCTCCCGTTAGCACCTGACAACGTGCCCTATGTGGGAAGGATAGACTTACCCAGTACCGCATTGTTCCACCTTGGTGATGTTCAGCTGCAACAGACTGTTGAGCCAGTGTAATAATTCTTGACTATCACCTGTATTAGCCATTGTACCTGTGCGCTCGCGCCAATCGTGGAGATTCGCAAGGGCATCGCCATACCGAGATTCGCCCATTGTCGCATGGATGAAAAGCGTGCAGGCAGACTTTCAGTGAGGGCTCTTGGGCCGAAAGAGGTTCGAAAGTGACAAGGGCGGCTGGATGTGGAAAAAGAACGGCGCAGAGTGACGATTTTGGATAATCGGGTAAGCCAGATGAGGTCGTCGATTAATGTTTGGTTGACACGCAGGCAGGGTGCCCAGGTGGGCCTTTGTTGTGTCGGTCACGGTTACTGCGCGCAAAGCACTCCAGGGGTCCAGGGGTCCCGCGGTCACGTGTTAGCCATGCGTTGGCGCTGAAGGTGCAGTTGATCGTTCACGCGTGAGCTTAGTCTCATCCGTGCGCGACGAATTATACCGATACAAGATTCGAAAACACATGTAATCAAATCAGGCAAGAAATGGCTCCCCGACATTGGTTAAGTTGTATCATTTGCTAGTCATGATATTCTATTATAGCATGGACATTCATCACCCATCGCAGAATAGGAGACCTATCGTGTGGCCTCATTGGCATCGCTTGCCGGCTTTGCTTGGGTGTCACGCTCCTTCGAAGAACCGAGTGGGACCTGAGCATCTGCAGGTCTACTCTTGTGCTCTTCGGGGACGCCCTTCGTGTCCGGATTCTGTCCATCAACGTCGGGGTGCTGAGGCGCAATCTGACTAGAGCCAGGACCAGGAAGCTCATTACCAGCCTCATCAATTGTTCTAGTCCTTGTCTCGTACTTTGTTTGGAACGTAGCTTTGCCCTCGACAAGCAGCGCCTGGACTTGCTCATCGTTCAAGAGGTTCCCGTCTTGGTCACGATACTCAACACGCTCCTCTCGTCCAACCACATTGGGTTCGCCAGCAGCCTGGGGAGTGACTGCAGAGGCATCCTCCATCAATCGGTCAGATGAAGGAACTTGTGCGGTCGGTATGGTTGGTTTCACGTCGCCCACAATCACTGGGGGTGTCGAGTACTTGTCGTACTGCATGGATGTTAGCTCAAGGCCTTCCGGAGGTATGACAAAACTTACAGTTGTATGGAAAGTATTGCAATCAAAGTCCCAGGTGTCGAACAACTTGACAGCACGGCACTTGTCCTGGGTCCAGGTGTTTCCGTAAGTCAACGGCGCGTAGAGAGTGAAGACACCAATAGCGAAGGCCACAAAAAGTACTGCCGCCGATTGACCGATTATAGGATTACTTTTCAGGCCCAAGCTTCGGATTCTGTATGCGACAAAGTCGTAGATCTGGCACAGTGCCATGACGGCGAAGTACAAGGCTGGCAAGTAGTGGTGCAAGAACAATTGGCGTGCCATTAGATAGAATGGGAAGTAGTGAAAAGCCCACCCAAGCGCAGTCATTCCGACCTCATAGTCGAATCTCTTCCAGTTGATGTTAGAATAGTCGTTGCAGCTGCGTTGCCAACGAAGGACGGAGATGCCTTTGAAAGCCACATAGAGCACAATGGCTAACGTCGATGCCCACCAGATCGCGGGGTTACCAAGCAAGTAGATTTGTCGGTGGTCTTTGCCCCAGAAGTTGATGCCACGACGCAAAATTGGCCAGGATGAGGGTCTCGAATCCCAAGCGTGTGACTCAGTCAAACCTGCATTTGTCCTCCACATGACCTTCTGCAATTCCCAGAACTTCCCAAAGAAGCCAGGGTTCCGGTAGTTGACTTTCTCCGCGCCCTCTTCGAGAGTAGCGTGGTAGTTCTGCTCAATGTACCAGACACTGTTTGGTAGGGTGCCACCTTTAGCGCAGGTAACTTCTTGTTGTTCGAAACCCCAGTCGGGCAGCTTCACCTTGTGCGAGAAAAGCGTGCAACCAGTCATTACGTGGACCAACTTGAACTTGGACTGGATCGTTCGGAGACGGTCCTTCGCAGTCTCACCATCAGACATGGACTTTATGATTTCGACGCGGAAAAGGTCGTTTGCATCACCTTCGAAGCCTTCGTAGCCATACGCAGTAACCTCGCTCTGCCACTCTGCTTCTGTGACTGGCGCACGGACATCATGAGAGTGCACACGACGGTGCGTTGTCAAATGATACATCTTGATAACATCACCGTTCTTGATAAAGTTGGTTGTGTTGCTCCATGCTCGTGGGCCCGCAATTGTAACATTGTCTGGACCGATAGGCTGAGTCTGGTTCTCAAGGAGGAAGATGTTGTTCTCGTCTTTGTGGGGGTACAGAGTGATCTGCTGTTGCTTGCTGCCGGTCGGAAACATGTGCGAATGAGAGTGTAGGTACCCGCCTTGTGTATTGTGGTGCCGGAGTGTAATTTCACTGCCAAAGACTACATCTGCAGGTGTATCCTGCATGCCTTTGGAGTTAAGCGTAGCTTGAAACTCGGAGGACATAAAGCCATCGCCTTCACCAGGATTGACCAAGCAGATGAAATGGATGCCAAACATGCCAACGTAGAAAGCAACCGGGATGACGATGAGACAGAAGATTCTGGCGAAGAGATGCCTGAACCACTTCCTAGGTGTGACATTAACCGTATCGCCGAGCAAAACCCAAAGCTGTAGGACCGTCAAACTGCCCACCCATGCGATTGTGAACAAGCCGACCCATTTGACGCTGACTGTAGCGCCCAGACCGAGACCCGTAGCAGCAAGCCAGAACCACCAACTCGAATCGAAGGCCCTCTGTGGTCCCAATTCGTGCTGGTTTGTGAAACAAGTCCATGCTAGTGCTGTGAAGGCCGTGCAGATTATGAGCGGGGAATCGAGCAAGATAAGTCGGGATTGAGTGACCAAGGCATTTTCGAAGATCAGAAGCGCGGCGCCCAATGCTGCAGTCACAGTCTTGCAACCAGAGGCTTTCAGCGTAAGGAACATTGTAGGGATTGTGAGGACTCCAAGAACAGCCGGAAGCATGCGCATAGAGACGTATGGTACTCTTGGCTCGAGGTAATCTTTTCCAATGTCCTTGAAGTCGAAGTTTCCGTCAAACCCGGCGAGCCAGCCAGCAAGGGTGATGAGGAGCTTTGCGAGAGGAGGATGGACGTCCATGAAGAAACGGCCCTTGATGTACTTGGATGCGAAGCCACCGAAGCTGGGGGCATGTTAGTTATATACACTTTTCTTCTGCTAGCGCACTTACTGAACCTCGTCGAAGACGACGCTTGTGGGTTGGTAGATTCTGAATAATCTGACGATAGCACCAATAGCCGTCAGGAGACCAAGCACCTGGTAGTCGCTTCCAGGTAGAAGAAAGATATCATTGTCTCTTACTCCCTCGGATCTGTAACTCTTGCTCTTGACAGAGGGCGTGATTGGTGTAATTGGTCCAACAGCCTTGGAATCTATTGGCGAAGCTGGTGCAGACGACCCGCTGGCTCTCATACTCCCTGCGGGAGTGCCATTGCGTCCCTTAGCAGCCATGATGGGTGCCCTCGTGTATTGCGATCAGTAGGGGGCTGAGGTGAGGTACTTTGTTGTGAAGTGGAAAGGAAAACGTGGCCGTTCCACGCAAACCCCAGAAAGTGTGGAGAAGGAGTGAAACGAAGTGAAGGGCGGGAGAATTAGAATTACTGAAGGACAACAAGCATATCCAGACAAAACGTCTGATGCGTGAAGCAGAAGGCAGAGATAGAGGAGGATATAAAACAAAGTTCAGGATCAAGAAGAAGTAATAATAAAATGTAAGGTTATAGGCACATGCGGTCTTTCAGCTGCGCAACGTGTCCAAGTTCCAAGTCCCCTAAATGCCAGCGGCCCCTGGACCGGGGCACTGACGCGCCCCTTTCCGACTAGCTTGCATCCAGCCTTACGCGTATCGAGGTTGAGTTTCGCGTCCGCGGGTAATCATGACGCTAAATAAGCCTTGACTCAGCCGCTGGAGCCGCAGATAGAGCCGCATTCAGATCTTCTTCCACGCAGCTTGTATTCGTACTTTCTCGGTATTTGTGCCACTGAGACTTAGCTCTCTACCTCGGCAATCACCTCGAGGCCAGCAACTTTCACGCCAAAACCTGCTACGACCGCGCCATCGCAGACACCCATTCTCTGCCTTTGCGAAAACCCTGCTTGTGGAAAAAGAACATTCCATAGGTTCTACTCCCTCTTGTCAAGCACAAACTACCATGGCGACCAACGGCGCAATTCCAGAGCTGCCAGAAGCAGTATCCAAACCACCAGAAGGAGTTGTACTTCCGCCCAAAGATATACGAGCCATAGTCGAAAAGACCGCAGGATATGTCGCTCGAAATGGTCGAGTTTTCGAGGACCGCATCCGTGACAAGGAAAGCTCAAATTCGAAATTCTCCTTTCTCACACCGGGCGACGCATATGAGGCTTTCTATCAATGGCGTCTAAGTGAAATAAGGGAAGGGCGCGGAACAGCCGTTTCTGCAGGCAGAACAGATGCTACGCCTATACAGCAAAAACCAAAAGGTCCAGAACCCCCGCCAGAATTTCAGTTTAGTGCTAGGATGCCAAATATCAGTGCTTCGGACTTGGAAGTCCTCAAATTCACAGCCCTGCACGTTGCGCGAAAAGGCAAGAGCTGGATGACGGCGCTCTCGCAACGCGAAGCACGAAACTACCAGTTCGACTTCCTCCGCCCTCAACATTCCCTGTACAACTTTTTCCAACGCCTGGTCGATCAGTACACCATACTTCTCCAAACGGGCCCCGAAGGACAAAAAGCAGAGCAAGCACGTATAAAAGCTTTGCAAAACAACATCCAAGACCGTTTTCGGGTGCTGAACCTTGCGAGAAAACGTGCAGAGTACATCAAATACCAAGAAACGCAAAAGGCACAGAAAGAAGAAGCAGAAGAAGCCGAGAAGCTTGCTTATGCGCAAATCGATTGGCACGACTTTGTGGTCGTGGAGACCGTCCTCTTTACAGATGCAGACGAACAGGCCGATCTCCCACCACCAACCACCCTCAACGACTTACAGTCCTCGAGTCTGGAACAAAAAGCCATGATGAGCTTAGCACGACCGGAAATGCGCATCGAAGAAGCCATGCCGACGGATGATATGAACGGGTACATCTATGAGAACTACACCGACCCCTACGCAGCACAACAATCTTACATACCCATGCAACCGCAAATGCCATACGCTCCCTCACCCGTTCCCTCAATGCCGCAGCCACAACCTGCATACCAGCCTCAAGCACCACCGCCGACACCCCTTCCATACGCTCCCTCCCCGCAACCACCCACCCGTCCCGAAACCGCTTCCCCCATACCAGGCCAGCCCCCAATGAATATCAAAACCTCCTACATCCCCCGTGCACAAGCCCGCACCACCGCCCGAGCCGGCTCCTCCATCTGTCCGAACTGCCATCAATCAATCCCGAACTCCGAACTCGAAGCACACCTACGCATCGAACTCCTCGACCCCCGCTGGAAGGAGCAACAATCCAAAGCCGCCGCGCGCTTCAGCACCACCAACCTGGGTTCCACCGACGTAGCCGCCAACCTGAAGCGCCTGCGCGAAAAGCAGGAGGGCAACCGGACCGTCGACCCCGTCGCCGAAGCCGCCGCCAAGGTCCTCGGCGAACAAGAAGACGAAGAGCGACGGAAACGTCAACGGCTGGGAGGTGATGGCGCCGGCGATGCGGTGCAGTACGCGGGCGCGATGCCCGTCGTGCAAGACGCGTCCAAGCAGAATCCGGCGGGCAAAGGCCTCAGCGTGCAGGAGCAGATCAGTCAGATCCATTCGAAATACAGGTCGTGACGGACCAAGCCTTGAGGCTCGGGGATGTCACTGGCATGATCGAACAGTAATCGAGACAAGTCGTCGTGCCTGCTTGGCTTCCACAGACTTTTGCAATAGAGAAGAAAATGATACCCTTTCAGATTTGCTTGTTTCTCCTTGCCACCATATGTCTACGTGCTGCGAATATCATGCCTTCTTGCTTCATTCTCGTCAGAGCCGACACCACCAATGGCTTCTAGCCCGTATTCTTGTCCCCCAGCGATCTGAAATGCAAAACATACTTCGAACAAGCCATGTATACGTGCGAAACGCTACTCAACCCAAGCAACAACCACGCAGTGAGGGCTGTAGAGGCACTAGAAGACCACAGGTACCACAGCAGACGAAGTACGAGTTAAAACAGCGAACCCGTGCGAAGGAAGAACAACACCCTGTCGAATACTGACACTGTTCTTGCCCAGGTTCTGAGTTGTATTGTTGCTGATACGCGAAGGTGCTACAATCATGAAAAGTGGACAGGCCCAAGGTTGGATAGGTTCAAAGTTGATTAGGGGTGAATTTGGACTCTTTCGGGAGCCATTCTACCGACCTGATCATCGGATGCTCGTGACCTATCCATGATAATCCCTATCCTCTCCATTCGAAGGAAATAAGCCTCGCTGATGCTGCCGGGTGTTTGTATAATTTGGTAATGTACAATGTGGTGCCGGTTTCATATCGCTAGAACGCTAACAAGAACAAGCTGAAAGCAATGATTGTGAAAAAAACTCAGGAAGCGAGCTTCGAATACGACAACAAAAGCAAGAGCGTCCAGATGGCCAGCAACGGGTATACCCTGCTCACTTTGATGAGAACTTCTTCGATGAGGACTTCTAGGCCTGCCCGCCTGTAGCTCTATCGTAGTAGGGTATAATATCCGCCGCATCGTCGGTTCTCGTACCATCGTTTGTGCCATTTGTCTCAGTACGACCTCTGATCGGTGAAAACGGTCTGCTGTTGGAACTTGTAGGCCTAAGGAGGGCATTTTCTTTGGAAAGCTGGGAGTTCAAATCGTTCGACCTAGAGCGTTCGGCAGGAGCAGGTGCATTGGGGCTAACTACTGGTCGGGTGAGGTCGACTTCTGGGTTGAAGGCACGGGCTTCGAGGTCGTCAAAATCCTGTCCTGGGTTGACTGTCTCGTACTCGCAACTCTTGATGAACCAATAGAAACCAGAAGCAAGGATTGCACCAAATAGCGGTCCAACCCAGTAGATCCAGTGTTCACTAGGGAATGAGCGATTGGCGACACATGGCCCGAAACTTCGTGCCGGGTTAAGAGAGCCGCCGGTGTAGTAAACGCCTATCGGCCGAAGTCAGCACCGCATACGAGAGGATGTCATATCTTACCTCCAAGCTCCGCGATAAATAGAGACAATCCAATACCAATTGGTGCGAGGAATGTGCCTTTGTGCTTCTCGGCTGCCAGCATGAAGATTGTGAAGACGAGCTGAGCAGTTAAGAACTACCACCTGGTCAGCCTAAACTTGTGTTATGAAACATGGGTACCAACCATCTCGATGAAAAGGCCTTGTGTCTTGCTCGTACCCCCACTGAGGGCCGTTGTTACTGCTAAAGGACCCGGGTATAACACGCTGATAACGCCTGCTGAGGCCATAGCTCCTAGCATTTGTGCAATGAAGACGAGGCCGGCGCGAGCGAAGGGGACAGCACCAATGAGACATAGACCAAGAGTGACCTGGAAATAAGACGTTAGCATGTACGTATGCAACGCCCACGCGGTGGCTTACAGCAGGATTGAACAAGCCGCCTGACACTCGGAAAAATATCCATGCATTGACCGCCAGGCTAAACCCGAATGACAAGCTGATATAGAGCAGTTGAGCTGGATCCGGTCCTTGTGGCAGATTCGTGCTGGTACTCCCAGAGGACGTTTGTGGGGTGTTTGCAACTTGGGTGCCAGCAAAAGCGAAGAAGCTGCGAGGTATCGTCAGCGTCTGTGGAAAGACAGATCATCGTAACGACTCACAGGAAAAGAAATGTTCCGACAAACTCGCCAGCCATCGCGATGAAGTGGTTACGTATCGTGTCTGGTACTTTTCTCACCCAGCGAGCAGGTCCTGGAGCAGCCATCTTCTCGTCCGTGTCTGGGTCGGATACACCAGTATTTCTTTTGCGTCGGTGTTGTTTGAAGACACCTGGGAGGAAGCCATTCTGAACGTTGATATTGTCCATGGCTTCTAGTCGTCGTAGCTTCCTCTTCTTGAAACAGCAGGAACGGGTATGGTGGTGGTGGTGCAGTCGCTACGGTAGGTGTTGAGGTGCAGTTTCCTTGTCTATACCAATCAGCAGGCCCTGGTCACAAGCAACTCCAACACCGTGAAACACAACACGAGGAAACTGAATTGCAGAACTGCTTGGGCTGGGTATGGCTGCAACCGCGAGACGAATAGAGCCGCGCAAGGGCAGAGGGAACAATTTGAATGGCAGAAAGCACCGGTACGCGGCCTGAGCAGCAGACGGGTACCACTCAGCCAACCGCGAGCGCATAGAGCATGCACCCTCTCCACTTCGGCAATGCTTCAACTCGGTCTGACAGGCCCAGTCAGAAGGCGAAGGGCAAAAGGCAGATCGTGGAGACGCGCTGAAGCGAACAAGGGCCGACGAACATGACGGCGTGGACCCAAGCGGCACGAAAGAGAGGGGGATGGAAGTCTTTGCAGCGCAGAATGCGAGACGAGGCGACACTAACTTACTCCTGTACAGGAGTGTACAGGAGTGTAGAGGAGTGGCAGGGAGTCGGCGCTGGTGGGTGTTGGTGGGTGTTGGTGGGTGCTGGTACGAGTCACTTACTGTGATACGTTGTACCAGGGCAGGTCTCCGTGAATCCGTGAGTCCGTGCAGCTTGAGAGGGTTGAAGACTTGCAGGTGGACACATGCGGTCCAGGGTGGAGCACAGCCATCGTGCTCCAGCCTTCGACTCCTACTCGTACTAGTAACTGACTTACTCGTATACGCTCTGGTGAAGCAGAAAGCGGTATGCGCGTTTCTCGCATCGGGCTAGTCAATTCCTCTTGACTTGTTTCTCCCATGCTAGTACACCTCATGGTGCATCCTTACCATGTCGAGCTTGGACTATGTATTATTTCACCTGTGACCCGTCATCGGCTACGTCCAGCATCCCACTGACTAACCTCGAAAATCACCTTGGCCGAGCCGTCGTTGCTCGTGGGTGTGTGCGTGTGCGTGTGTGAGTGAGCGCTGGATGAGGTGATCTTCGTGCTGCCATCTTTCCATCAACGATCCATGACGATTGCACCTATCTACGACGACTCAGCACGCGCGTCTATAGTAATGCACGAAAAGCGCCACACGGATGCTGACTTTGTGAACGATGCCGCTACGACTGACCATGTAGGGTATGGCATGCACAGTCGAAGTCTAGCAGCACATGGTAGTGCACTTCTAAGGCGGGAGACGTTTCACCCGTCAACACTGCGACAGATCAACCCCGTCCTCACGTACACAACCGGTGAGTATGAGTACACGCACTTGGATGCATCGCAGGTCGTGTATTAGGCTGGCCGAACTACAGGTGTGCAGTGCCTAAGTAGGTTTCCTGGAAGGCTACTATGTACCTTGGTCAACAATAATAATGCATTAGTAGTCAGACCTTGGTATCTCGTCTGGAACATGCGCAGCGAGAGCAGTTCTCTTCCGAGTCCTGCATAGATCTATTTTGGTGCTTGAAAACTGCTTCGTGGCACTAATACCACGCAGTAAAGTCATCTCTCGCAAATCGTACAGCAGTAACTACTAGTACTAGCAGTCGCACAACTACAACGTCCAGATACCACAGTCACATGACCTGCCTTTTTGGCCTGGCAGGTCGCAGGCCGATGCAAATGACCACTTGTGTGGCTTGTGAGTGGCTGCAACGACTTGTACACGCCGCATGACTCCCCGGACCGCCTTCTAACTCAGGCACGATATACGCCTCTTCCACCAGCAGTCTATTGCCACTGCTTCGTGCCCAATATCCTTATATCACCGCCCTTCGCCTACTGTCCCCACGATCTTGACTGCAGAGTCGACTCGGAATGAGCGAACATTCCAAGCACATCATATCAGAATGACGCCGCTACGGTTTCTGCTCCTCCTCTCCTGCTTCATAGCCCTTCCGATAGTCCTCACGTGTGTATCTCTTTTCTCTGCGCATGGTCGGGCTCCAGAGCCATTTGAAGCCGGCTACAGTGCAAGGTCCACTGGTCTGCGTGCGCTGCTCTCCTTCTCGACCCCTTCGTCGCTTTTCCCGCCATCGGCAATCATAAGCCTTACCTACGACAACGCCACATTCTTTCTCGCTAGACCTGCAGCGTTCGGTCCAGGTCTGCCCTCAAAGGGTCTGAGCGGCCAATTATGGGTCGGTCGAGGATTCGGCGATGATTCATTGTTGAAAGGAGAAGATCTGAAAACAGCAGGCTGGGAACTAGGTTGTTCGGACGTACCAGGATGGGCAGAAGATGACAAGACTCGGTCTGAGAAGACTGCCAAAGTGGCTATCGAGGCAATTAACGCAGAGGCTGCGGATTCGCCCATAGAGGAGACTTCCAGTGACTCTGGTATAGCTCTAGACACCTCTGCGGGTGAGTCTGGTATGGATGATGGCACAGACGACCACCTTCATCGTCCCCTGCCTGATTCTAACCCGGCACGTTCCGGGAAGCTTGGGGAGCCGGCAGACGCTGGGGTGCAGGACAGAAGGATTCAGCCGGAACATGCTGACATCGAATCACTTCAAGAAAGCGCAGATATTGCAGGCAAGATTGTGATGCTCAGTCGTGGGGGTTGTGGGTTTCTTGAAAAGGTCAAGTGGGCACAGCGACGTGGTGGCATCGGCCTCATTGTTGGGGACAACGAACGAGGAGGACAATTGACCATCATGTACGCCAAGGGTGATACGTCCAACGTCTCAATACCTGCTCTTTTCACCTCCTACACTTCAGCTCATTTGCTCTCGTCGCTCGTGCCGCTTGAGACTGTGGTTGAGGTCGACGAGGTGATAAAGCAGACTACGGCGGGCAAAGATAGCAAGGACTTGAACAAGAAAAACAGAGCCGGTCCAAAAGTCGACGGACCGATATTTACGTCAACAACAACATCGACTATATCCACTGTGCAAAGACCAACTATTGTACCTGCAAAGAATACCCGGCAGATTGCCGTTGACGGCAGGAAAGGATGGCTGCAGAACGTTCTATCGGTGGTAGGTATTGACGAATCCTTTGCACACTCTGAGGACAGCCGTAGACCACCAAGTAGCGGCAACATCGACTGGGTGTTACTCGAGGACTGGGATGAAGAGGACATCAAGACCGCGAGCACTAAGATGGTGGTACAACCGACAAATTCGGCTACATTGACCAAGTCTGCGCTCGATCCAGATGCTACATCAAAACGCCCTGACAACGACTTCGTGATTGGCGTCCAAGATTGGAGGGATACTGCGCTACTTGGCGAAAGCAGCGAGCAGAGACTAGATGTTCACGATAGTAAAGGCAACAACGCTGGAAATAACGAGCCAACTCAGAGTACACAAGCCCATATCCCCACAGCAACTCCGCTCAAAGGCGGTAGCATTACACCTGGCAGTGGAGAATATCAAGATGAAAACAAGGCACATTCGAGTAGGCCAGGTAGCAGCAAGCCTGGTGTTACTCCACATTCAGATGACGGATCTAAATGGTTCCCGTTTGGAAAGACTCACAACGACCGACAGCCTCAAGGGTTGCCCGCAGTTGGTCACGATAAGCAGAGCCGACCACAAGCGGTGAAACACGCCTCAAGCACTAGTCATGGCGTAGAAGACGAACCGCAGGGCCTCTGGGTTACTTTGACTCCGACAAGCGTGTCAACGAGTCCATTCCTTGACACCTTGCTTGTATTGGTGGTCAGTCCTTTGGTCACCTTGACAGTTGTATATGCGTTGCTCCTGCTACGATCGCGGATTCGTCGCAGGAGATGGCGGGCTCCGAAGTCCGTGGTCGAGAGACTACCAGTACGTACATACCACACAATTTCTACGACATCCTCGACGACTTCGTCGGAATTGTCTACTCCAAATACATCATCACCCACTACTCCTTTACTTCAAAGTACTTCTCACGACGTTTCGAGACGGTCGAGACCACGGTCCCAAACCACAACTGGCGTCTTTCCAGCCAACTCCCAACACCCAACCAGAGTATCGTCGCACTCACGAAGTCCACCGGACAGGCAGGCACAGCTAACTACCAAGTATAAGCCTTACTCGGGGCGCCAAGTTGAGTGCGTTGTTTGTCTGGAAGAGTATGTCGATGGCGAGAGTCGCGTCATGTCTCTCCCGTGTGGTCACGAATTCCACGCAGACTGCATTACACCTTGGCTCGTGAACCGTCGCCGAACATGTCCGATTTGTAAGGGCGACGTCGTCAGAAGTTTAGCACGCACGTCAAGTGGCCGTGGAAGGGCTTCTGATCATAGGGGGCCAGACGAGCAAACAAGCGACGACGTGCAAGACAGGGTTGCACAGACGGTCAATTCGGAACCAAGTTCAGCTATTCCAATCCCCGCGAGAGAAGACGACATCATGGATGAAGATGTCGAACGCGGCGAGGGTCTGGATGCTCCGCCCACGAGGCAGCCAGAACGCCAATCTGCATGGAGAAATATCGTCAATGCAAGTGTGAGCAGGCTAAGTGGCGACACGGTATGGAGGCAGACACCTAACGATCGGTCGCGGTAGCGAAGTCGTGTTGGATGGCCGCTTACGTGTGTGTATCGGCTCTGCGTACTTTTCGCGCATCGCACGGCATGGACTGGTGCCAACCCGCTTTCTCTCTTCGTCCTCAGCATAGCCTTGGTGTTTGTATACTTGGTATTTTTCTATAGCGAATACCCCCCAAGCTGGATTTATGACTTCAAGTTGCACATGTCCTGTTCCCCGACCCCACCTTTCCCCTACTCCCCCCCCAACGGCGGTGTCGAGTAAAACTCAGGCATCAGACCTCTTAGCGCTAACTTACTCACTTACGTTCTTACCTACTCGATAGCGCCTCGATGGGAGTTATCGTAGGGCGAATCTCCCGAGCTTCGATGCCCCCCATATAATCATGCTCGACAGCGCGCCTTACCCACCTCACCCCACCTTTCCTTTCCTTTCCTTTCCTTTCCTTTCCTTTCCTTTCCTCACCACAACCCCCCTCAAAAGTCAGTCAGTCACTTGCAGGATAATCAAATATATCCAACGCATCAAGATACCCCTCGACAGACATAACCAAACGCGTTTGAACCACATCATCGTATAACCAACCTTACTGTGGTGGGGGTAGGTTACAGTGTACCCCAAAGTACCTCCCATCTGTAGTACTAATAACGTAGGTAGGTAGGTAGAGTAGCTTCTGTTTTCCCCTGTTTTACCCGTACTCCCTGGTCCTCGAACAAGAACTAAAATACACGCACACACATACACACACACTTACACGTGCGTTTGAGAGATTCGACGTCATATACGCCGAGTTGTCGGTATGACCACACAATGTAGTAGTAGCCATTATTGTACTGCTATGTAATGTCAGACGGATGAAGAATCTGGTAGGTTTATGGGTTTCTTTGAGTTGCCGTACCGTTCCGCGTAATCGTTTAATCAAACAAAGTCAATATTCATCAGGATGCTGAAAGAACACTACTCGTATGTTCAATAGTCCGAGTTCTTCGATAATTGAGATTTCGAAAAAGTAAAGAAAATAACTCCTGTTAGAAAGGCAACTCAACATTTTTTCAGAGTAAGACATTAAAACGTAAAAGATCATGAGAGTTATGTTGTTATTGATTATCATCATGACTCATCGCAAACTGGATATCTAGCTAAAAGCAACGTAATGATACAACCACGTGTGGTGTATTGATACAAAAAGGAACAGCTCGCTCTACCGTTTTCATCGTGAAGATGCCCAACGCTATTGTCGCCGTGCAATGCTCAGGCACAGGGTGCTAGGTTGATTGAGAGTAGTTTACTCGTTGAAGCCCTTCTTGCCGTCGTGGTCAGAGTCCTTGAGAGGGTTGAGTCTGTCCAAAAGACCTGGCTTCTTGTGGCTGCTAGTATCCTGAGTGTGTTGGCTACCGTTGCCGGTCAAGCCGCTGCCACCAGTCATACCACTACCTCTTGTGCCGCGTGTACGTCTCTTCTCCTCATCTGAAGAGCTAGAGCTGGCACTTCCGCGGCGGTGGTGACCAACATGGCCCATAGCACCTGCGCCGACGGCACCTGCACCCATACCAGCACCAATCTTGGAGCCAGTGTGGGAGCTGTGAGGACCAACTGAGTTGTAACCACTGCTGCCCATGCCACCGACGCCAGAGTCGGTGTTGCGGCCCATACCGCTGCCTACACCAGCAGCACCAGCGCCGAGACCGAGCTTCTCAACGGAAGTCAAGAGCTTCTCGTTGTATGGTCTTGGGGCGCCCTCGTACTCCTCGTGGGTGGAGTGCTTGCCGCCGTGAAGGATTCCACCAGCCTGGGTGAACTCCTCGAGAGTCTTCATTGGTAGAGCAGAAAGACCGTGGTGCTGAGCAGCAGCAACGTGAGTCTCGTGGATAGGGACAATGGTGTGGACGACCTCTGGTTGGATAACCTCCTTGTGGATGATTGGCTGGACAGTCTCGTGAACTAAGAGTACATTAGCAATGCTTCACATAAACATAGATGACCATGACTTACCATGGTGGTGGACGTGCTCGCCGGTGACAGTAGGAGCAGCAGACTGGGTTGTGCGAGTCTCGGCGATGACCTGCTTGTTCTTGAAGGCTGCGAGCTCGGAGCTTACACGGCGTTGAGTCTCTTGCTCATTGTCGTGGCGGAACTCGCGGTTCTCAGTTGGGAGCAGGTTGTGTTGGTGCTTCTCAGGCAAGACCTCCTTTGCAGCGATAGGCTGGACGGTGGTGTGGTAATGGTGCTGGTGAACCTCACGGTCGACGGCGGTTGTGATCTCCTCGTGCTTAACGGGCTTGATAACCTCCTGGACGACGGCGGGGTTAACGACCTCGTCCACCTCGGTGACGGCACCGCGGTGACCGGTGATGTTTTGGATTGCTTGTCTAGCGGCGTCCATGTTTGCGGATGTCTGAGTGTGATTGGGTGGGTTGGAGATGATTGTTGAATTGATGAGATGAGTAGTGCTTGAATGAATTGAGCCGCAGAAGGTTGGGATCAAGGGATGATGTTATATGGGATGAAGGCAAGGTTTGGCAAATGACGGTCGCAGAAGGAGCGTTATATGGTGCAAAGCTTGGAACACAAGGAACGGTGATATCATACGAGCAATTCTTTGGGTGACGCAAAACAGGTTCTCTGGCAGGAAGGGGAGACCCAGGCACCGTCACAACTTCGGTCTAGGTAGGTTGAAGGTCGTGCTTGTGGTAGTATTAGCCGCGACCGTCCATGGCCGAGACAGTCTCGTGCCTGTATCAATGGAAGGAACTACCCACTACCCTTCGTCTACCCAGCAACAGCCTACAGCTACAGCCCGCCGACGCACCTGCCCGCTGTCTACTCTACGAGCTACTGTCCAGCTACCAGGTACCAGCGCCCAGCTACGGTACACGTAGCCCCATCACGCCCAGCTATCCACATGCCAGCTGCCACCTGTGGACCGATACTGAGTATAGGCCGTAACATTCTTCCACTCCAGATATGATGCTGTGGCGGTGCTCCTCACGCTGGCTGGTCAAGCGAGTGGCGGTCCCATGATTTCAACGGGCCTGGACACCCAGTAGTCTGGATTAAGGCATCTTCCATCCAAGTAAAGTGCTCGATTGGGCGATGATGGGCACGGTGGTGGACATTATTATCTCGCCGAAGTGAGGGACACACCGCTACGCATGTACTGTGGTAGATGATGTCGATCGTGCGGATCAGCCGAGGCGGCTGCAGTGACGTCGAGAGGAGGGGCTTGCATGCACTGCAGGTGGCAGCAAATTGCGATGACGGCATCAGCTGTCAGCTCGCAAGAACCTCGATCTCACGGTGGTGCCTGCCCGACCCCAGACTGTGATCAGACTGTGATCGGGACCGGGACTGGCCACGATAGTTGCTATGCTGTGCTGTCCTGTGCTGTCCTGTTGCGTCATGGTGAGATGCTACCAGTGTGATGAACCAGTGGTGGCATGTTGTTGTGACAGACATTGCAGCAGGGGCGACCTTGTGGCGCGGATGAGTCCAGAACACGCGGAGCCAATGAATGCGCCACAGGTACTGGGGTTCATCAGGAAAAGCTTCTCCATGCTTCAGGCTCAGCGTTCGAGAGGATTATTGATTTGCAACTGTCCTCAGTACCCTGCCACTGCCAGTGGCTCTCAGTGGCTGCCAGTGTCAGCGCAGGTGGCTGTGAGCCTGTGAGGTGAGGGCCACAGAAACGCTGCCAGTGCCCGTGGGCAATGCAGGTGGGCATCTGCATGCACAGCTTACAGTAGAGTACGAGCAATGCAGGTTTGCATCATCGAATTGTCACGTCGACCACAGCAGACACCAGGACCCTATTATTTCCGTCCACTCCGCTTCCGTCTCGCTAGCCTTAGCGTTCCTCGATGTGGGGGCCACTGACTGCCAGTGCCAGTACGAGTTAGTAGTAGTGCCAGTGGTTGGAAAGTGTTTTCCTGCACTGCATTAATTGCCCAGGCCTCCAAGTGACCGAGTCCGAGTCCTCCTAAGTCACCTAGTCCTCTTCCCGCGCATCATGGCTCGCGTATTCGTGCCTTGCTTGCGCAGATGGCTCATCTAGCCTAGCCACCTTCGGCCGTTGATGTGTCAATCCTGCCCAGCTCCCAGCACTTGCTCCTAAGTCCTGTCTAGCTGTCCTCCTCCATCTCCTTTCCAACCTCTTCCATAGATGTCATCGCGCACCAGCAGAAAGCTTAACCCGAGAAATACTTGACGGGTTACTGCTCCGCTGTGTAGACACTGTAGATTCACGATAGCCGAGATCAACGTACATCGCATTCACTTACAAGCATGTCAGGCCTGGTAGACAAAGTACGAGAGAAGGTGCGCAGTCGCTCTCGTAGCAGAAACAGAAAGTCGGGCAGCTTAGGTGGAGGAAGGAGTGAGTTTGACTTTGGAAACAATGGCAACAGCGGCAGAGCGTCATTGGACACGTCAAACAGGCAGGCCCTAAGGGGCAATGGCGCGAGTCCTGATCCTAGGCAGTCGTCGCACGCTCTAGCAAGTGGCTCACCAGCTTCACCTCAACGCGGCCGCTTCGGAGATATTAATGACAACCATACATCTGCACAGCAAATACGCATGGTGACTGACGACCCTGCTGCAGCTTCACGCGACACACCGAGCAACCTTCCTTCCTCACCTCTGCAACCTGGTCGAGCTCAAGACGGCATTCCACAACGTCGTTCATCTCTAAACAACTCAGGCCGGGACAACATGCAGCAATCTTACGGAAACGTTGCCTCATCTACGGGCCAGGCCCTCGATGGCTCGAGAAGAGCTTCCGTATCCCGGAAGCCCGTTGGGTCTACCGCGACTGGCTTTAATCGACCTTCATCGGGTGCCGACGGCCAGGCCACCTATGGTAACGCGTCGTCGCAGAAGTCCCCAACTTCGGCGACGTCGACAGCTTCAGGGGCCATGCCAGGCCAGCGAACTGCACAGAGCATGGACCTTGCACCCAATGACCCATCACCGCTCATCCCCCGTTTCTCCTCCAGGAACAACGCGCAGCCTACCGGCACATCTCAGCCTGCTACTCGCAGCACCATAACTACCTCGTCAAGAACCGAGCAGGTTCACGAGCGCGATGAACACCTTATCCTTCCACCGGGTTTCCCCGTCGGACACCAAGAACGCACGGAGGTCGAGACATCGTGGAGGCCCGCCATCACTGATGAGCAGGTATTGCATCAACGCACAGAGATCGTAAGAGAAGCAATTGCAAGAGACATACATATTCATCATTACTATACGTACACTCAGCCATTGAAAGTCGTCGAGGTTTTGCCCGCGATCCACTACATGTTGGACGAAAAGACCGGTCAAAAGGTCAGGATTGATGCCCCAGCAGGATGGGCGATGCCGGCGAACCTGACACCAAGAATCTCGCACACAGATGCGCTCATGGGATCCGAGAGGCATTATGTCGTTGACGAACAGCACCCTGGTGGTATGCCAGAGGCTCCACCATTGAGACACAAGCAAGACGTCGATGACATGTCGCTTCCCGTTGGGCACACGAACACCCTGGGACAGACACGTCTTGTGGAAAGTACTGGTCGCGACCACCCTGCGCTCGCAAAAGCTGCCGGATATGGCAACAATGGTGGTCTCGGTCAATCTTCCGGCTATGGGCAGCAAGGTCCTGGGAACAACGGTGGTTTCAACCAGTCTTCTGGTTACGAACAGCAATCCCGTGGCTACAACCAAGGCACTGGCTTGGGTGAGAACGCTGGGCGAACCGCCAGAGCGGGCGAAGGACATCCTACTATGATGCCCAGAACTGTCTAAAGTATGATGGGTCGTGATTCCAGCAAGCAAAATTGTATCAATACCTAGTGTTTCATGTTATGAACAAAAAGGCGACGGCGAAGGAACGGGTACTTCCGGACTGCACAAGGCATGGGTTCGCCATACGAAAACAAGCACATTGTACATAATAGGGCATCTGAGCGCCGGCGCTGGTGAGAATTATCTTTATGAGTATAAAGATACTTCCCGCACCACCTCATTGGCAACTTACATTTTGTGATAGTATTGGTAATAGTATTGCACCGGTCCTGGATGTTCTCTTGCTAGTACCTGTGTGATTGTGATAGTGCCATAACATACCTAAACTTTTGGAACCACAGTACATATTCGACATTGATCCACATAACTAGTCACGTGCTAATCACGCCAACAATTGCTAATAACTTCCAACGCTACCACGGAAATCTGCCTCTTCTTTCCTTCTCAGCTCTATGGTATTTGCGTATCTACACCTGCAACTTCACGACCTAGGTAGCATAAGCGAGTGCTCCATCTCCCGATGCCTGGTCAGTTCTGTGTGAAATCCGGCAGACCTCCTCATGGCTCCGTGTATCTGAGCTTTGTGAGTTCGTCGTGGACATGCCGAGGCCGAGTTCTTTCAGGCTCAACAGCGCATTATAAGAAGTTCAACCCATACGCATCGTCAATGGCCGTTCGTTGAAGATTGGAGGTCTGAAGAGTCTTGCCGGTCATTTGCTCCTGGCCGCTGTTCACTATACTGCCAAGCTGCAGTTTCAATCTCACATTTGCTGCAAGTCATCATGATATACCTACCTAGATAGGTATGTTTGGAACCATCAGTATGGCCTGAGCATTGATCTGCCCAACCATATTATGGTATGGTGCATGCCGACGCTCCATTTCGATACTTCTGGTCATGCTCTCCCACTGGTATCAGCTGCCAGTTGCGTACTGTCCTTGAGTAGCACGAATGGCCGTCTTTCGGGAAGTCTCTGCAAACAATGATGCTGTCAATACTTGCTCGAAGATCCCACGCAGAAGCCTAGTCCAAAATGCTCGGAACACAGAGCAAGGTGGCGCCAACTTCCACCTTTGGCGGTGGAGGTATATAACAAATTTAAGCAGGCACGATAGCCCGACGAAGGGCTGAAAGTCGCTAATAAGACTACCATTAGACGTGGTCTCTGACGTACAAGCCAACGTAGGACTTAGACTGTGAAACACATGTTCTAGGTAGTGTATCCTCTGAAGTACGTCCCTATACCAGAACTGCGTTGGCCTAAGAGATTGCGTCGATGAAGATGATGTCTTTTCCTTTCAAATTTGCAACAATCTTCTTACAACCATTTCCTCCAAGTCTGTGGCCGCAACTATCCTTTGTCTTGTTTTGGCTCGACTAGCAGGACATCCACCCTCCTCACTTACCATCCATGCAGCCAATATGTGTATCATTATCTATCACTATCTACGCTGCGGCGCTTATTGGACTCATCCAAATTCAGGTTGCTTATGTGATCAGCAGGCTTTATGGCATGTGGATGATCTTTGTGACAACTGCGACGTTGAGAGATGGCACACCACTGGTCCACAAAATGCTCATTCTTCTAACGACGGATGGTATACCGATGGCAGAGGCCACAGCACAACACGTATCAGCAACACATCTATGATGTGTATGCAGGGCTCTGCGGAGTACACCTTTGGTCCTCCTCTTTCCCGCGCTACAAACAAAAGCCAGCCCTTAGCACCAGTCACAGGTCATGGCCAACTGATCACTCACACAACTGCCGGCACGGCTCGCATCAACGACACAGCTGGCTATGCTGGGGCAAATGTTCCAGAGCAGACCATAGGTACTATTGCTCTACCTACGAAGTCGATGATGCCTGCCTTGACCGCAAACAGTGCTCGAGTTTTACAGTGTCTAGCGATCCGGACTACCTCACTCTGATGGAACAAGAGCCTGCTATAAGAGCTGAAATGCAAGCCAGCCCGCTTCAGAGCGTCAACAACATCATGCTCCCAAGAACCGCCATTGACCAGCCACAACATGAAGAGAATGAAGGGGAAGGCATGGTTGATGGGAATGGAGAAGCGAGCAGAGCTAGCAAGAAGCGAGCCACGCTTGAAGCATTTCCTGCCAACGATGATGATCAGCCTCCAAGGAAGAAGCTCAAGAGCACGCGTGAGGACAAATGCATGGCCCCAAAGCCAGGCCATTCATGTATCTGTTCAGAACCGAGTCCTAAGGAGCGGGTTAGTGTCGCTGAGATGGACTGGGAGACCAACCCTGAATGGATGTCAATTGCATCATATCTCAGAGTCAATCGTATTCCCAGCGATTCCGACAGAAGTGTTGAAGGTGATAGCATTGGTGAGTATTTCGAAACTTCGATCCTCGTGCCGCAGACAACGCCTCCTTTGCGTCCAGAATCATCATCGCCAGCTTCTCCTCGTTCAACTGCTCGCTGCAACAAGTGTGCCGGCCAGGAAACAATCGTATGTCGCAACTGTGGCAAGTATCTCAATACTTTCGGGCCCATATAGGATATCTTTAGGAAATAAGAGCGAGGACGTTCTTGCGGAGCTTCAATCACCAGGGGGGGCTAACTCTATGCAAAGGAGGGTTGAAAATGACACGAGCTATAGTCTGGAAGGAGATGATACACGAAATTGAACGCTGGAGCTGTCGATAGTGCCTCGATTTCAGCACTACTTTACCTTCATGTCCATGGATATCAGGTCTAACTCTGTGCAATTGCCAGAGTCAAAATGTATTGAGTCCTTTTGACCA